>Ga0126336_10000015_pt1 | contig 31166 bp, 15 predicted proteins | sample SidCmetagenome_FD_92530 | JGI IMG/M metagenome (GOLD analysis project Ga0126336, IMG submission 92530) | Coral microbial communities from El Islote,Puerto Morelos, Mexico - Siderastrea C C metagenome | ecosystem: Host-associated > Invertebrates > Cnidaria > Coral | place: El Islote,Puerto... | reverse complement strand
GCATGCAAATCAATTTACAAAATGCCAACATGTAAATGTAAATTTACAAAACATGTAAATTAGGATTTGCATGTTGTAAATTACGATTTACATGTGCATGTAAATTTTCAACTTTTCCAGTGAAATAGAGCCAAATAAGTTTACATTCATATTCCCTCAAAGATTATTGCGTGGTCCTAAATCTCCACTTCAGTTTATGACTCACTTTCACGATAGTATCTTTTAATTACCTAAATTCAACTTTACATGTATCTAGTGTTAACTGATATTTTTCTGATAATAAAGTCCTGATCGTGGCCATTTTGGACAAGGGCCACATCCCCTATGTACATGCTCCGCTTAAGATAGCTTTCTGAAGACTGTTGAAAAACCAACTAAAATTCAAAGGAATCGCAAGACGCAAGTCAAAACTAGTAACCTGCAAAAGGCCAATCAGACCTTGACGCAAACCCGTGCATCTAATGCCAAGCGCGGGAAAATTCTCATGCGCCATTGCGTACTAAGGCCCGCACGAATGCTCAGTCATTTTCTCGTTAAATGACCTACTCTAGTCCAGTCACCCTGTAACACGGCCAACGGCCGGCCACACAATATTAAATCGGGCCCAAGTAACCATTTCTTGTAAGACGGTCAAGCCCGATATAAGGTGATTCCTACTGAAGAAATAGAATAAACGCAAACATTTTCTTGTAATTTATGTACGCTGCAATGAAAATAGTATGTAGCCTTTTGTGTTTTTGAGGTTTGGCTTATCTTCCTTAACACTTCGTATTCACCTTTGTGGCACAGTGTTCTTCGGAAGATGCTCTTACCATTGTTTTTGTTCCACCATTACCTTTTTCATTTTGGATAGTCAAGGAAGGCCAACCTAGCTCATTCAGATAATACGGCTACTCGTATGGTTTTGTTAGCTTGTCAGTTGGTGGCCGGATGTCCACTGAAGGGGTATTATCATCACTTAATCACGAGGTTATTCTTAGCACTTATGTAATGTTTGTTTCCTGGCAAACGGTTCTCTGATACATATTTGATTCGAGCGTCTAAGAAGAGGGAGACTGTGAACTAACGTTCTTGGTGTATGGAGAGAACAGCACCACCTTCCACCTCTTACGCCCTCCCCGCTCCTACCCCCACCCACACCTCGACCCCACCTCCACCCCCACCTCCACCCAAACAGGTCACGGCATGTTGCACATATTCTGGAGTGGATCCGTGGTAAACAAATAAATCATTCACTGACAGAACGACCACGCTGTGGATCAATTATACCCCACACGCATGAGGTAGCTTCTGTTTATAGCAACTGCCGCGACTGACAGAAGCCCTTTTTAAGTTTTCGAGTCAGTGCTTCCTTACAATGGAAAGAAACAATTGCTCAGCACAAAACAAAGAAAACAAGGCGGAGCAGAGACTTGGCAAGAACCGCAAACAATGAACAATAATACAAACAGGCCTTGATTCCATTTTCCTCTTTAAGATTGGATGCAAATCGGCGTGAAAGTTCTGGTTTGTTTATTTACGGAGGAATAGGTGCACATTAACGCCCTGAATCTAACCGCAACGTATTATCCAGAACTTTGGAACAACCAAAGTAAACGATTTACCGTACGCTGGCATTTTGCTTGTTAACTCTTGACGACTAACTGTGATGTAGACGTAGAAGAATACATCACGGCAGAGAACTGTATAAGTGCACAAACTTAAGGTAAGGTTCAGTTTTCAAAAACTCCTCGTAAAAATTAGCTTTGAGAAAAGGTAAAAACAACAACACTGTTTGAGAAATGATCAGCCTTCATTTGAATGGTCACACTTTAGGATTTCACTCGCAAACTCAAAAGAAAGAACCACCTTGTACAGCATAACAAATAGTACAACTTACGTAATAGCTTTCGTTTGAATGATCATAATTTAGGATTCAATCCACGGACTTAAAACTTAGAAACAACTTGTACAACACAAAAACAGGACACTACTCAATAGGTTTCACTTTAAATGGTCGCACTTTAAAATTTCATCCACAGGCTCAAAAGTTGGACAAACCGTGGAAAGCGTATTACACTGTAGAGGAGAAAAGGACAGTTCATGGTTCGTCTCGTTTCAGGATTCACTCACAATCTTAATTAAAAAGTAAAGTTATTTACAGTATGAACAGAGAACTAAAAAACCAAATCAAAAGCACCTCAACTACAGTTTGGTAAATCGTTTGAATGGCGACATAGACTCATAATATTGAAAACACTCGCCTTGCCACCTTAAGCCGGTTTCAGTTGGGAAGGAAGGAAGGAAGGAAGAAAGGAAATATAGGAAAAAAGAAATTAGAAATAAGGAATCGGATAATGTACCTGCTGTTTTTTTGCAAGTCGAATTATTTTGACTTATGGTATGTACCGATATGTGTGCTGCTGGTCTTTTAGAACGAGGAAAATAAAGAAAAAGTTGGCAATATAGGCAACAAACAACAACTTAAACCAAATTGCGTCATCGTATTTTTAGACATGGACGAGTTTTGGCTTTCATCCAACCAAAAATAATGATCTGTACGACAGGTGAACTTTGCAAATGAAAAATCAGGCCGTTGGTCATTTCAAATACTTGTAACGTAGTTTAGAGATCACATTTTTACATGTTTCTTGTTTGAGAAAACGACATGAAAACTCAAGCCTCTAACCTTCAGCCTGGAATCTGGCGCGCCTCCACTCAGTCGCCACATTCAGACAAACTCGTGATTTCTTGAAGTGCCTCAGTGTCTGGTAAGACGAGAAATTCGGACTTAACCCATCTAACATAAACTGAGATCTTTTCACTTTACTAGTTTAGTGGTCTACGCACTTTATTTTGTATGATTTATTGCCTTTTCAAAAGTTCTAAAAACACTTCAACTTGACGTCAATCGCGGAAAGAATGAGAAATATTCAGCAAGAGATATGCAGTTACGTATAGGGACGTCATTAGGCTCAAGTAAGCCTTAGCCGTGTTATAATAGTTAGTTACATTGTTACTTTCGATCACTATCGGTGCAACCGAACCCAAATGTAAGGGTCCCTATATAACTAAGACCCCGGTATAACGAACGATGTTTTTCAGCTCAGTAATAATAAAATGTATGGAAAAGAACCCCGATATAACGAACCCCTGTTATAACGAACACATTTTCCTAGTCCCTTGCACTTGGTTATATCGGGATTCCAGTGGAATTATTACTCTCAGTTTGCGGCGAAACTATAGAATATTGTTAGAAACGTCAAGAAGCTGACCGCTACTCGGAAAGTACTGCTAAATAGCTTGCATTTAAATGATCTAACTTAAAACTTTCCTCTACAGCCTTAAAAGTATAACCGCTTTGTACTCTAAAAAACAACAATAAATGACGTGACGTCGGAGAGATGTATTAGCCAGTATATGCGGGGCAAAGGAAAGATAACTGTTTTTCCTTCTCCTTTCTTTTCGTTGTTCCGCCATATTCAAGGCATGCTGAATATTTCATCTTTCCGTATCTCATGACCGAGCTCTAAATTCATCTTTCTTTTTTTATCGATGAATGGGTAACTAAATGCAAAGAAACGCTGGCATCTGATTTTCTCCATAACTACTGTCAAGTACAGTTGCTTGTCCAAAAGTTGCAATCCCCTATCCTTAATCAATTGTTCAACAGTTTAAGAAAACTACCTGAAGAGTGAACTGAACCAAGTTTAAAATCGCAATTGTGTAGATGCTAAATGGTATGTCAGACTTCACGTAAAGCTCTACTGCCGGACAACCTGAACAAAACCGTCAATCTTGGTTAGCATGCCGTCTTGACTGACGGTGCCCTCACCCAGTCTGCCGACAATCTAAGGCGAGTAGTGGCCGGTAACCATACCGAGTACAATAAAGTGTTAATACTTTAATTTAGAATTATGGTAGGCTTTTTGACTGCTCAAACGGAAAATGCAAAGGAAGTATGCACCCCACAATGAGGCTGTTGATAGAGGAAATATGGCTACTGTCCTTAATTTGTCTAAATCTGGGTGTCTGAAAAAGGATGTTATCATGAATTTGGCCATTTGTCTGTTGTGACTAAAAATATTGATTTTAAGGCATGATTTGGCCTTTGCCGAATTTCCTTCCCGCCGACTGGCGGTGACTCAAACAATTGAACTTTTCGTTGTCCTCTGAAAAAACTTCACTAAGGCAAAGCACTGTTCGCTAACTTTTATTTGAATTTGACTGATCACATTTTAAGATTTCGTTGACAGACTTTTAATATAAGTTGGAATCGGCCTCGTACAGCACAATTAAAACAGAACCACGGGAAAGTATTGATTTGAATGGTCACACTTTAGGATTTTACTGATTTTAAAAAATCTCCAGCATCACATTGCATTGAATGTTTCACTCCAGAGGGAAAGAAAAGTAGTCAAATACGAATACCCAAGTTTTAAGTTAAACCTTAAGTATTAAGAATTAATCGTTCCTTGAGATATTCGTCAAAATATCTATTTGCAAATTAAACAACGCGTCCCTTGTCTTCTGGATTTTCAGTAAATCACCATGGTAACTTATTAGATAATACCGCCTTTATTTCCATTGCAGCAAGACAGCTTTTAGCATCTGTGAATACGGCTTAAACAGTTCATGTCATGATTATGCAGTGCAAAATCCACGTAGAGGATGAGGTTCAGTTTGTTGACTATCTGGGAGTTTAGCACGGTTAACAGATGCATGAGCACTGAAACATGACATACAAAAAAAAAAAAAAGAAAAGAAATATATTAATCAAATGTAGAGTGGTATAGCTGAACCAGAAAATGGGCCGTGGGTTGGCCAGTTCTCTCGACATTTATCTGTATAAAAACCTGACCAAACTTGGAGGGGAAGTCCACATACAAATGTTCCAGGAAACATGCGACTTCTTGCGTTGCAGTAAAGCAAATTTCCTCAAAGGAAGCTACGCAAACGATATTTTGCTCTCTTTCATCGCTAGTGCGGCAAAACAACACGTGTGTATCCACTTTTGTGGGTCTTTTGGCTACTGCCGTGTTGTTTTGAGGCATGCTCAGCGCTGTTGGCGAACGCAGCAGCTTTTTAAAAAATGCACATCACCTGTGTGAGGAGCTGAAAATTGCTTCTCTAGTAGCGGATTTATATGATTTGGACCTAATGAAAGCTTCAGTGTTTTTGGTCAAGGAACCATGTCTCTTCAGTCTAGTGGTTCTGCGCTGTTCATTATAGCTTCTGATATTTATCCCTGATAACATACACGATCTCATTATTATTAAAAAACACACGATATAGGCCTTCATTGCATTTATGCTAAATTTCTAACAATTGAGCATTGTTGGAGTTGAAAATAACACTGGCTCGGTTTAATTCGACGCCATTTCAACCACCAAGTGTTCAAAAACTTGACTAAACACTACAACGTTTCACTGCTTGCGTTCCGTAACTGACAAGACTACAGCGATTTATCGAGTGTGATCATTAAAAACTCTAACAATACCATTTCAATAGTGGAAGCTGCAAGGTTTTTCAAACCCTACTTTCCGCTTTAACCACAACAGTAGATTAAGTTAGGGTCAGCGGGCTGGGATCATAGTCAACAGGAAAGCATTCATTTTCAAGGGTATTTTTTCACTAGCTCTACAAATTTTGAACATGGTATCGTTATCGAGAAAATCGGTTTGAAAGTTATGCTTCAACTCGTAGCTCTCTGTGGGTGTCCTGTTATACGCAATTAGACTATATGGGATATATTAGGTCATATTAGTGGAGAATAGGAAAATAAGGTATGTGACATAATATGCGTTCCTTTTCACTCGTAGGAATGTCTGTTATTAAAAGTTGAAAATTGACCAAACTATCTCAAATTTAATTAAATTCTTAGTATTTAATATTCATATATACAAAAATCAGAGTCATCTTGTGCAGCGTAATAAGCAGCTCTACAGAAGAGTTCGAATGGTCAAGCTTACATAGTACAGGATTTCACGTCCTCAGGTTAGAACCAACTAATTTAGGAAGGGGAAAATGGTTTAACCGCCGATCTGTAGTTTAAAAATTCCAAGTTTAAGATATGGATTCTCCTAACCGATTTCACATATTTCTTTTAACGCTGGTTAGGAGAATTTTGTTTTACATCAATCTGGCACATTAATATAAACGAATGCGGGCCCGGTTCAAGTCAACACTGTGGTATTGATATTTTTACTATTGGGAGAAACAAAATAATGATCAACCTCGGAAATCATTAGCTCTTTGTTAAGGCACAAAAGTGCAAATTTTGTTGCGAATTTTATAGAAACAACGCTAAACGAAAACACTGCAAAACAAAACGTCATATGAAAGTAATTCTCAATACTTTCATTTGAATGGCCACACTTATGATTTCGTCCACAAACTCAAAACTTGGAACCGCATCTTACATGTATAGCATAACAAATAGTACCACAGGAAATCAGTATTGCTCAGTAGTTTCAATTAAATCATGGGTTGCGTCTTGTCCACAGATTTTAAAGTTACAACCATCTTACAAGTATATAGCGTAACGAGCAGTGCCAAAGGGAACTACTATTCTCAATACGGCTTCATTCTGTAAATGGTCACACTTTAGGATTTTAATCACTGGCACATGATTAAGAGTTATAACCATCATACTCGACTGAATGTTTGACCCAAGACGTGAAAGGGTTACAGGGCTATTAAAAACAGAAGAGATGTCGTTATATTAAGTCTATAGTATATTATACTTTAGCGTTCAAGGTCTCGGCCAATTTGTTTTGAAACTCAACTAAGCGAGACGCACCAACCCTCCACTGCATATTTGATGCCCGCGCGAAAATTATATATCATTCATTTAACTTTACGGTTCAATTCAAAGCTACGTTAATCAAAGAAATGTTAGCCTCTTGTTCCTAACAAACCAACTTCAAAGTCTTTTAAAAAAGAATCGCTATTCTTAAAAGCGAATTGGCTGTAGGCCAGAGACACACGAGTACGTGTAGAAGCAAAACGAAGCCTTTGCGAGATGAGCTTCGTTCAGTGGGTGCCTTTTAGCTGAAAATTTTTAACAGAGCTACCGTAAACTTGTTTAAACTTAAATATCCAAGCTTGTCAGAATCAATGAATCAATTCTTCTCTCAGCTACAAGCTAAGCTAGGATAATAGGAATATTCGCTTTATTCTTATTGTCTCAGGCTTTATTTCAAGTAACACTTCATTTTAAATATGCCCTTAAGCCAAAACTTGTTTTGATTTACAAATCCTTTGTCGCTCGACCAGTTAATAGATTGTTTGCGCAGAACGTAGATTATTCTTGACCATAAGCTCGCGAGGCACTAATTTCTTGAACTAATGGTTTCTGTCAAAGAGAATATCATGATATCCGTTACTTTGTGAAAACGAGAGATTGATGTCCAGTGTTGAATAATGCACCCATCGGAAGTGAGGCGGTATTGTTCACCTCTAAGTACTTCAGGAGTTCATTTTAGTTTCAAAACACGTAGTAAGTTAATGCAAATGATTGTATTGTTTGATATTGATTGAGTAGCCGCGGGTCAGCTCCGATTCTACTAGATTGTTTCCCGAATAATTCGGAGCAAAGAGTTCATCGTAAATAGATGCGTCTGTAACTACAGCGTACACTGGGTAAAAAAGCGTCAAAAACAGCTGTTTTTTTAACGGAATGACTGGTAAGTGAAAGAACTGGAGCTTGTAGTCTTAACAAAGAGCTGCAGCGCAATAGCGCGTGGTTTGAAACGTGTAATCCAACGGTTAAATGTAGTAGCATTTTGTCGTCAAAGCACAGACCATGAAACCACAGCGTAACTTAACAGAGATCATTCATAATCATAAACTCAGTGGAATGGGGGTTTGTTTTTCGTATTTTTCTTATCATTATTTGCTCCATTGACTGTCTAATTTTCAAACAACCGAAAGTAATGACCGTTGTTCGATGCTTACTGCTGAGTTCGTTGACTTACTGCTCTTCTGAACTATTTTTAAGTTGCGAAAATAAAGTCATGTGACTTTCCTTTGGGTTTCCCGCGCGCGGAAACATTACTCTCTAACACTGTCTATACAACTTTGACGCTTTTCTTTCAAACTTCTCAAGTGATTTCTTTTTGGAAACATCGGTAGCTACCATTTGTGTTCGGTTAGACATGATATAAATGTTTTGATAATGTTGTTGTTATTGACTGCTGTGTGCTTTCGAGGACAATGGCTTCAGTAAGTCATGTGACAAACCAGCCGTTTGGTTTTACACAAAACGCGCGAGAACCACACTGATTCAAGAGAACTCGCCCAAGGTCAAAACTGAGAAAAATTCAAATTTAACTTTGAAAAATACTTAAAACAAATGATACCAGAAGAAAGTATTGCTTTAGAACTTTTGTTTGAGTGGTCGCACTTTAGTATTTCACCTCATGAGTAATGAGTTTGAATCACATGCACGAACAATGACTTAACTCTTGGACTGGAAGGGGCAGTGTTTTATTTTATACAGTAAAAACAGCAGGCTTTATTAGAAAACACCTTAGGAATCAAAGCAAGATCATTCAATGCGGCATCCCCTAACAATCAAATCTTCAAGATAATTTCTTTCTGGAATATATTTTAATACATTGGCGCATTATGCAATGGGTTAAATCATTCTTTCAACCGTATCTTAGTCACTGTTGGCTAAAACGTACAAAATTTACTTCAGCTCAGTTTTGCTACCAAATAAGATAACAGAAGCGCGAGAGTGACAAACAAATTATATTCTTGATCTTAGAAAATTCAGCCAACAATATAACGATTATAAAAAAATGATTATCAGAAAATTGTCGTTTGACGAGAACTTCTCGTTAATCCAACACAAACGTTTTTTGTGTCAGACGAACTATGGTAAAGATGAAGAAACACAAACTGCTAGGAACATGCATACTGCATACTTTAACACGTACAATTATATATACACATGAAACAATAACAACGAGAGACTAAAAGCAACGAAAGATGAGTCAGTTATAGCAGATCTTTAAATAGCGTAGTTCGCAAATATCGCTTGATTAATTATGACAGTTCTTGTGCGAATTCAACTCGATAGCTGTGAGTAATTAAAATGGCGTGTATTTGTACAAATCATTACTTATATCAACGCGTGTGTGTTGTTTTGATGAAAAAAAACAAATCGCTGCTGCTCTAAATTAGTATTCCTCGTGGCCATCAAGAACCGGTCTATATCGGAGATACTTTTATTATCTTATTTGATATTATAGCCTGCGAGCCGGCATTCGGTGTTTTTCTAGATTGTTCATAGTTTCTTTCTTTGCTTATATCGTGGAGAGTGGTCAGCAGGGTAAACTAAGAATTTACCTCGCGCTCCGCACTTGCACACTTGTTCTAAAGGCTGTGTTACACTACAAGCAACGTTTTGTGTCTTTTGTGCAACTGTGCCCTGCAACATAATTGCAACACAACTTGCATGAAAAAGTGCCTGGTGTAACATCTTCCAACGAGCATTTTCTGCAGTTTTTTCGTTGTCCCAATCGTTGTGAGGAGTACAACATGCACTCTGTTCAACTTCTCGCCTTTTGCGGGAACAAAAGGACGTACTGAAAAAACGTTCCAATTACACGTGATAGGCCATTTCATCGTGCAACTTGTGTCGTAATTTTGGCCCTGTGCGTGTCTCGCGCGCTCTTGAAGAGCTTCAGTCTACCAGAGTCAACGGAAGTTGAAACTCTCTTTCCAGTTTGGCCTCCTCTGAACTTTCCCGCGCTTTCTCGGAGCTTAAACGCAGTCTCGTCAACTTACGTTGAATCTGGAAATTCTGCTCGTTTGACATGAGAATGCAGCTAAGAGAGCTGCATTGTCTAGTAATGTCGCCTGTTCAAGATTGGTGTTGGATGTTTGATCAATATTTTATAGATAAGAGACGGTACTCCTCCGATAAAGATACTTGTTTGTGTCTCGACTTTTCTGTGGGACTGAAATAGAATTCAAGTCATAAACACTTGAAAACGTTATTAGAAGAAAGATTTATGTGGCCCTCAATTGCTTAGAAGTCCGGTTTAAAGTGTACGAGAGAAGAAAAGAGAACAGAAAAATATTCAAAGAGGGATGAGAAGCTATAGCGAGGACCGGATAATTCAACATAGAAACACCATGCAAGAATCACTTATGTGATAAAGAGTAATTAAATCCCTGTTTGAGGGGTACAAAACAAAGAAGAGCAAGATTATAAATAGCGAGGGATAACTATTGGTGAGCTAACTCAAAACAGAAATACCATACGGAGATAGCAAAGTAAATGAAGATGCATAAATCTGAATTCAGTTCAATGTAAACATGCGAGTGTGCTTCGTGATTCATAGGACAATGTCCACCAGTATCGTGAAGGACAAAAAGAGATATTACGACCACTACGGAGAATCCATATAATTGGCTTGTTTAACTGTGTATAATATTACTGGAATAGTGCATGTGAGTCGTTACAGCGAAGGTGCATGTATTGTGCTTCGGCTGCAAATGACCTCAGTTGCAAAATCACGGGTCTAGTCACCGTAGGGTTATCAAGGAAATTTCCGAGAGATAAATGTTGTTTTCAGTTTTGAGCTTGAGAGGGGTTAAGGAGAACAGAGAATGGCAGACAGACAGTCCGCAGAGTTGCAAACGAGCCACACAAAAAACACTGTATGGTGTTTCAATTTTACCGATGAGAAAGGGCACCATTTTTACCGTTTCCGTTTAAAACACCAGAATCGTGGCTGCCAAATTGCCCGCAAGGCTACCACACCTCACAACAAGTAATCAATAAACTTTAGACAGTCGAACAAAATTGCATTGATACACTGATTTGATTCACCACATGAAAACAGTTCCTTTTGGTAGAGTTTGGGGCTTATAAACAAGGATTCCCGCTGGTTTAGCAAGTAATGTTTGGCTAGGGAATTGCTCGTTGTATAGGCAGAAACAACGTTAACCAACTCAAGTTATAAAATTTTATAAATGTTGACAAAATTAGCCATTACCTCACTGTGTTACGATCGTTCTCACTGCCAAGTTTTGGAAAGCTAAAGCTAATTTCTTAATGAGTGCATGTTGCGTATAAGACTAACTCAGGTTGATTTTCGTTTTCTTTTCATTCGTCTAGGAAGATTTAAAATCACCATTTATCAAAACAACTTAATCAGCCCCCTTTCAAAAAGAAATGAGGTTCACTCAGCCAGTCAGGCGTTTCGTCTGCCGAAACAGCCAGAAGCTGTTTCAGAGGCAAACACTGGCTTACGGACTTGACCTAGCGCAAAAGGCAAGCTGAACAACGCCTCGGCTTTCCCATCTTGAAAACATCAACCCAATTTCCTTGCTCATATTCTCGGTCTTTTCTTTGTCCAGTTTAGTACCTTTACTTCGTTTACCAAGTGTGGCGTTTTTGTATCTCGAGGAAGAGATAGCTTCAGTAAAATTGATTTGAATAAACATCTGCACGTTAAAAACAGTGACTGGAGCTAAGAAAGAATAACTAAGCAATTGTAAGGGAATTAGACAGTCTTAACATATCCTCCTGTGTACAAGACTCAAATCCCTTTTTAATCAGTTATTCAGTTAAATATCCCAGACGCTAGACAGTTAATTTTCTTCTCGAATATGCACAATCAACCTCAAGTACTTCTTTCTTTTTTCTAGTATCAAGCTGCTTCATGTTTGTGAAGAAAAAACAACTTGTGAATGAAAACCTAGCTCCTGCCGGGAGATATTTTGCATGTGCCTCTGCTTTTTGCGCCAAAAACCACAGGTTCCTTAAGGTTTTGTGACAACTTAATTATCTATTCCACACGCTGTTTGCAGCGGTTTTATTTGGCATTGTTGTGGGTGGAATCGAAAAGCAAGAAAACAATACTACTGGGTTTGTTTACAATGTGTCTGTTAACCTTCAAAGAGTTTTCCAAGTTCAACACAAGCAGAAAAATCAGTCATTTTCAGTCTGCATGCAGATAAGAAACAAACAAACAAACAAACAAAAAGCAGTGTAGTAAAGTAATGCTAAATATCTTTCATTTGAATGCTAAAACTTTAGGCCTTTTCATCCAGTTAGTCTCAAAAGTTATAAAACCACCTCGTAACGGACTTTTAATTAATAGCACCTCAGGAACGTAATGCACAGTAGCGTTTGTCATAAATGGTCATATCCACAAATTTTAAAAAGGTTATAAATCAAGGCTAGAACTACAGTACATGATCTAAATTTTGCATTGCTTGTCTTTTTTTTGCAATTCTAAGCGCTGATAAAGAAACGCTTCAAGACAGATGTATCTGCACACGAAATGATGCTAGCAATGGTATAGTTACAGAAACTGCTAGAAGGCTTGCTTGTGGGGGATCTTCGGACGTGTTCGGATGTCGTTCACCATCTTCTGAAGTACTACTAATTATTGTTTCGATAATAGTCGAAAGTCACTCTCCGACAATGTTCGAAAATACTCATAGGGAAGGCTTAGACGTCCTCAGGAAGTGGAAGTTTTCAATTTGTTTATGTTTCGAAGCGTAAATCTGTAATTATGTATTCACTGAAGTCTTCAACAATATCCTAGTTGAGAAGCAACCAAAAAATGAATGGATGATCTTTAACTGAAACGAACCTCTGCGTTGTCGAATTTTCGGACAACGACCTAAAAGACTCAAACAATCTTTGTTTGGAGGCGGAAATATTCACAAATGTAGCAAGGAATATCGGATCCCACAAAAAGTCTTCAGTTTGACAAATAGCCAAAGTAATTACTTGTTATTTGTACTTCCTGGGCTTCGATATTTCTTGTTAAGACGGGCCTGTGGGCACCGTCTTATAGCAACACAGAAAGAAAGGATTTCGTTGTAGTGGGTTGTTTAAGACGGTTGATTGGTATGTTAGTGATAGATGGGGGTGGGGAAGAAGAGGGCTGAACTTTTGACCGCGGTTTCTTGAGGACAGGGCTAGGTTAATGCAATGCCTCTACCACCTTTATTTGGAGGAATTCGAAAAATGGTGGCGCGACCGATTGTTGTACACAAGTACACAACAATTTTCAAGAGGGTTTTGGACAATGTACAGATATAAATACGCCGTTCAAAAGGTGAAAACAAATTGGAAAGCTCTGAGGAAGTCTCAATTCAAATGAACTGGACATTCAAGGGCTCAAAGCTGCTCAAAGGAACAAATTAGTTGTTCCAGGACAGAACATAATATTTTCCTCAAAGAGAAGGTTTATCCGAATGTCGCCACCTGAGAAATGAGGCATACATTTCGGGCCTTGAACTTCCTGGGGCTTTTAAGGCCTTTTTTGAGTAAATAACAAAGGAAATTCACGAAGTAAATTACACGCTTGATAGCGAATTTATTTGTTAATGAAAAGTCTCTCTTAAACACACAATTATTTCAATTCACGCATTTGAAATCTAGCTCATACAAGGAGGGAACAAAAACGCTAAAATCGACAGTGGGTTAATTTTGTCGCATCAAAATATTTAGTACTGAAAACAAGCTTAGACAATTGCAATTATATAAAGAAAAACTTTTAACCCCGCGCGTTTAGTTGGAGATCACCTTTGGACTTCAAAAGTAGTCACGTAAATCATATACAAGTAACGCAATTTTATAAAACGCATGGCATTTCTTACTGTATTGTAAAGTACTAAAAATGTGAGGGCTGTAGGAGAATTCAGAGGAACTACGGTTTGGTTTGAAGTTTTTTCGGTTTTCATTTTTTGTATATGTATTTTTTGCAATTTCGAAAACAGAAAACTGTTCAGAATTGACGTAGCTCATGTAGATAGTGGCTCCGGCACAAATTAACAACACAGGTTTTGTTGTTACATTTCTGTTGTAATTCAGGAAAGGGTTTTAGAAGACGCAGAGACAAAACGAAACATCTGTTAAATTACCCAGGGCAGCTCCCAAGCTGGCCTTGTGGCTCATTTGTTAAAGTAATGGGAGGTCCGTTCCAGAGGGCATGGGTTCAAACTCCACCGGGGTCAGAAATTTTTCTTTCTCTGTCTGGTTTTATTACTACGTATACGTGTGATGGAAGTAATTCTTGAAGTAATGTATTAATTACGACAATTTTCGTTTAATAATTGGAGAATGGTTTGATCTTCTGCTCTCAGCCAGCCGACAACAGGATAGATCTGGTAACTTAAATTCCCGTGTAGAAATGTTCTGAACAAACTCTTCCAAACACCGTTGTAAGCAGTGGAATTAATTCAAACATCTCACGTGGGATGAGTTGCAATGAGCAAAGTTTTGAGGATTTCACTTTTTTCTCCAAACGTCATGTATGTTACGTGACATTCGGGCTGGAAAGTCTTCTTGGATAAAAATTCCATGTATACACGTGCTGGTCCTTGTGTGGTCACTTACAATTTCTTAATATTTTCCAATCAAGGAATAAATTAGGCTCGATCTCTCGCCGTTTAGTGCGCCCGCGTTCCTTCGCCCAGAATAAATGCACATCATAAAATTAAAGGATCGCGAAGTTGATAGCCGAAGTCGTCCAAATCCATTGTTTGCGGTTAACATTACAACGGAAAGTGCATTTTGATTGGGCGATAAAATGAAACACATTGTTTCAATAAGATTGTTGCTCTCTTGAAAAATCATGATGTTCTGTCTACCATTTGAGAAAAGACGTTTCCGTACTTTGGAGATTAATTTTATCGGGCAGGAATCATTTCACTGAACTTGACCTTAATAAATCGTCACTAGTCATAAAATAAAACCTACATTTTAATAATTATTAAAGAAAAAAATGTTAAAAGGCTTCAGTTATTCAACCTGTTCTGGGCCCGGAATTAAAATCCTAAAATGTGACCATTCAAATAAAAGCTTTCCATGGTACTCGAGCAGCACTTTCCGTGGTACTCGTTTTTTTTGTTTTTTTGTTTTTGTTTTGTTTTTTGTTTTTGTTTTTCCACCAGCTATGTTGCGCAAGGCAGCTCTCACTTCGAATATGTGGATGAAATCCTAGCTGTTGCAATTCAAACGAAAGCTACTGAAATGAGCTTTCCTGTGATAGTTTTAACTTTTGACTCCATGGATGAAATCTTGAAGCAGTACTCTTTCGATGTATTTTGCAGAATGGAATTTCGGATTTTTTAAAGTTTGTAGGTGGTTCTTTTCAAGTGGCAGTGTAAGGGTTAAGTAAACGTTTAAGGCACGTACACATCTTGGGGACGTTTGGCTGAGCAATATTTTTTGACGTTGCGTATACCCACTCGATCACGTTTTGACCTGAATCACATACCAAACGTTAAAATTATCGTAGACTAAAAAGGGTCCTTCTTTCTACCTTTACCTTCAAACAGAAACTGACAAATTAAAACGCTGCAGACGAAATCAGCATGAAGACGGGGCCCTAGAAATTGCTTTGCTTACTTCCAACCACAAGCCAGCATACAAGACGTACAAGTCGTCTCTTTTCATTCACAATTCATTTTTTATTGCACATGAAAGGGCGTTAATAGCATAAGTGTGGGATAAGAAGGCATTTAGATAAAATAGCAGTGTGTGATTGTGATCTTTTAATCGTCTAGATCTAGAATGTCTTCGTGTGCACATCGTATGTCTCTTCTAAGCACCGATTGTAGCTGTTTATCAAACTTTGCATGCAGTTTAATTCAGAAGAAACGCTCTGTTTGCATTACTGGTCTGCAAATTGCGTCTTTAAGGGAAACGATATTCGTGCGATATAGCTTCCTACGCACAAAAGCCGACGACTATGTGGCGTTCCCATGCCTCTAAATATAGTTATAACTTTATCTGATATTTTTCTTTGAGATAATCAAAGGCCACATAAAAAGCTGTTTTTTCTATAGGTCTGGTGGGAGACTTGGGTGGCAATCGATTCGTTTAGTCTTTAGCCCATTTAAATTAGTTTTGCAGTTTACAGTCTAATTATTTGACCATTCTTGCTGTCTCTTTAACCATCGTATCATACTGACAACATTAACCCCTAGCCCTGACTGGCTCTTCAAACCAACAGTAGGAATTGCGTGAGTAACAAATGATTACCCCTTCAATTCACTCCAAAACCAAACCTCAGTTTAATGTATTTGAATCCAACTTTCTTGTGAGTCCGTTCTTGATTGTAATCCTAAAGTGTGAATCCTAAAGCTATTGAGGGTCTTACACTATTTTGTTTCTTCAATATTTCTCGAAATGAGATTTCAACTTATTTGGCCACGGTCTGGACTCCAGGTCTGTTTGTTTTGCTGCACGAGATTTCTCGAAAATTTCAATCTGCGAATAAAATCCTGACGTTTGGCCTCTCAAACATAAGCTAACGAGAAGTACTTTTATATGATGCCATTAGGTGTTTGATTTTTCACAAATACACACTTTAACAAAATTGTAAAAATTTATTAGACCGGGAAGGTATAATCGGACGCAGCGGTCATGCAATGGCTAAAAAAAACTTGCGAGCACTGTCAATTATTTTGTCTAATCCTATTCAGAAATGGGACTTATCTCAACTCGGCTAATGGCGTCGCTGTATCGTAGAGATTTAGCTAAGAATCGAAAATTAATCCTCTTTCCTGGGTCTTCTTTATACAGTGACGAGTAATCTTGAATAGAAAACATGGCAAAGCGGTCACCGCAAGGAATGCTTTGGTGTGACCGTAAGCCCCTGACTTGGGTCACTTAAGGACTTACGATTACACAAAACAGATGGGATATTATAGGGCTGGCCGATCTTTCTCTTGCTCTCTCGTGAATGGACCTTGTATTCAGACAGCGGTATTCTAAAGCACTAAATACGGTAAAACTAAGAACTAAAACTCGAAGGAATCTGAATTCCAGAGAAAACGAAAGCACAACTAGGTTTTCTGAGAAGCTGCCGGGAAAGTTGCATAGGGCTGTGGAGTAAACTTTCGCCTCGTCCGCTGTTTTAGTTCCAGTAAGTACATATTTTTCTTTGATTATTATCAGTGTTCTTAAGAAAATTTAATATTTGGCACAATGCAAACACTGTAAGGTGCTGATTAGGGGCAGAACGAATCCTGATGTTTTCAATTCGTCTTCTTCTTAGGTGTTTTTGTGTCCTTAAAATCTGTCAATTCCAAAGCTAAATCATGATTCAGTGTAACGCTGCTTTTACTGTTGAGTCTGTGAAATGAATCCTAAGGTGTGATTATCCAAATTAGAGCTTTTATGGTCTACTTTCCAGTGGTGCCAAAAATCTTCAAACACTTTAGCTACGAAATAAAGTTTAGGATCTTTCCGTAGTTTTAAACTTGGAAAATCTGGAGTTAATGGGTTAAGTCCCGTAAATAAGGCGCTAGCAGTGCCGGAAACTCGGGCTGTCACTAGGCCCAAGCAAACTTTAGGTTGTCTAAAACCTTCGCAAACTACCACTCACGTACAGGGAGGTGGAGGAAAATATCTTACATGTCTTTGAAATCAAGCTTAAAACTTAGAGAGATATACAATGCAAAGACCAGAGAGGAGCTGTCATTTCCTTACTCCGATGGTCACGCTATCTTTTGTATCCAGTTACATGTGGAGTTTATCGGGTAGAGGAATCGTAGGTCCGTTAAAATTTGCAATTCTGCTTAGGTCAAGCATAAATAGCGCACACTGCATTAGGAAACCTAAGCAGGTGAGTGCAATGGAAGTTACAAAGTCCTCCATGCTTTTTTTTCACCTTTCTGGATTCTCTTCAGGCCACTCATGAGAGCCTAAAACACTTTCAAAACAATCTAGGTACCAAAATGGAAATAATACGGCTGTATGCGTCAATAGCAAAGTAATGTCTGTAATAATTACAGACACCGTGTGGGTTCGTTAACTAATGTAATGTTGCCTGTATTTCAGTTGCATTGTGCACAGCGAAAACGGCTCAAATCAGGATTTATTACAAACCCTTAGTCAGGCTATCGTATATCATGTTTTACACTGTCTAAAAATTAACAAAGCTGTTTTAGGTTCAAAGTGCCGATTTAGTCATAATACCCCCAGGGCTAATTTGACCGGCTTCAGATCAACCGGCCATCGAGTGTATCACTTTGAACTTATCAAATGCTCTGGAGGAATTCAAGAGCAATTCAGCTTGACTCCACTCACTGCCCGGCACTGGTTCTATAATCTGATGCCTTTGTTTCTTTCAAATCGTGTATAAAAGGCTCCTTCACGCCTGCAAAGTATTGCATGTGTCTTTGAAACTGAGGTTGTTAGAATTAAAGCTAGCTATAGTGTAGCGCATTTTTGCAGAGGTTTAATAATTAAGAGATTCCCTGTGGGAAAAATACAGACAGAGAGGAATTTAAGCACTCTAAGTTAAGTTCTTAAGAGTTAAGTTTCAACTTAATTCTTAAAATAGAAAAGTGAGTTAAAAACCGTAAAAAACGGCTGCAATAAAGGGTTACTTTGCATGCATCAATACACCTGTGTTAGCGGCCAAGTGGCGTGACATATTGGGTTTCTACATGAATAGGCCCCTGAATTCCCAACTACCAGTGAAAAAGTGGCCATTTTTCTCGATCAGTCTTCGGGGTGACAGTTACTAAAGGCTTCTCAGACAAGCTTAAAAAGACCATAAGTTGACAGTTGCAATCATTCTGTCATTTCAGTTTAGCTTCCACTTGAAATGCTCACTCATCCACTGAGAATTTCACATAGATATCAGCTGAGTTATTCAGTTCTACAGAACCTCCGCTGTATGAAATTAATACTAGTTGTTTCTCAGCTTCAATTTCACTAGTTTCTAAAATCATTTAACATCGCTAATATCCACATGCATATCCTTGTTATTGCCCTTCATACATTTCTTGATCGGTTCCTTCATTCTCATGACCTCAACATGACTGTGCAAGAATGTTTGCCGGATCACGTACTGACATTAGTGTAAAGGAGAATTTAGATAGTTGCGGGTCTCTATTGGGGCCTAAGGGATAAAGTATTCAAAACATTATCCGTTTCCCCTTAGCCTGCGTAGCCAGCGTTTCCGTGGGGTTTTCCGCAGGTTTGAAGCATTTTTCGCTTTTTGAACGCGCTAAAATTTGCGCTCGCCCCAATTTTTTTGCGCCGCCAAAAAGCGAAAAATGCCTCGAACGGGCGGAAAAACCTAAGGAAACGCTTGCTACGCAGGCTAGTTTACTCTTGTTTCTCAGTTTACAGTTAAAAGAATGATTTATAGGCCATTTCTCGACGAACACGGTTTTATCCCATACGCATTGCTTTATAGTGATCAAAACAAAACACCTCCGGATTTTACTACCAAGCCAGTAGTGTTGCCGGTTATCTGCACGAGAGTTTTATACGGATCCTTGTTAAAAATATCCCTGATGATGCCACTTTAATAAATTTCCTGAAGAAAAATGGTGCCAATCTTATTAAAAAAACAAACTTTCCTCGCCAAACAAAGCACTTGTAGGGGTTAGGTCATGCAAGCTTTTTTTTTATTTTGTTAAATATAAGCTACTATCCTTTGACTCTTTGAAACTGGAAGAGGAAATCACAAAATACATTTTTCAAACTGTCTAAAAAGAAGAAAACCAAAGGAAAATACTTATAAATAGCAAGAGATAGTCAAAAGCAGTTTACGACTTCAACCACACAATTACCAGTTAATGCTCGACAGCATGGCGGAATAAAGTGAAAATCGGGGTGATGACCACAATCTAAAAACATCATTGTAAATTAACCGTGGAAAAATACAAACCAAATAACAGAAAACCACAAGGAAATGACGCTGGCCTAAACGAAGTTCAGAATGCTGGATATCACTGTTATCGGTATCTGATTTCAACGACTGTTCAAACCATTGAAGGTTTAGTCTCCTTCCTTCCTTCCGCCAGACAAACAAAGGAACAGAGGCACGTTAAAGGCAACTTTGATAGGAACTGAGTTTTTATCACTCGTTTCATACTGCATTTACTCTCGAAAGCTATATAAACTAGCCAGGTAAGGAAAAGCCCAAAAATAGCTCATGCAATACACTTCAGAATTAATTTAGCAAATATGTCGAATGTATGGTAACACAAAACCTTGTTCATATTTCTCTTAAGCCCAGGATTTAAGTACTTATAAGAATATTAAGAAACTTATGGCTTGTTTATACAGCAGGGTGTTGTTATTATTTTTTGCACGTCTCCTTTTCATCAAGTCTTTCAAGAACGGGAAAAAATTCCATACTGGAAAATTTTAAACAAACATTCTCTCAGGAAAGTCCTTCTCAATAGCTTCATTTGATTTGAACGGTTATACTCTGAGACTTCATTCACCTACTCAAAAAGTGTAACCAATTTGTACAGCATAATAGATAAGAGTACCACAGAAAATTACTCCTTAATATAGTTCTTTTGTGAATGGTCACGCGGGATTCGTTTAGAGCCCACGGCAAAAGCTAGAACCAGCTTGTGTACATAAGAAACATTATCACAGGAAAGGACTACTCAGTAGCATTTGTTTAAATGGCCACACAGCTCAAAAGCGTCAACGCTAAAATAAATCTTACATATATAACAACACACAAGAAATGGCTCTGGAAGGAAATGGTTACTGATATCGTAATCTACAAGCTAAACCCAATCCTGCACCAATTTCGAGTGAAATAATCACACTTGTATGCAAACAATCGCAAACAATCTTGCTTCTGCAAGAAGCATTGTTATCAGTAAATTATGACGCGCTTAATAGAAAGGTGCACTTATATATGCTTATGTATGCTTATAACTGTTAATTAATTGTCCAGTACGCATAGATGTCAACTTGTAAACTCAAATCTTGTAAGGAGTGGAAGTGGCGGGAAAAATCAAAAGATCTACACACTTTTTTCATCAAACCAGATACCCGGTCTTAGAAGGGCTAGGTCAAGACATTTCGGGAGCTCAAGTGTAATTCACAATGTTCTTCTTGAATTAAGAATTTAAGCTATATCAAGTATGTCAGAAAGACAATTGTAAGAGTCACTGACTACCGGGATAAGGAAAGGTGGTCCCTTAAAAGAGATTCGAAATAGTGTTTAACTCCGACGGAGCTGATTCAAAGTTAAATCATGAAGGAATGAGGCAGGCGCTTAAAAAAGTATTCGCTCAGAGATTTCACCGGACTACTAGTAAAAACTCTTTAGAGAGGATGGATGAGACAACTCAGCTGGATATGATTTAAACTGTTTGCAAATATTGAACGATTACATGGTGTGTTTACCGAGCCGACATAACGGATAAATTTTAAGTTAATTTTTACCGTCTGCCACATCTGACTGGTATCCATTTTAATTGGTTTTGCTAGTGAAACCAATCAATTCAGACGTCTTCATGGTAAGAGTCACGCTTTCGACTTCATTTGCACCAAAATATATACTATGTGAAACAGTTTGCATATCAGTGAAATGTCAGGCAGAATGGAAATCCATTTTGGTTTTTATTTAGCTTAATTATTCTATAATAGAAACAAAAAAATGTATCGTTGTCATTTGTAAATGTGGAGGGCCGGTGGTATTTATTAATACAAAACCTTTGTTGCTTGCATCAAAGCCTTCCAAAAGTTTAGACATTCCAGAGAAGGCAGGAGGAGAAAATTCTCAAAGTTAGTTCTAAAGTAGTTGTCACAATTATCATTTGGTGTATGTCCACCATATATTAACTAGACCTAACGTCAATCTTATTGAGAAACTGTATTTATTTAATCGATTTCCACTAAATTTAATAAAGTAATTTGTTTCTACCATATTCTTAGTAACATCTCTGATGGTAGGACGTGAGCTATAGGCTAGTAAAAAGAACCAATCAGAGCGCATGATAGATCACGCAAATCCAGGGTGTTGTGTATAGTCGTCGACAAACTGACGAACTCTTTACAAGACGTGCAACCTGACTTGGACAGTATGACCGGATCACATCTTGTAGGTGAAACTTGACAATTTCAAGACACGAATGTGACCGGATCTGAAGGTAACCGAAGTTGAAATGAACAATTCGTCTTGCGAATACGCGAACCTGATTGGCCAAGTTGCCATTGACTATTCGCTTTAAGTACACGATTGCGCGGGCTTTGAGACATGCATTCGATGGCCCAGTACGAAGGGGAAGGGGATGTAGGAACCCTGGAGCCTTAAGATATTTGCTGTAAAGGACCGGAGCCTGAATCCTTTCATTACTGGAAGTCTGGACAAAAATGATAATAATGGCTAAATGAACCCTGGAGTAAAGCGATGGAGCCCTAGAGCCCCCACTTTTTATGTCTTGAAGCCCTGGGGCACTGTATTTTTTTGGCAGGAGCCCTGGTGCCCTCAGCCCCTTTGGGACCCTGAATTTTGTCTTTCGTACGATCTCATTGTTAAGTAACAACATCCGGATATAGGGACTGAACAAACTCTGGAAGCCGGCAATTGGCTTAAAGCCCTTAACTAATAAAGTTTTCACATATATATAACACAAACAAGCCCAATATAAAAACTGAAATCGGCTTTGATTTTAGAAAGGTTTATAGAGCAGTCTTTCTGATATAAGGCAGAAATTCCCTGTTCAAAGAAAAACAACGTCTAACCGTCCAGGCAAGCCAACAAGACAATCTCATGCCTGCCGCTAAGCAGTAGAAGAAAGGTGGTAACGTTGTATTGTCAGATAGACTTTTTGATATAAAGGAGAAATACAGTGTTCAAAGGAATTCACATGTCTATGCCAACCAGACAAGCTAACAAGACAGCCTCGTTCTTCCCGTCAGTAGGCAGTCCAATGAAAAACGCTCATCCGATTGTCATAGTGAAGTATTTCAGCAAGTAGGAGGGTTACTACACCCCATGGATGGGATACTAGTCCACGCAGGGTTATATATTAACCCCCTGGCATTTACTCCCCTCTAGATGGGATGATAGTCCATCGCGCAACTGAAAAATTCTTAGTCCTCAGAGGAAACAAAAGGCTTAATCTCTCAACCAACACATTTCTTAGGACTGAGTGAAGATTCACTGTAAATTGCTTCCTTTTATACTAAAGTGTACCGTCATTGCTTAGTTTTGTCATTCCTTAAATTCTTCAATGCGAAAGGCCTTTTTCACGAACTTGGCAGCTAATAGGACGTTATTCTAGAGGCGTAATTTTAAAGAAGCCATGTGCAAACCAAACCCTTCACTGACCCGTAATACAAGTTTTACCTAGGATTCTTGGAAACAAACACCTGCGCAGTAAGAAATTAAAAATCTATAATCCAGTTTATAGTAGAGGAAATACTTTGAGTAAATCTCCTTTTCCTCCCTCCGGCTTGATTCTGACCTTGTGATTACAGATAAAGGTATTCAAATTTCTTTTCATGTTTTCCGCCTATTATCTCCAGAAAATAGAGTGCTACTATTGTTAAGTATTTGCTCCAAAAGTGCATTGAATGTAAGAAATCTTCCTCATGATTTACCGAACGTTAACAGGCCTTCGATAAATAACTGGAAACCATCTCAACAATTTTACTGCAGAGAACTCATGAAATAAAACTAACAGAAACATAATCCAAAAAATAAAAACACTCAAAAATAAACAGCATTACTGTATGTCCGGAAGAAACTTTTGCTAAATATGGCAAAACGAACAGCGAGGTGTTGCTGAATAGCTTCATTTCTATGGTACACTATAGAATTTCATCCACAGACTCAAAATTTAGAACCACCTTGTACGGCATAATAAACATAACAGGAACAGGAAAGTACTGCTCAGTAGCGGTCATTTGAATGGACGTCACACTTCGGGGTTTCATGCATTGCGCAGACTCAAAGTTTGAACTCACGGTTTGACCTATAATAGTAAAATGCATTGAAGGAACTCACGTTTAAAGAACTGACTTTCACAGGAATCCAACGAAACAAATTTTTAAACGTTCAAGTGGTCACGTTCAGTCTATAGTTATAATTGTCGTTATTTCTTATAATGCACTACCACTCTCGCCAAAGCTTTTAATACTGTAGAATTATCCACACTTCCTAATGCATTCACGTCAGCTGTCGAGTGCTTTCCGGAACCAAATCAAAGCTTTATTGTAGTTATTTCTGCATGATCTACAGATACCTTTTGTCAAAACTTGTGCCATAAATCGGTGTTATTAAACCAAACCAAAACACGTGTGCAATCCATTTACTAAATTATCCCTTTAGTGAGAGGTTTGGAGCCAAGAGTCTCGATGGTCTGCCTGGTGTGAGAGCATAAGTCCTTGAAAAGGCTCAGCGTTGTTTAGTAAATGGCTTGTACGCAAGAGTATCAATAACCTGTCTAGTATAATCGCCCAAGTGAGAACAGTTCTGTTTGTTAAAAAAGCTCAGTGTTGTCTCAAATGGTTTCAATCCAAGTGTATCGGTGGACTGTATAGTGTAATCGTACAGGTGAGATGAGTCTTGATATTTTCAAAAAAGCTGTTGTTTACAACATGGTTTGAAACCAGACAGGAAATCAGGAGTATCAGTTCTCTGTCTAGTATAACCGCCCTAGTGATAGAAGTCCTTGAAAAGACTGTTGTTTAGTAAGTGGTTTGAACCTAGAAGTATCTACAGTCTGTCCAGTTGGACAGTCCGGGTGGGGAGATCCGCCCTGAAAAGTCGGCTGTTGTTGAGGACAGACACATTGTTTTTCCGTTGAAATAACCGTGGACATCCAGAGTGGGAGTTATCTCCAGGGTCAAGGTAAATGGTGTATTGTCAGTTTATGGCATTGCGCTCCTGCCTTTTGCCACTGGTCAACCGTACTACTCAACAGCCTTCATTTTAATGGTCACAACTTTATCTGGGTTTTCATTCTATGAAGATTGAAGTCATTCTACCGCATTATGCGGGAGTTCCTGGAGAGAACCGCGACATTTTAAGAAATCTGTTCTTTTGATACTTTCAGCTTACTGCAGCACCCGTCTTTCAACTGTCTGCTAATGGCTAAACATTCCAAAGCTTTTTCGTCTATTCACCAATTTAAAGAGTAGGGGCCTGGGACCGAATGCAAATATCGAGGAAATCAGTCAATTTCTAGGCAATGGTCGATAACATGAAAGAATGTCAAAATTAGTGAGATTAACACGTTTGAGAAAGTTTGACGAAAAGGTCATTAACGTACAAGTTTTCAAAGCTAGATAAATTCCTACACAAACATCTCTATTTTGAAAGGGTGTCCTTAGTACAACCTCTGTTACTCGTCTGATTTTTAAACGTCGTTAAGTCAACCTCCGTCTCAACCGTTCAGTTCCAGACTTGGAAGGATAACTCCATCACTTGATAAGATTCTGCGACGGAGTCGAAAACTTGTAGATCACTTAAATTTTGGATCCTGTGAAAGAAACCTGATTTTTTTAAAATCATTTTTGATGTGTGTTATTAAATGATGGACATGGTTTCAATTCACTTTAACAATTCTTTTCTACTTCTCTTCTCGTTTCTAATGTGGCCAATTATAAGTTTTCAACGAATCGCCAAACCTCTCAAATTACGCACACCTCCACAATTATTACGGACAGTTCTTTGCAGATATATAGATATGACCTCTACTTAATAAATCGACACCTCCAAAATACAGACAGTTAGCCTTGTCACCTTTGTGGCCATATCTGAGTAATACAAGACTCGATTGTAGTACGTTTTGCTTGGAGATTTTTTCTCCGAGTTGTCACGAATCGGCTTGGCTGCCACATAGAAGACAATTGCGTAGAAACACGATTAGGAGGCTACTTCTTTTTGGTTGTAAACACTTATGCGTCAGGATCTTAATCTTAGCCATACCTCTCCAAGAGTTCACTTTACAGGAAATTATACAACTGCTTTTTTTTTCGTAACTGAAGGGGATCTAGAGTTTTAGCTCTCTTAGTCCCAGAACGAACAAATGTTGAGTGATTTTACTTTTGGATTATGGAGGTTTGCCAGTTCCCTCCTTTATTAAGAACGTCTAATTAAATAAACAGGGGTTTTTCACTGTCTGGTTTATTTAATCAACTCCTAATATGATCACACACAAATTTAAGCCACTAGGCAATACTTTCCTGTGGTGCTGTTTATTATGTTGTACACAGCGATTATATCTTTCTTACCTGACCTCTGCTAGCAGGGAAATAACTTTCGAGTCTGAAACCCTAAAGTGTGACCCTTCAAATTAAAGCTATTGAGCAGTACTTTCCTGTGGTTATGTTTATTATGCTGTACAAAGCGTTTCTAACTTTTGAGTCTGCGGATGAACCAAAGTGCGACCATTCAAATGAAAGCTATTGAGCAGCACCTTCCGTTGTGCAGTCAGTATTATATACTCTAGGACGGTTGGGAAGGGGCTCAACTGATTTAGCTGATAGCTGAGTTGAGAAACGTCCAAATAAAAATTTTAACTGCCTACTGAGAAACAAGGGGATATTTATCACTTTGGCTTAACGCGCTTTGCTAGCCTGAAGAATAACTTCAAAATTTAAACTCGAGTATTGTAAGGTGGTTCTTACTTTTGAGACAGGACATCCTTAGTGTGACCCTCAAATGAAAGCTATTTTTTTGCCAACGAATTTAATTCTTTTTCTAGTTTTGACGAGAGTTAAGTTCTTACGATTAAGGCGCACTTTCCGTAGCAAAGCATTGTGGGCGTGGAGGTGAACAGCCAATCACTTTCAAACTTGTAAACAATGAAAATGTACGGCCATTCATAAGTGTAATAAAGGTAAAGCGATTATATGATCAACCTTAGTTTGTAAATATCGTATACCTGCTCGTTGATGGCGGAGTGAGTCGTCATGAAAGACTAAGCCAATTCCCTGTTGTTACCACCAGTGCATTTTTAAACAAAAATCAATTAGTTAGTCGCCGGATGGTTTTGGATTACTTAGAAAACGTGGGAAACGGTTGCTTACGGAATTAAATCCCAAAGGTGCAGAGACTAGGTAAGTCATTCCTTAATGGAATAACGAGTTGAAATTAATTTTGCCGTTCAAGGTGGGGGCGATGATAAGGAAAGGTTTAATACTCAATAAGAGTGCGACTAAGCAGTCAGTTTACGATTTAGTTTGCTTTATGATAAGTTTTGCGTAATTCATCCTGCTCGGTTTAGATTCCATTAAAGGATTTATTACTTACTGTATAATTTATAAACACGTCTTTGTTATTGACCTTGTGGTATAAGGCAAAACGGATACTACTATTACAGTTTATACAGCTGCGGTTTTGTCATTAATTCATGTCTCTGTTGGCCCACCTCTTCGCATATTGCAGCGAGATCCTCTACTTTTAGTGAGGTCAAAACCGATGACAAAATTTGGTCAAATTTCCACCGACGGAAGTCACTTGCTACAAGAAAGACTGATCATTGGCTAGTTTAGTTTTATTTGAACGGTGGCACTCAAGGGTTTGAACCACAGACTAAAACAAGCGAGTACCTGACATTACACGAATTTGGGAGGGAAAACCACTCCTTCGAACTCAAACTATTTTTGTGTTAGCATTCCTAGAGATAAAGGGTTAAAATGACGGAGATTTCAGCTTTGATTGCTACTAAAATCTTTTTTGCTCAAGGACAGCAGTTTCATCGACATAGCTAGTTTATGACAAAGCAAAGCAATTTGTTCAGTATTTCAGTTTCACATCAACGGTATAAGTCGGAGTTTCGTGCAAATTGTATTGTATTAAAAGAGACGGTTAAAATTTCCATTTTTATTAGATCACTCTATTCATTTTGGAGAATGCAAGAAGGCTATGCGTCTATTGTTTCTTGACATGGTTTGCCGTGAATCGTTTATGAAGTACATTTGAATGCAGTTTGGTCCAGGTCACGGACTTGTCAGCCATATTGGGCAGTGACATCAATAACGCCGTGAACCGACTAAGATGTCCAAGCACTTAGCATTTTTTTCTGAGTTACTGTAAGGTTTTCACTGCCTTTAAACTCGTTAATGAATAGGTGCCTTAACTTGTATTGTTCCTTGAATCAAAAACAAGCTTTTGTTATTCCCAGCGTTGTTTGCTTTGTGCCATTGTCCTGTCTAAACTCCAGCACTGTCGGCCATTTTTCGAGCATATTGGACACTTACTTTATGGACAGTTATTGTTTCCTGTGCATTGTTCGTCTTCTTTCCGTTGCACGGGGCTTAGCGCAGCAAAAAGAAGAGTTCTTGCGGTTTAGAAATAGATGAAAATTGACTATTGAAAAGGGCGTCGATCTACGAGCTCTTTTGGCTAAATGAATTGGGATTAATAACGCTTAGTAATTGTCTAAGGCAAATTACACTCCGCATGCCATATTGGCAAAGAATCTTTGGACTGAGTCGACTCGGATTGTTTTAATGACGGCCGCAAACATACCTCAGTAATTTAACAACTTCCTTTGGGAAAATTAAAGCTTAGCGAATTTCATCTTCAAATTCAACCACTGCGGTGACTTCTCGACACAGGTCTTGAGTTTTCACTTGTGTGAATTGAGTTCAATATATTACAATATACGCCTTCTCAGCTGGTCCCTTTTTCTCTCTTCAGTCAACTCCCTCACAACGCGGACGGACCGTTGCCGCGAAAAGCTTTCCAAAACAGATACAACACGTAGTGACAGCGCTCTTCGGTGGTTGACTAGTTACCATAGCGAACTGTCATTCTTCCTTACCATGTCCGACTTAGATAGACAACTGAGAGATACCAAGACTAATAATACTTGTAGCTCAGTTCAACTCGTTTTCTTTCAGTCCCGCTTTACTTAAGTTCCCTCTAAGACAGACAACAGTGTAAGGACTTTATTGGAGTCGTATCTGGTCGCACTGAGGAAAGTTTCGCTTGAGAGGTTACAATAGTGTAGTTCACTTCGAGTAACAGTTTACAAAAGCTTATTGTGAAGTTGGCCGAAATCATGGCTTTTTGTTGTCAGTTTGTTCCGGCTTAGTTTGAAATAAAGAAACTAGCGTCATCAACTAGAAAGTTCAATTAAATCGTAGTGTCTGTTGAAGACCTGTTCGCAGCTCAAGTGTAAACACGGATCAATGTTTGGATTACAATGAACGCATTTCCTGTCCAAGACATTGATACTTGTGACGCAAGGGAGGCCCGTTGGCATGCTTTTAGATGCAATAGCTTTTCTAGGTACTTACGGTATTTTCTTGTTAAGCACGTTCTTTTAAATGACAATACGATTACTATTGCTTGGAATGTAAGTACTAAGTGTACCAGCTGAACAAACAGGGTCGAGTGTACGTAACTTTAGAGGCAATATATTTTAGATCTTTATATTTTTCCCTTTAATTCCTGAATCATGGCCGCACGTTGGCTCTGCCTTCCTTGGACAAATTGTACTTCTAACTTCTCGGTAAATGAAATTCTATACTCTATCGGACCATTCAAATGACAGCTTTCGCAGGACTGACGGATTTTCACGTGGTTCGGGGATTTTTGCTCAGTTTTTCAAAGAGCACTACGTGAAATTGAACAATTTTTGGCTTTGTTGAAATCAAATCTGGCCTTTTTTCTCGATGTTTCGGGAATAAGCTAAAAATAGTGCCTCTGAAACAAGGAAAGCTCAAAACAAAGGAAACGTTTATTCTGGGATTTTAACATGCATCCATATCCTACGCCCCGCGCTTGACCTTGCCTAGGTTCGATTTCACACTTCTAATTTAAAATCTCGAAGGTAGGCACGTATAAGTAGAATTTGTCATTCGCAATCGTCGCCAATAAGACCTGTAATTTCATCTCTTCTTTGTAGAAGAAAAATTTCAGTTATAGGTAATTAAATTATGCAAAAATATTTATAAACAACATGCTCCGTTCATCTGGAAACTGGCGATTTTAATACTTTTTGCCATTTGGCTATAAACCAAACAGAAGTACGACTCAAATCCCTTACAGGTTCATCTTGTAATGCAGCTTATTTTACCATTGCAGGCAAATCGTAAACAACGCATTCCTGTCGACTGACGTACTCTACTTTACCATTGCAGGCAACTCGTAAACAACAGCTCATTCCTGACCAAAAAGGTAAGTTGAAAATTAATTGGAAATATTTTTTTTTCAGTTAAATTCAAATGGTTTACTGGCTCGTTACATTAGAGTGATTCTAACCAGCTTAACCCGAGAGATAGCCTTATACACCTAACTACTCCGTAAATCTTTTCTTTGCTTTTTTGTTGTTGTTGTTGTTGTTGTTGCTGTTGTTTGTTTGTTTGTTTTGTTTCTTTTTGTTTTTTGGAATGAGGACGCCGAACGGACAGGGATATTAAAAAGTGTCCGTATTACACAGGGAGAACTAGATGTTATCACATTTTGTTCTCGTTCGGGCCAAGTGACCTGTCCGTAATAGAGAGGTGTCCGTAAGGCGTTGAATATTACACTGACTCTCCAAGAAGACTTCATAAAAAATCTTCCAGACATATCTATATAGGACGACTTCTCGCCGTTCAGAATCTGAGCAGCTCATCTCGGCATAAACTGGTCGTGAGCGGCATAAACGGACGCACCGTATGTACGTACGTAGTGTAACTATATACTCGGCGAAGAAAATTCTTGCCGACTCCGACCAAGAATTCCACACATTCAAAGAAGGATGAGAACGGTTGACGCATGCGTGTTTTGTGGTTAAACTGGGTACTTAACGTTTTTCGAGGTTTTGTATAAACTCCAAAAATTTAATCATGGCGCTAACAGAAAAAAAGGAATCAAGTTGCTTAATTAATTGGAGCAGAATTCTTTTCCAGTGTTGTAAACTTAAGCTGTCGTGTGAACTAAAACTTCTCCAGAAAGCGATTGTAGTTTATCAGGAGTTCATCTTAAATAGCCCTGTTGCGTTATATGGGTCATGTTTGACAGGCTCAATTTGTTGGCTTTCTTTAGTGGTTGGGAACATATTTTGAAGGTTTCCTTCGCCGGATTTGAAGATATTTTTACACCTTATAATTGCTGCAATTCCAGTAACCAGCCCTGACTGTATATGGAGTATATGTGCCTAAAGTGTTTCCTTAGTTATGTTGTAGATGGGAGATTCCCGGATGTCTCCTGAAATTCTGGTTGCAAAAAACAAACCAGCAAACACAAACAGGAAAAAGGCACAAATCAGCTTGTCTTTTAAAGACTTTACACAAAATACCTCAATTTATCCCCACATTGTCTGGCTACATGAGCGTAACTGATCTGGATTGGCGCGAAAGTAGTTTATGAAAGGGGGCTACTGGAACACTTGTCAAATTTTCAGCTAAATTTGACTGAAAAATTCCCAGTCAAATTTTTATGCATTTGACTGAAAAGCACGGAGCGCACCAGTCAAATCTT
>Ga0126336_10000014_pt1 | contig 31561 bp, 15 predicted proteins | sample SidCmetagenome_FD_92530 | JGI IMG/M metagenome (GOLD analysis project Ga0126336, IMG submission 92530) | Coral microbial communities from El Islote,Puerto Morelos, Mexico - Siderastrea C C metagenome | ecosystem: Host-associated > Invertebrates > Cnidaria > Coral | place: El Islote,Puerto... | reverse complement strand
GATAAAAGGTTACCCGCGCTAGGCACCAGTTGTAGGTTTTTGGTTCAAGCTTTGAAAAGTTCGTTGCACCAAGTTTGGTTTCTGATTTCTTGTGATTGTTTAGACGTAATTGCTGCGGTTTTCGTTCATGAAGGTCAATTTTTCATTTTCAAAAGTCACTCAACAGCTCAATAATTCGACAGAGATTGATCACTTTCCAATCATCAGACGCCGCGTCCACGATAGGATACATATATTTAGCAACGTCGTTAATCTCGTATGTAAACGGCTGAGATCAATCGATATTTTGTTCCAAGGCTAAAGTCACGGCCGGTCACCATGGCACTGTCGACGCAACAACTTGGTAGAAATTTGACAAATTCGGAAATTTTCTTATTACGTCAAAGGAAAACACTGCTCAGAAGATTTCTTTCGAGTGGTAATACGCTAGGATTTCATGCGCAAACTTTTGGGTTGGAAACCTTTTTTTACCACATAATTAACAAAACCAAACTAGTTCTCTTTAGATTTCCATTTACAGTGTCAACTGAGCTGACTAATTGTCCAGCATAATATGGAAATGCTAATAAACAGCGGAAAGTACTGCTCAATCGTTGCAAATGAACGGTTAAACTTTCGTTAGAATTCCTTCTCACGGACTTACAAATAAGAATTACCTTGCACAGCATAATAAGCGATGCAACAGAAAAGTACTACGTAGTTGTTGAGTAATGAGACTTCAGAAGGACTCTTCATCCACAGGCCACGAGAAACATCTCGTACAACAGTATCATAGGAAATTAGTGATCTATAAATCCATGGCTACCCACCTTCAAGGAATTAGCTAACAGATTCAAAAGTTGGGCACGGCAAAGTTCTGTGCACTGGTGGCTTTCATTTGAATCAGTCACACTTCAAGGACTTATCTAAAGAATCAAACGTTAAAGGCCCCTTGTACAGCATAATAAACAGCAACACAGAAAACTACTGTCAGTGGCTTTCATTTGAATGTTCACACTTAACATTTCATCCACAGACTCAAAAGTTAGAGCCACCTTGTACAGCATAATAAACAGCTCCACAGAAAAGTCCTGCTCAGTAGCTTTCATGTGAAAGGTTCAATACACTTTAGGCTTCCATGAAAAGAATCAAAACTTAAAATCAGACGATCATAGCAGACTCAAAGATTGACTCCAAAAGAGGTAGGGTTAGCGCAGCAATGATGTTACGTTCAGTGACCTTAGGATTAGTCAGCCAGCACAAATACATTGATCTGCTGACTCACCTCTGGCTTCGAGTTTTTCTCTTCCAGAGGCGGGAGAAATGTGAGGGAGGAACATTTAATTATTTTGCTCCAACACTAACGGTGATTTGTCTTTGGATAACGTATGTCAAGGTCTTTTCTAGTAAAAAGGTACAAAGCTTTTGTCTTTAACAAGGTCCCTAACGTGTGTGGCAGAGACCTAACGAAGCTCCGTCGAGTGCCCCCCTACCCCACCCATTCTTTCACCACTTAATTAAGTCACCGAAGTAATATGAAGTTACTAATGAAGGGACCATATGTCGTGCTTTGCTTTCGCATCGTGTGCGGAAGTTAAGTGTTTACATCGTCTTTAAGTACAATGTAAAAAGCTGCTAATGACCGGAAGTGGTTAATGCGGTATACGCAACTTGTAATTTCTCGTTATCAATAATGGCTGCCCACGAACGCACCTATAAACCGCACGAGTTAATCGGCCCGCAACAAATCTCTTATTTCACAGAACGCTGGTAGATAACTCTCTATATAACATTGGCTTGGATCGACAGACGTTTGAGCTTAGATTTCAGTGCAAATATCGTAGCCCAGTCTACTGGCGTTTATAGGTCATTTTGGCACCTGAAAGGAGACTGGAAAAATGCGTCACGTCAGACATTCACGTTTAGTGATAAATATAATCAATAATATAATCAACCGCAAATTTTGATATAAACGTACGTAGTCCCTAGGACGTATATATCGAAATTTCCAGTTGATTGTTTTATTTTTGTCATATTTGTGTCTGATATAACTTGAAGTTCTTCGTAATAATAGCTCAAGCTCTACATATTGCGCTTAACCGAATTTAGTGAAAACGTCATGTAGTAGATGATTTACGTCAGTTCCATGTGCTTAACGATGATACCAAAATGTTGATCTGATCGTTTACAATAAACCCTTTTTTCAGTCCTTTTAGGAGTGCCTTGAGTGTTTTGTAGACTGAATGTTCCCGCGTGTCTACGAATGGCATGTCATTTGAAAGCTTTGATGAGTGCATTTCATAAAGCACATGAACAAACCCAGAGGACATTTTGGACTTTGATAATAAAAGGAAAACCGTTTTTTTAAGTTGATATCTTAACACATATTACCCCTAAACTGGCTCATTTTGAAGTTAAAATATATTAATGTGCCAGTTGTCTTGACCGCAAATGTACACAAACGTAATGTTGAAAAGTCATGGAGGTGGTCAATGGTATTACGCATAGCCGTAAGGGAGTCATAATTTTACTCTTTTAAATGGGTACATCTTTTCAAGACAATTCTGGTGGCATAAAATGCATCTAAGTATGTTCGATGTTCACCATGCTGTGCCATTCTGTGTCATGTAGCTCTAAAAGGGCGCCGTGAAAGGGTTAAGACGGAATAGCACGTCAAATAGATTTATGTGTTAACGAAGACAAATTTTCGGGGATGATAGCCAGAATTTTTCTCTCTATATATTTATCCTTAACTGTGACCCATGCAGCATGGATACAACCTGAAGTATGCATTTCTTTATAACGTGTTTTTTTCCTCGGTAGATTTTATCTCAAATTTAATTACCAAACATGATTAAATTGTGACCTTGACATTTTAACATTGGCAGCATTTAGTCTAAAACTCATATTGTGAGCCCAGATTGTTTTTAAATTGAGAAATCACTTCGAACTTCGCTTAGTTCGCGCCTGGATTGATTTTTGATTCGATCGCTCGAAACCGTGGTAAACCAAGTGCAACTGTATATGACGTTGTCAACTGCCGATTTGAATCGAAATTTCTTGAATTTTATCAACGCTAGCTTTCCAATGCGATAGTAGTCGTTTCTTGGATCCTTTCAGTACAACTGGGGAAGATTTCAATGTACGTGAGTAAATGATACACTAATTTGATCATTTATTATTAGTTCCTCAAGGGTCCCAATAGCGCCACGGTGGGTTGGTGAGTGAGAAAATTTCACACAGTGTTAGAGTAAACAATCAAAAACGAGTAAGACAAGCTAGTAAAGCAAGTACTCATTCTTAGAATTTGAACGATTGAACGACCCAAACGGTTCCGCGGGGCGAGGGGGTTTAAGTACCGCCGATTTCTGCCGTACCTCTTGTAGCTGTAAGGGATTTTCATTTTAGATGCCTCTTGCTGGTTGTTTGTTGGGTACTCCAAATGGTATTTGCACCCTCCGAAGTAAACGAAGTAAAAAGCATTAATTTTCCAAGGTTAAGAATGTCCGAGGTAACAATTAAGTAAAGGAAGAAACTATAGTTTTCAATTACAATTACTTTTCCGCATATTTGGCGAGAGGCCTAGCTTTCGAACAGATACTGATTCTGGCGAAATAATCCTCTGGGTAACAAAGTTACGCGTGTTTCGTAGGAGCATGCCCTAATTTTGAGAATTTCGTCGTACAGCGGGAATACATCATCAGTCACAGGGAGCTGACACAAACGTAAACCTACTTCTGTTGTTGCGATATGCAATAGCCAATTCAACGCAAAACCCTTCAAATTGCGAAAATTTCCCGTTTTAAACCACAAGGACGAGAAAACAAAATTTTCACGTTAAATTGAATCTCTTGGTATTCTCTTACATTTCCTTATATTTGGAAACTACAAACCGTGACTCAGTTTCTGTGGGCGCCCTGTGCATTAGTAGAATATACCGTGGTCTATTGGAAATACGCGAATGTTATTGGCTCAATCGGTATTGTCTATTTGCTGATAACCAATGAACTCTCGCTATGTCCTTGAGAAGTATATCCCCTTTTAACCAAAATGTCGTTGTTTTACGATTGCAATCATTTTTTTGACCACTGGATCAATGAGATTCCGCCTTCACGTTTCTATCTGCAATGGTCAACTTGGCTGCGCCTTGTTGACAAAACGCTCGGGTCATGCAAAACTCGGCCCTGCAATCTGATTTTGTAATATTACAATAGAAACAAATACATGGACCTGTGTTTATCATTTGACTGAATGAGTAGTCATTCTTGCAGACGGACTTGTATCACTCAAGTACGCGGCATGTTTCAACTCGAGAGCGTGAAGTATTTTTTGTCTTTCGGTGCTATTGTTTGAGATCCGGAAACTGAAAGTCTTGAATACTCCTAAATTTCTTGACGTCTTTGATTTTCATTACAATGGCGCCAACGTAGTTTCTTTCGTGTTGACAAAATTAGGAAAACCTGCCAGTGACTTCTAAAATACTACAACTGATGAACAGAGAAAGGCGCCACGTTTTCTCTCCCTTTCGCGGCGCCACGAAAAACGTGTTATGCGACGAGGGTTTGAGCTAATTGATGTTTCTTCTTTTGTTATGTTTTGTATTAGCAATTGTTTAAGAAAATGCTACCTAAGAGACTGAAAAATATCATGGGTCTTAGAGGTCTTCTAAGCATTTCCTTTTCTTTTTAATTAAGACTTTACCAAGAAGAAATAACCTACGCGAATGGGTTCCTAGTTACCTTAAACAACAATACTTAAGCAACAATCTAGCTCGGAAGTTGCTCGTGCTGTTCACCGCAGATTTAGTGGCGCCAGCATTCTTTGAATTTGTTAGACCCGACAAATCGATATTTTAACTTTAATAAATCACGCATTGCCTTCACAGACAAGTGTCCCTAAACAGTTTTGCCGAACAATGACAAACGTGCGATAATTGTCCAAATAGCGCCTACAATGAAGTTTGGGGCAAAAGAGGCGTGTGTCCGGAAAACAATATAAACCGCAGCGCTAAGCGAAAAGCGCTTATTTTTACACAGCACTTCATTTGCTTCGTGAGATCGTTTGCCGCAGCATTGAAGAAGAGTTCTGGGTAACTTTGTTCGCTCAACACTGAAAAGATATCACTCGTTTTGACAGTCGGTAAGCTGGTAATCTAAATGTTGGTAATATTGACTTAGCAACCAGTAGCTACTGAAATCAAGGAAATATACGCGCAAATTTAAAACACTTGAGCTTCGACGAAACGACATCAAGTTATCAAGAATTGTGAAAAAATGAATTATATAAAGGTTTTTAGTGGCGGAAAACCTAACAATATTTGTTCCTTCTTATCTTTTAGATAACCGTTTAGAGATAAAGAAGAATCACCAGCGAGTTTTAAAGGTAAATGATCTGTTTTGCTGGTTCCGTAATGTTCAGTACAGAAGTTTACCAGTTCCGTCAGGCTCTTACGTCGCTACACGAATCCACACGAGTGTTATAATAACGCGACCAAAACAACTAAATCCACTTCAAACAAACAATAGTTTAATACCCAACAAGCGCCATTTGTCGCAAATTGAGTAACCGTAATATCACTTACACCAAATTCGAAGCAAGCTCTGTACTTCGATACTAAAGAAGGTTTTTATTTTCATTCAAAGCAACGCGGAAACTTAATGCGGCGCGAAAACAGAACAGCGGTCGCTATGAACGCGTTGGCGAAAAAAAAATACTGTTTCAATTTTTCGTGTCAAGTGCCGGCTTAAAAAATTAAGCGCCAATATAATATTCTAGTGGACGTTCTACGTAAATTCAGTTGTTAACAATAATATTTTTAGCCTGTTATAGGTTCTCAGATCCTAAGAATGACGAAAAGTTGGCGGCACTCGCAGAAAATAATATTGCGAGCAAAAATATATAAGAGACAGTATGTTCGAATTCCTTGATAGTTTGCCTGCTCCGTTCGCGTACTTATTTCTCCTTTCGAGCGCGAGGTAAGAGACTAAATTATGCTAAAATATTTTTTGGTTTTTAGTTTAACTGATTAATCTTTTTCCTCATTTAGAATGGGAGTTCTAAACTTCAGCAGCCACTGTTTAATGACGTTCTTGATTTTGGCTGAGCTACGATCGCTTGGTTCTTCCCCGATTCCAATGTTGCCGGATTTTCTCAACAGCAGAACAAGCGCACTACCTCCAGAGGAAAAGGGACAACTTTCTCGCGGATTTTTCAGTAAACAGGGCATTCATATCTCTACATCTGAGCCTCCATCAGCCCAGGATAGCGTTGCAGTTTCACGAATGCCGCAAAGGTCAGCCGACCTCAACAATCTAAATTCATTAAAAGACCAAAGGGCCTTACGCGCCAAACAAGCGTTTATGCAATTGATGTCGCGTCAATCGGCCGATGACAGGCTCAATTCCAAATCACAGCAAAACAACAGTGGATTATCGGTATTAAGCAGTGCTCAACAGGTTAAGCCCACGCGAGACGTAGTCCCGCAAGCAGGAGAGAATATTCCTCCAAATCCAGCAGTCCATTCCAAGAACAGTGACCAGGCGCGAAACTCTGTTTTACTGCCGCACAGGTCACCAGTTGCGCAGAGCCATTTGCCCCTGAAAAACGGAAAAGACGAGATAAATTTGGGCCCCTTGAATTTCAAAGAAGACATTTGCAAACCTTATCCTTTTAAGGAAACAGTGCATCACCATGGCTGTAACGGCAAGGTAGAAATTGAGAACAAGATGTGTTACGGACAGTGCAATTCTTTTTTCATCCCCAAAAGATTCGTCTCTTGCTCCCATTGCGCTCCGACCATTGAGGAGACAATTGATGTGCGACTCGAGTGCGCTGGACAAAATCCTGATTTCGTGATAAAGAAAGTAACGATTGTCAAGGATTGCGGTTGCAAGGATTGTAGACTGGAACATTCCTAAAACAGTTTAAACTCAAAATGGTCAACGCAATGGAAAAATTGTAAGATCACCAAGAGCTATTCGGTTGCATGAAACTTAGCCGAGGCTACGAAAAGCCAGAAAGATCACAATTTCAATGCACTGTTGTGAAAAGACAGCATGCCCCTATGTAAAAGAGCGGACGTTGCATTAAGCTGCAAAAACCGACACCAGAGGTGTGTAGCGCTAGAAAATTGTTGTCGTACCGCAAGGTTGTGGTACAAAAATCAAAGACAATCGACCAATATTTTAATCTTATAAAATACACTATATCGTCGAGTTGTAAAAAGAATATTTTAAAAATTAAGTAAGGTATATTTACTAGGGGCAACAGCTTCCATATTTAAAAAGATTTTGAATCGTTAAAAAATTGACGAGTTTAAAACTCGATCGATGCAAAGAATTTTTGAGTGTATGTATTTTAGAGCGTGGCGTCGAACTAATATTTCGTCCAGTGGGGAATCAGTTTATTACAAGTTGGACATTGTTAGCGAAAACAATGGATTGATTTCAAAATGTAAAGTCGCTAGACTCATTACAATAGCAACAAATAGGCTAATTACAGGATAATTGTATGTGACTACTTTTGTAAGGTGCTAAGGCTTTTTGAGCTAAACAGCTTCACTGGAACAAAAGTGTAATTACATTTATGAGTGATTTTTGAAGAATAAAGCGACATAAAGACTAAACTGAAGTGCCAATGATTATGCATGTCATTCTGTCTTTCCATCAACAACAAAGTTTTTGATTCGGTTCACTCCAAAGAGAAAATAAACTCATTTCCCTTTTTGACAGTTATGGGGCAAAGATTTGACAACTTTGAAAAGCTCATACCTGAAAAAAGAAAGTACTGGGAAAGCTCCTTAGCAAATTATGTGACAGTGCTCTCTATTACCTTTCATTAAAATAATAATACTTTAGGATGCCTTCCACAGACACCGCAGGACACTTTACCAGTAGCTTTCGTTTGAATAATAAACGCACTCAAGCAAGAATTTCACCCACAGAGTCCCATCTTGTACACCGTAATAAGCCGAGTATCACAGGAAAGTGCCGTTTGTCTCGATAGCTTTTATTTCAATAGTAGCACTTTAGGGTTTCATTCGCAATCCACATTTCCGATCTAGACCACGCCAGGGGTCAAACCTTTCGGGTACACCCGAAGCAATTTAAATCACGTACACCGCCGGGATGTCGTTCGATCACACCATAGCTCACACCAAGTTCAAACATCCACCTAATATAGTACACAAATATCGAAACACTACTTTCGCAACTACTTCAAAATGCAAAATCGAATTTCACGCATAGATTGATTAATCGAGGTTGCCAGCGTTTAGCTGATTCTAGTATCCACAAAAGAACAGACTTCAGTTTCTAAAGACAATTCAGCGGATAACTAATTACTAATTACAGTTGTCCAGAACAACAACAATAGGGGCATCTCTTTACCTTTTGTCTTCGGCGGTGTAAACCACTTTTTCGGTTCCATGTTGTCGCATCGCTCTTTCCGCCATTCTTTCAGTGAAGCCCTCTTTTGAAAGCAATGCAAGCTATATCACCCGATTAACACACGCTTGGCGCCATGTTGTAGGGTCACCTCTCAGGGTCAGATTAACACTGTTGCCTGATGGCACGCGAGTGTTACACAGACAGCGTGGTTTAGCAGACGAAATAGTAAAACAATATCGATGACTTGAAGAATTGAAGTATCGACGTCAAGACTTAGAGTACCGATACTCCTGAACGATATAGGTTGATTCGATACGATTCTATTTTGGCCACGTGACTACTTGGAAGAAGAAAAGCGTGTATAGAGGGCGTGCGACGGACACGTCACCTTAAAATTACTATCCGCCATGTTAGCTGGAGAAGTCCTCTTTGAGAGCTGGAAAGGGCGTGTTTCAAGTGACATATCTCGCGTTTTTCTTGACATGATAATGTAAAACTGGAATTGAAGCTAACTTGAAGTGTTTTTTCGCGATCCTTGTTGTCTACTTAAAAGGCTAGAAAAAGGAAAACGTTTTCTCGTATTTATAGGCCTAAGGCAAAAAGACTGAAAACCGAAAGGTAGACTGAAAATCATCAAGATTGGAGTTCAGATATTTAAGTTTGAAGATCATATGGTACTCTAAAAATTTGCAAAAAATGTTTTAAAAAATCAGTATTTTATTTCTCGCCGTGGATTTCTTAAAGTTTTGCCCACTCATGGACCCTATTTTTAGTATCCTTTTACAGTAGCTAGGACTTGTACAGTTTAGATATACACTTCAGATGGGTCAATTTCTCCAGTGAAGCCACATCGCAATACTGAAAGGATACGTGCAGTTGAGTTCCCTTCTTTATTTTCGCCAAAACGTTTCCTGAAAGGCGGTGTTTACCTAAGCCGGTTACATTACACCTGCTCAAGTATTCAACAGGACGGATTCTCATTCATAGTTTCAATCAACTGAATGAAGTAGGTCACGAAATTGCTCACAAAATGCGAGAACTTCGATTCCCCCGAAATGCAATTAAAGTTTTAAACCCCCTTTCTTGGCAAACTAAAATTTGCTTATTCATGTTGACTTAGAGGCCTTCGTCCAAAAGATGCCTAGTAAGCAGTATCTTTTTTTTTTAATTTTGATTTTTTTGTTTTGAAACGCTCTTTCATCCAGAGTCGCGATCTGATTGGCCTACTAAATTTTTTGTCTTCAATGATACAATTTATTTTTCAAATCGATCGCCTGAAACCTTATTAAAATGTAACCCTCTACAGTGGAACCCCGAACGAACCCCTAAATAATGAACACCTCGCTATTGACGAACGATATTCTTGAAAAGAAACCCCGATACAACGAAACCCCGTTATAACAAACACATTTGGCACATCGTTATATCGGTGTACCGCTGTATCACCCAATTAAAGGACGACGGAAATAAGTTTAATTTGAATCCAAGAAAGAGCCGCTGATTTTTAATTTCAGAAAGTAATATACTTAACTAAGTAATTTCAACATTCAACTCCTTTTTGATCATTTTCAAAATTACCTATGTTCAGTTGATTTAATTTGCTCTTAAATCGAACCAGGAAACATTAAAATTGCAAAATGTCTGAAGGCTTTTGGCAAACATGAGATAACGTTGCAGAACCTCCCAGCTCGTTTCCTTTCTCTAAACGAATAACTAAGGATAATACGTTTGCTTTTATTGGTTGAGGACCATTGCCAGATAACTGACTTAGTTAAAAGAGAATATTGCTCTAAGCGTCGATTTCCTTTAATTTCTTAAAATGTTTCCGCTAAGGCACATTGTAGCGCTCGTGAAAGCTCAGAGGACACATCTTTTTTTGTATAAGAACGTAACGTCTTAGTTTAAGCTCAGGCTTGAGAATTTAAGGGCGGACTGTTCTCAAAATGTTCCAATTTTTGCAACTGACAAAAAAAGATGTTTTGCAGTAAACCATCCCGAATGCAGTTTATAAGGAAACTTTGTTGCAATACCAAGTGCGGGTATTGTAAAAGGAAGTAAACAGTTCAACAGAAAGTACATGTCTGTTACTTTAGAATTCTTTTTCACGAAGGACGTAACTAGTATTACGTTTAATGTTGTACATATGCCTCTCGTTTTAAAACAAATGAAAAAGAATAAATTTCTTAAGAAAATTTGTAGCCTTTGGTACGTTCTCAAAATTTTGGCCATTTTTAGCCTCAACGTTCTTATGAAAAGGTTCTTATAAAAAAAGAGTGTACTCGAAACAGCAGTGGAATTGAACATACGCCTGGTTTCGGCAAACTTGTTTACGTCCCACAATGATTATTTCCTTCACTAAGGGACACTCAACGAGAAGCAGTTAAAACAAAATACTTAGAAGGTCACCTTTTGGTTAATTTCTCAGATTGTTCCTGGCCAAAAAGAGATAAATGGGCAAACTAACAAATATTGATCTGTCCTGATTCTTATAAGTTGAAAATTTAAGTCGCACAAAATTTTGAAGAACACAACATTTTCTTCGTATTTCCTAGCTTGCTGTTGTTGGCTTCCCGGAAAATTTTAGCTGTTCTTTTTTGCCTAGCCAGTGAACAGGCTCCGTCCTCTTCTTTACTCCTTCCCCGACCAGAGAGCCTGTTCACAGGCTATTCAGTTTTGTCTAACTCTAACCGACGGAGATATGCCCGTTCCTGTGAAGACAAAATTAATTAATTTTCCTATTCTTTTAACGAAATTCTGAGGCTATTTTTCGCAAAGGAGAACTCTAGTTTTTCACCAAAATTAAATCAGAATATCCCAGGAATTTGGCCTTATAAAACGATATACCTTCAAAGCGAACCGTTAGATCCCTAGGCAACAATATAGACAACGCAGAAGTCCGGAAAACGAGACCAATACATAGGAAAAGTAGGTTATGTTGGTTATATTTTGTCACCGCTGGGTCAAAACTATCACATTGTAATTGTTGTTCAACGTTATTGCTTCTGGTTGTTATTAAGAAAAAGTGCAATATGTATAATTACTATTCAAAGAAGACATGTGAATTACTATTTGAAATACTGAGTGCTGAAGCTAGAAGGACTCCAAGAATATCATCAAGAGTTCGATCCTTTTTCCCACCTTGTTGTTAAATTTGCTCTTACATATATCGAGCAAACAAACACACCGACCGCGGTTGACAAGTAACACTTTCTCCAGATTTTGATTCACAAATAATTTCCATTTTTTTATTTAGACAGCTTTAAGATCCTGAGAGTGGGAGCCTATTACGTTCGTTGGATCAATTTATTTTGCCACTTAAAAGTATCGGAAGTGTCAAAAATTGATTGTTGAAATCGTTGTGCCACACGCAATTACAACTTGAAAAACTAGTGCATCGAGAGAAGGCGTTAATTAAGGCTTTTTTATATTTTGCCCAATTCACTGAGCGATCCACAATGGCCAAAGAGTCGACTTTTCTAGTGATGTGGCAGATATTTTTCGCCATAATTTCAGTCATAGCCGCGAGCCAAAATGTTACTTTGCAAAATACTAGTTTGCAAAATCCGCCTTCATGCCCAAGAAATTGCTCATGTTCGCCTTGCCCACAGCCAGCGAATGTGCCTGATCTTTTGGCAATTCATTGCAGTCATGTAAATCTAGATGACTTCACGGATTTGTCATTTGCAGACAAGATTTGTTCTTTGTAAGTGCACCATTTTTCATTTCTTTTTTTATGGCAGATAGGTGACTTCTAGCAAAATAGTTATTGTAGCTTTAGTCTAGATTTGTTTATTTATTCTGATCAGCTTAACACCGCAGTGTTAAGAACTTAAGATAATCGAGTTCAGTTTTAGCTTTCGCCGCCTTTACCGTTTTTGCTCATTGATTAATGTAATACGGTCTACACTGTTGAATCTGTGGATGAGATCCAGAAATATGTCTTGAAAGCGACTGAACAATAATATCGAATCCACGCACGTAATCTAACAATGTGACAGGCCCTTCAAGCGATAGTGTTGTTTGTTGTGCTGCACAAGCTGGTTCTAACATCTAACTGGATGAAATCCTAAAATGTTACTTTTGAAAGGAAGCTACTTTGCTGTGTTCATCATGTTGTTGTAATTGTGAGTCTGAGTATAGAATCTATAGGCGTATAAATTGTCAACAACTGAGGAATTTTTTTTTCTTTTTCGATTTTTCTCAAATTGAAATGTTAAATTAATTTTGTTAATTTTCCCTTTGGTGCTTACGGAAGGTAAGTTGTAAAATCTCTATCGATTTAACCTAATTTTTTAACCTGCAAATCAGTTAAACTTGTCTCATAACCGATTGCCTAAAGCTACCTCATATTGCGCTGAAAACACCGGCAAACAAGAATAATTGAAGAAAAAAAGCCAAATACTTTGAACCAAAATAAAGATACAACACTGACAATTATAAGAAAAATCTCGATTTAATTGCTTTTTTAAACAGTGTGCCTGAAATTTAGGAGATCAAAGCGACTAGGGTTTCCCTCAAAAAAGGCAGGTTAATCTATCCCTAAATGGTAAAACAAACTTAATAGCCCAATTTCGCCTGTAATTCTAACTCCACAGCAAAAGTAATTTCGGTTCTTCACTTAAATTACATCCTTCCTTTCAATTAACACCAGACAATCAACGATTATATGATTAAGTATAACGCCAAAAAAACAATATAATATCAATTCGCAAAATGAAAATTATAGTCATAAAAAATTTCGTCCTATCTTTTTCCTCTAACTTTTCCAGTTGCCTCAATTTTAAAACCTCTGAAAAACCTAATTTTTAGTCGCGATGCAAGGCATTAGCGCAAACACAGGAGTTTTCCTGAACTGAAAAACCGAATCGGACGAACACAAATACAAGCGCTGAGCAAAGAAAAAGGAATAAATTTAATTGATCCTTTTTATTCTGTTTGCGTCTCTATTTTTGTGGTAGCGTGAAACAAGCATTGTAGATAATTTTTCATTTTGAACAATGTTATAGTTTATCAAGTCATGCTACACGATTTGGGTCTTTTAAATCTGGAGCTTTCTTCAGTTTGACTTCCTCCTTCGCTCATGTTTGTTTCGTCATGAATATTTAAGTTTTGTTTTAGACACGAAATTGGACGTTTAACAGAAATACCGACGTACATGGTTGTACTTGCCACAATTTTCGCCTTTATGAAATGTGAACTCCTATTCTAGATCAATACAGATCAGACTCGAAGGCATAATCTTGTTAGATAATCTTCTTCAACAAATTTTCGGCTGGTCTATTTCAGATTAGCTGCCACTCTCATATCGTGATACGTCTTAATTAAAATGGAAATACTCGCATAGGTCGGTGTGATTACGAAAAATGTTTTCAATTTTTTATTCCCTAAACATCCTTCTTTACCGAATTTTTCTCATAAGACTTCACAGCTGCAATGCAAAAAATAATAATAATAATAATTATAATCGCCCATACTCTATACTGAGGAAATTTTTATAAGTTCCTATAGTGCTAGGAAGAGAGAACGGTAGCAGGCGAAAGTGCTATTAATTAACAATATCTTTACCAATTTTTTCCTCAGGGATTTGTCAGGAAATAGTATTGAAAATATTTCATCGGTTGTTTTCAAAAACATGACAGCTGCCCAAAATCTGTAAGTTGCCGATTGTATTTAGGTATTAAAAATGGTCCAAAATAGTAAACCTATGAGTGACTTTTAATAACATGTGTTGTTTCCCATCACCCTGACCGACGCAATTTTTTGAAAATCACAACAAAGAAATAAACCAAAAACCAAAACGAATCTCGATTTATTACCTAACCCCCTTTCTTAAGCGTCGGAAGGATTTTGATTTCTTTCACACGTCACAGTTATTTTGAATCTGAATTAGGAGCAGAAATGTAACCATATATTACCGTCTCGGTGATTCGATAATGCGACCTTATGATTTGTTAACAGAGTATTATCAATAAGAAGGATCTGATATTATCTGCCAATTTTTTTGCGCAGGACCCTTTCTTGCAACCTTATAAAGTTTATCCCAGATGTCACTTTTGAAGGACTCAAATCACTGAAGTTTCTGTAAGTATGGCATGATTTACACGTAAGTGTAGCAGGATTTATAGCAAGGCGGGATTTATAAAAGAAGAAACTAAGTTATGTCCCTTTGAGTAGCCATTGTTTGCTCTTTTGGTGCGCAGTTAACTGAAATCAGGTACTCTCTCTTTCTTACAAACGAAAGTTCGTGAAAGCGAAAGAAAACGTAAAATTTACACGTCTGATTGACTGATTGACTGACTGACTGACTGACTGACTGATTGATTGATTGATTGATTGATTGACTGACTGATTGATTGGTTGGTAGAGCGACCGATGACTGACTTACTGACTGTCTGACTGACTGTCTGACTGACGGACGGACGGAATGACTGACTGACTGCCTGACTGACTGACTGACTGACTGACTGACTGACTGACTGACTGACTGACTGACTGGGTGCATGTTTGGCAGGCTTATTGACTGATTGACTTACTGACTGGTTAGTACTTGTTCTCGTCAAAATTTGAACGTGAAATGACCAAATGACAAAAGCAAGAAACGATGGTGGAGTTTTCAAGTTTCAACTAAACCCCCTGTATGACACCGAAAGCTTGAAGTATCCGGACAGATATTAAATCCCGTTACCTGCTGATAATTTGCGTAAATAAAGGGTAAAGGTCAATCCGAGTAACCGCATTTTGTGCCTAATATATAGACAACAGAATGCAAGTTTGATGGTAAATTTGGATATATTTCGGTACTACTCTATACCATCATCAGACTAAAGTAACGTACAGAGATCGTAGATTTAAATACTACAAAAGGTGTTACACAGTAATACGCAAGTGAAAGGAAAACAATATGTAGCGGTACTCAGGAGAAAAGGCTCAGTTCTCTGCTGGCTCTTAATCCTTTGTTGAGCGCTGGTGACAAGCGTTTGATGTAGTAGGCTTCTTTATACAGAAAGAGATTCCAATTATTATCCGGCTTGGTCTAATCCCACGGTGTTATCGCGAACGGTTTGTAAGAAAAGGTCTTTGTTCGAAGAATTGGAAGGTAGAGTGTTTGCATTAACACAAATATCTAGCAAACAATACGCGAAAGGTTAACAAGTATATGTAAATGATTGTAAATAGTGCTTTCTTTAGGGTGAGTGCGCATGTTCATGTGTGCGAAGGAAGAGAGTTCTATCCGTTTTGCCAACATAAATAGAGTTACAAGCGGGGCAGGTAAATTTGTCAACAACGTTGGACTTGCTAAATAATGGTATTTTGTCTTAAGTGTTGGTAAAGAAGCATAGTTTCGTTGTTCTCTCCCGTATTCTTATGTTATCTATATATTAGGCACAAAATGCGGTTTCTCGGATTGACCTTTATCCTTTAGATACGTATATCTTCACTAAATTTTTGTTCATAATTTTCAGGTTTTTAGAACACAACAAAATAGAGATAATAACAGAAAAGGCATTTAATGGCCTCACAAAGTTGGAGTATCTGTAAGTTGTGCTTAGTGTTACAGTGAGACTGACAGTTAGGTCCTACAGGCCTTGCGTGTAATGCGGTCTTTCAGTGATTTGCAATTAATTACACTGACCACGCTCACATTCGCGAGGAACCTAGCTCAAGTTTTCATCCTTCGGTCATCCGTCACAAGTCGACAGAAGTTCTTCTAGTGTTGCCTTTTTTGATTTGAGCATCGGGCTAAATTGAAATGACTTTTAATTTTGCAAATTTAATCTTACGTGCGACTTCTTAGGATACCCTATATTTGTCACCCATCTCAAGTCAGTCTAATCAAGTAATTGCGATCACTTGCAACTCCGTTTTAGCCAGAGCTAAAAACAACAAAGTACCAAGTCTGATTCAGGCTTAGCCCAACTCAAATACTTATATGACTTTTGCATGGTGCTAGAGTTATACCTATTGAAAATATGTTATTTTAGACTTAGAAATTAGTCCTAATTCACGGAACACTTTAACAGCTGTAAGAATAAATCTATAGCGCTGTCATGCTTGTAGTCTTTCGTCTAACGCCGAGTGCTTTGGCCAACGAGTATGCACCTATGTGTTATCTTTTGCGTTTGGTTGGGCCGAACATAACTAATTACTTGTCCGCAGTGATGGAATTGACTGTCAGAGTGCTTGACTTAGCGTTACCTCTTTTTAAAATCTGAGCGGATTTTCTTTATGTCTGCATTTAGAAACCTGGCGTACAATGACCTAAGGGAGTGGAACGGAATTATCTCTTCTTATCTTCCCAAGCTTCAGTTTCTCAGCATCATGGGGAACCCTAAGTTCAAGCTATTAAAGACCAACAAGAGGCTACTCAGAGATGCGGTACAGCTGAAGACCATAGTAGGCGCGACATTGACAACAAAAGGTTGCGTGCGCTGTAATTTCAGTCGAATAGATGTCCCGCGTAAAGTGCTAATAAAACCCAAAGTCTGCGAGTATATACCGCCATATAACATGCCTTTAATAGAAACATTCCAGAAGAAATACTTGTATTTCAATGGCACTTGCCCTACAAAAACTTGCGTAATAAATTTAGTGCCGATGCATAAGGTACGCAAAACTTTTAGAAACTACTGCTGGGAAAGAGGAAGGTCATTGAGGCCGATTGAATACTTTCTCGGAGCAGTTGCTATGGCATTCAACTTGGTTATCATTGTTACAATTCTCTGCAGCCGTTTTCTGATTAAGAAGACGTCTATGCTGTTGACGGCTCAGTTAGCATTTGGGGATTTGTGTCTGGCTGTTTTCTCCTTAGCAATAGCAAGCGGCCATGGAATAATGTCAGATGCTGACCTGCGAAAGTGGAGAGAGAATCTGTGCCCTTACTTTAGGTCCTTGTTGATTTTAGGGCAAACGATTGAAGCTTTAACCTCGGCATTAATGACTTTAGAACGTTATCTAGTCATAGTATACTGCATGCGACCACATCTTCGTGTCTCCTCTAGAACTGCTTGCTTCTTATGCGCTTTTAGTTTTATCTTTGGGGCGTCATCTTGTTATGTAATAGATCGTTTCGATAACCCACTCATCAGGGACAACTTCATGTGCGTCCTAATTCAAAATTTTAGAACGACAAAACGCATCTTAGCGAGTCAGATACTAATGTTGCTGTTTGTAGCTATTTACCTTGCTGTTGTTGCTATGTACATCCATATTTACATCTTCGTCCGAAGAACTGCTCAGAGCGCTGGCATTCAGCGTGAGACTACCCTTGCCAAACGCATCAGTATTATTGTGTTTTCAAACATGCTGTTCTACGCAGTTCCTAATCTTAGTATAGTAGTTTTTAGCGCAGGTGATGTCCGTCTACTTTCGGACAGTGCCGTCGATTTTGTCTTACGTCTTTGGCTCCCGCCGATGTGTATGGTTACCAATGCCTGTTTGAATCCTTTCCTCTTTGCCTTCAGAAACGAGGAATTTTTAAAATCTCTGCAGGGAATCGTAAGAAAGATCATCCCACGGGCATGTCTGGTGAAAGCACTTCCCCTGGTTACAAAGGTTCAAAGTAAAGGTGGGTTATATGTTGTGAATGGCGGTGAGCAGGGCCAGAATTCTTCACAGCTAACTCTCAATGAGTCCATTGAATTGAACACGACGTAAAATGCTGTAATCCCAACCAGAATTCCGCATTGAAAATCGTGGGCCTCGTTTGTACTGTAGTATTGATGTTGAATAAGCTCTCTAATGACAAAAACGTACAGGTTCAAATTTTCTGTTTGCTTCGATGAGAGCTCTCTTCAGCCACGGTACTCTCCCCATTTCAATTAACATGCAGGGTTGACGATGCTCTCGATTCGTGTCATATAGTCCAGTCAATCTAAGCCGTTTCCTCATCCAACACGAAACCAATTGCGACAATTGCAAAAACAAAACTTGCCTTATTCGACTTCAAACACTTTGGGGAATAACATACTAAAAGTCACCGTGAATCGAGGCATTGGAACCTTGTCGTTTTTAATGATATTTGGAGCACTATTAAGGTGGCTCCAAGTAGTTTTTTAGGGTCACACTTCCGTCTTTGAATGTGCTTAGACATAATCTTACTTTTGCTCAATAAAACTGAATTTCATAACAGATGTTAAGGCTTGGACGAAAGTTTTGGATGATGAGCTTTTTATGCTAATCAGCGTTTCTATAGTAACAGTAAACAAACATGGCGAAAAACAGGTTTGCCTAAATATCTTTCGATTTTGGGGCTCCCCGCGACAAGCGAATAAATGCGCTGTGATCTACACAGTGTAGCACGCCAAATGGGGATTTCTCAAACAAATTTACTGTTCGATTTTGAATAAATTGTTCAAACATTTTTAAGATGTGTTCTTTATGTTTGAAATATTAGCAGTCAAAACATTCCATAGGTCTCACAAATTATCATTAAATTTCCACAGAAAGTTTCCTCAGACTTACATTATTACTCCCTGCAAATACAATTTTGCTTGACTTTTTCTGATAAGCAAACAACTACAACTTCAACAGCTACGCCAATAAGAAACTAAACATAATCAAAACTGCAACCAGACGGATTAAAAGCGAAGGTAAAATCAGTAGTTCAGACAAAGGACGGAAATGTCGTCTACTGACGTGGCATTGTTATTTCTACCAGAATCATTTAAGCATCTGCTTAACAGACTGGTAGTTGGCAAGAATGCTGTTACAAAGGTGGCATCCGTAGGTCAAGCCATAATGCAGTGTATCACACCCAGAGTCTTGGTAGCTCCTCTTCAGCTAGGTCTGGGGGTACAAATTCACCAGCATTGATTTTGTAGCTAATATCAAGAAGTTCAGCGGTTTGAACGATGCGCAGTGGTCTCATAAGGAGCAGAAGCGCCAAGCTATCACGAAGGCCAGTTTATTCAATACGTGGCAGATAGCGTTAATCATAATTCTAGAACACTTGATGGACTCAATACGTTCCATGGCATGGGGATTATTGCAACTTTGACTTCCTGCACACACACCAGAAGAATTGTTCCACGTGTAACTGACACAAAGGAGGACATAGCGGCAGCAGACCGTATCCAAATAACACATCCTAAATCACATAATGGCATAGCTTCCTTAAAGTTCGAAGGATTAAAAGACCCAACAGTAATGGCATAGCTTCCTTAAAGTTCGAAGGATTAAAAGACCCAACAGTGACGGCCGGTAAAACCTTCCCGTTGATCTCCTCTGGAAAGTCTCTTTAACGGTGCGGTCACCTCGCCCATCATGGCCTAGAATGATGCAGGCAGTAAACAAGGGCACACATCCGGGAAAATCCGCTGTTCATTTCCCTCCCATGATTCCCCTGCATCCACTCCACATTAGTTTTTGTATGTGACCAGGCCCAATACTACAGTTGTACTCCGATCGTCACATTTGAGCAGCCACTGTCGAGAGGGACTGAACCAGAAGGAAGTAACTTGCGTCAAATTGTACTGCGATTAGGCGGTTTTCACACACTTAAGAGCTTCTTAGGCTCCATTGGTAAACTTATGGCAGGTTCAGGACTTCGCAGCTTACTTGAACAGATATACGCAGCAAACACAGTAACGTACATGATGACTGGCAAAGCATACAAGAGGGCCTTCAGGGAACACATGCTGGTTGATGCAGCTTTGAACACTATGCTAGCGAATAATTCATTTGGAGCCTTGACCACTATAATGACGCAGAGCCTTGAGAATTCTAATGGTAGCCGGTAAATGATTCTGACGACAGAGGGGCAGCTGTGGAGCCTGGTGATGGTTTGCGAAATGGCAGAAGAAAAGAATTCGAAGTACAAACAGGTGACACACCACCTTTGGAAGATGGCGAAAGAAGTATCTTTGACGAAGATACAAGGGTTAATCTTCATGAACTGCAGGGAGTATTTGATAATTGGTGAAATGAGCGTAGAGAGTGCGACCTCAAAAGACATCTTGGGGGTGGTTGAGAAGATAATGCAGAAAGAGAAGAACTCCATGTATGAACTTCGAACCGCCCAACTTTGGCTCCAGTACATGGACATGATACATATTTTACGGAACTTTATAAGGTCAGAGCTTACAGGAAATTGGAAGGTGCACCTGCAGAGACTAAGAGACATGCTGCCCTACTTAGCTGCAGCTGGGCACAACTGCTACACAAAATCCGTCCACCTGTACCCGCAGCGACTTGATCAACTCCCTTCTCAGCACCCTGAGGTACAGAAGCACTTCGACAATGGCCTGCATGTAGTGCGTCGGTCTCAGTGGTACTGGGCTGGACGTTCTTCTGACCTTGTTATTGAGCAAGTTCTGATGACAAGTCTTATATTTTAAGAGCACAGGAGGATTGACAAGAGGATGAGGGATGGGTGAGACACAGAGGCTGGTGTGGCTATTGTCAAATCCTGTGTGCGCAGAGGTGAACAATGCCTTGCAAGAATACACATCCGTGCTCTACTCCACCACCGATCAGCACAAGGAGACTACAACAGCATGTAAACGGAGAGACACCAACGACACTCGGAAACTCCTGGTATTCCTCCAATCCAAAGACCCCTTCGATCCACGTGATGCAAATTTGCACAGCATTGACACTGGAATCATTGCCGCCGAGACAGTTAATGTGGACAAAGCTGTTGTTGCTGTTGGGCAAAAGATATTGGATGGAATGATAGGCCATGGAGTACTGAAGTACGTGTCAGGAGGAAAGATCAAGCTCTGTACTTAGAAACAAAGGCTTCAGCTCATACAGGCACCGAAGCTGTAGTTATTGATCCTTTGCTCCCCTTCCAGCGTCTGGTTTCTGCAGGCAGCATCGAGGTCATCTGAATGAGGTTTTCGCACACAAGAGCTCTAGTTATCCCCCAACAAGTCGGACCTCGCTGATGCCATGTGGAACCAGGTCACTGACATTTCACGTCCACCGAAGGATGTCTACTATGTGTTAGATGGAGGCGCCTTTCTTCATAGAATTCCTTGGCATTGTGGAAAAACGAATGATGTAATCTGTGGTCGTTACGTCAAATATGTCACCGACGAATATGGTTCCGCCACTGTAGTATTTGATGGCTATGTTTCCTTTCCAACAAGTCCAACAAGCAAAGGTCCATCACCTTAGTTGCCTTGCATTTGAAAAGGCATGGTATCGATGTATTGCATGCGGGGGCGGATGCTGTTGTTCTCGTAGTACAAACTGCAGTTGCCTCAGCAGAAAAACACAACACTGTGTTAGTTGGAGATGACACAGACCCCCTTGTTCTTCTCTGTTCAAGACAAGTGGACACGAAATATGACATCAACTTTCGACCAGAACCCAAGTAAAACTCCCAAAGAATATCAAGATGCTGGAACACTAATAACGTTCAGAGTGCTCTTGGAGATCACATCTGAAACAACCTTCTGTTCGCACATGCCATATTGGGATGCGACACAACTTCTATAGTGTTTGGCATTGGGAAATCCGTTTCCTTAAAGAACATCAAATCAAGTCCTTTTGTTAGGCAACAAGCTGAAGTGTTCAAAGTCACTAGGGATGCAGTTATCACAGCAGGAGAAAATGCCCTCCTTTGTCTCTACAATGGTAAACGTGGAGAGAAGCTAGATGCCCTTCGAGTGCAGCCATTTCATCGCAAAGTTTTATCCAGTACCACCTGAGGACAACCTCGCACACTGCCCCACGTCATCTTCTGCCTCTTATCACAGCCTACGCGTTTATCATCAAGTACAGAAGTGGAATGGAGTCTACAAGTGTGAAGAGGACTGGGGATGGAAGATGATCGATGGACATATGGCTCCTGCGCAGACAGACATGCAGCCAGCTCCAGCGTACGTGCTAGAAGCAATCAACTGCAAATGCAAGAGCAACTGTAGTACCAGGAGATACAGCTGTGTAAAGTTTGTCTATTTTGTTCTCCTGCTTGTGGAGAATGTAGAGGCTTGCTTTGCTCAACCGTCGTTTAGCCCGACGAAGAAGGCGGCACAGAAGATGTGAAACGGATCGAGTTCTGTTTTGTACAGTAGTAGCAGTTGAAGGCTATGTAAGAATATGCATTTATTTGTTCAGCAGAGTATTTAGCCTTTAGAAATTCTCCTTTGAGTGAAGGCCATTGCAACAGTTATAGGGTCCTTTGTACGTGCAGAACATTTTGATGAGGTCATGTTGTATCTATAATCTTGCATGTTTTCACATTCGGCAAGAAACGTTAGACTCGAGTTGTCTAACTTAAATGTTTTAGTGACTAGGAAAACAAAAAATTTGTATTAAAATCTGGATTGACAGGATTCATCCCAGAAATCCAATATGGCAGCCATAATAACAGATTTGTGACGTCATTTTTGTCTCACGTTAGTAAATTAGGTGCAGCTATACTGACAATGGATCGATTAGTCAGGATGACAAATCTGGCTTTGCTCGGATTATTACAGTTGGAATTAAAGACCCTGAAACATTATTGGCATTGTTGCCGCCATACCAAATATTCATAAAACTTTGAATTTTAGCTTTGGTTCGGAAGTCATCAAAAATATAAGGTTCCAATGCTTCAATTCACGGTGACTTTTAGCACCATATTCATATTGTTGCGGGTGTACTATAAGTTGACTGGACTAATACTGATTAGAACTCACTTTTGCCCCAGACACATAATTAAGTAATGCGTTTCATATCCATATCAAGTGTATATAATAAAAGGAACTTTGTTCTTTCATTGCACCTATTTATATGTAAAATATTTATGTATTTAATTTACATTTCTTTGTTATTTTTTCGACGACATTACAGGGGCCTCCAGCGAGAAAATTTAAGCAGAAAACTTTAAATGTCGTTCCCTGTTTTCTTAAAGTGTTTCAAGATAGACCATTTAAATGTATGCTTGTGAAAGCTAAGACAGGTTGATCTCTTCGGTTTCTTTAGCTGAAAAATTAAGTCGCAGAAAATTTTAGGGAACAGAATCTCATTCGCCGAATTTCCGAGCCGCTGTCGGCTTTCCGAAATGCTACCTGACGTTATTTCACACTCTAAACGGTATTCTTATTCGCTCCGAAAATAAAAGGAATCGAATTTTCCCACGTTACGAAAGTTTGAGGTAAGATTTTGAGGTAACAAGAAAACTCTTGTTATTCACCAGAGTTAAATCCGAATTTCTGAGGCGATTAAGGTCTTCCGAACAGATATTCCACCCAAACGATCCGTTGGGTGCCCCTGAGATTAGCCTCTAGAAAAGCTACTCTGTAAATTCGAGAGGAAATTTTAGAATTTTATGTATGTACGTATATGTATTCATATTCAGTTACCGTACTGCACTTGTTTCACTATTGGAATAGAAAATCGAATCAATTAACTTTATTGTCAATTTCCCCCTTTTCACCACTGGAGTTTCAGGCATGGCTAAAATGTTGCCGCCAAAATTGCGTGAGATGCCCGTGACAGGGGCGAATTCAGGATTTTCTGAAATGGGGCTTTAAGCACTAGGGAGGAACTGAGGAGAACGTCCCTGGACCTACGGGGGTGTGGACTCGTGCGGTAAATTTTCTCAGTAAAAACTGTGTATATATGTTGCCATTCGTAGCTTGCATTATGCTATATGTAACGATATTTACCGAAAACATGTAATATATTCGTAATATTAATTCAATTCATTTGCACTTTGAACCATTCCAGTTGCGGGGTTGCGGTTGCGGATCCGGAGGTGGGGTTGAGGGGGGTGCGACCTTACCGGGAAAAATGCGGTGTCTGAAAGAATTCTTTAACACTTGACCGGATTCCGCATCCTTGCAATCGCCTCTGTGGAAAGCGCGCGTGGGTGTATGGGAGCGTTTTCTCGCTCTCCTCTGGAATGAGAACAGGAAGAATGGGAATGATCAGAATTAGTGGAATATAAAACGAGAAAAAAGCGATCGTCCCCAAAATGGACTGGAAACTGACCGCGGAGTTTTTTTTTGTAGGCTCGGCTGGAGAATTTAAATTTGCCGCGAATGCGCTGTTGGTTTGGTCAGCCATATTGTTATTGCTAAGTGATGACAACTTTTTAATTTTGCTCATTCTGTTCACTCTTCCACAAATAGCACAATGGAATGGCATAAACTACCATTCTAACGGTTCCAGAATAAGAACAGGTAGTTAAAAAACGTACCAAAAAGCCATTTCAAGTTTTCTCTAGAAAATGGTTCCCCCAAAAAACGCGCCCATATGAGTGTGTGTGTGTTGGCGTGTTTTAAATGTTATCACGTTGCTACTGTTTATAAGTTAATTGTATCATTGCAGTAGTGTTAAAAGTAATAAAATTGTAAGTAGTATTATTGTAATTATTATGTTGAGAACAATATAGCATTGTTAACCAGTGTTTTTTAATAAAAAAAAAAGAAAAATGTGATTTCTGCCTAATTTTTCCCAGCATTTTGTAGAATTTAGTCTTAGCAGCTATCTCTTTCCCCTCGGACGTATAGGAGGAACTCCTATAACGTTGTTCTTGAAATTTTCCCAGATGATTTTTCATCAGCAGCTGCCGTTTTTAGTAGCTGTACGCCAGCCTCGTCTCAGGCCTTTACGCGCATATCGAGTGACAGCATGAAGCTTGGGGCCGAAAACGATATTCCTTTGGGCTCGACGAATGACGTCACGTTTTATATTTTGGTGAGGACGACTGGGAACGAGTCTGGCTGTACGCATATCCCTTGACACATTTTGACACAAGTTTGGTGAGAATCGGTTACTACAATTACGAGATATGATGTCATAAGTAGCATGTGGTCAAGCCATTTTTGAGTAAAAGTGCGTGTTTTTCACCTTTTTAAGTGATAAAAGAAAAAAAGTTGCGAAAAAGAAGGAAAGTGCTTAATAAAGTCATATTCTACATGTCTAGCATCAAAAATGTCAATTTCCGCTGTTTTTTGAAAAAATTTTCTTTGGGTAAAATTCAAGATTGCGGGCATCTCGAATGTCGAAAAGGGCCCCTAGCAGCGCTTCAACTCATAATTTATACCTCATCTTGTAGAGCACATCACAGGCTTTCGAAATATTGTAACATATCAAAAACCCAAACGAGGTCCCCCCCCCCCGCCCCTTTGTACCACGACTGGGGTTTGACTCAGTTTGCTTGTACTTGCGAGGGTTAATACGTATTTCTATTGTCTTACCTGATTGGTAGAGAGATTGAAAAGTTCTTTACGTGTCTTTCACCTCATAATTTTCCTTCAACTCCTCGATAACCTCTGATCGAGTTTCTCGAAGATTCCCGAAACGCATGCGAAGAATTTTTCAGTTTACCAAATATCAAACGAAAACTTCTAAAACTGCCAAAGATCAGCTCCAAAAACTTCCTTTCACAAATAAAATATTAATGAGTACTTGCATTAATTGCCTATGTGTCTTGGCAATTAAGAGATGGTATCCTTCAGATATGAAATTATAAATTTACCGTTCAGAATTTCAAGTGTTTAACATTAATTACAGAGGAAACGTTTTATGAAGACTGGTGGGTTTTAGCTTTTTTAATTAAACAAATGCGCCTGTTATTATACATGCGCAACCAAATTTAGCAACTTATCCTTACATTTAAGCTCTTGTTTTTTCTTTTTAATCTTTCAAAAGATTGTCACTGTCCATAAGAAAACACTGTCTATTAAAGAAATCAAGGATTTTTTGAGAAATGCATGTAGGCATACGTCTCAAGCGACATATATTGTCATCAGCACGTTTAGTTAATTAATCTGTATGTGGACTGCAACCTTCAAGCTACTAATATAACTGGCTGTCTTGTATGTTAAATTTTCATTTTGAACACCCACCAAAAAATAAACACGTCGAAGACAAGCGTTCTAGAAACCCCTGAAACTTGGAATTTAAGTTTTCTCAACAACTTCTGCTGAATTCTACAACCAACGCAATAGTACACGATTTTTATTTTTTTATTTTTCTTCGGTTTGAATATTTTAACAGTTTTTTCTATTTTTTTTAAATCTCAATAGGGATTGAGTGCCACATGTTTTTGCTATCTTAAATGTTATAGTTAACTAGCTGTCAATAACATGTGTGTGCCACAACTCATCTTTATTCAACAACGCAGAAAAACACTTTTATTCTGTTCAATTAATGATGCAAAAGGTTCGTTCTGTTGTTTGAGCAGGAGCCACCGCAAAGTTCCTGTCGTCATTTAAAGGTACGTTCTGTAAAGGAATAGGTTCCGAATGAGCCTATTTATCCCTTTTGTCCAGTTCAGTGGTATTACTGTGACTTCCAACGTACTTCTAGTCGTTTTCCGCGGCGAGGGCTCGTGTTTAAGTCCGGTCTGTAGCAGCCTAATTAATTTGGAAAGAAGCATGTTTTAGTTCTTCCCGAATCGATCGCCGGTTACTCGCTAGTTTATTTTGGTGGGAAACTAATATCAAGTTTCCTACAATATTGCTGTTCACATATCGCAGGCAAATTGTTTAGTTTATGATTGCTTGGATCAGTGAAAGTGTTTTTGGCCTCAAAGGAGAGAAACCTCAAAAAAGCTGTGCGAGTTAGTCCAACATACAAAGAAAAAAAAATTAAAAAAAGAATATTAAAACTTATTTCACATTTTTGGGCGTCGTGCCATATTCTTAGTTATTACTGCTACATGGCTGTATGCAACTGATGTTAAGGCGGTAAAACCTTGGTTGAAGAGGAAGTTTCTCCGAAGAAATTTATAACAGCCTATTTATGTTTGTGAAAAAAAGAAAACATTGGCGACAAAATCGTAAGTTAGAATTACTACTTTGAAAGGAAACTGTAAAATGGAATCGGCTCCAAAAATTGGCTGAAGTTTTCATATTCCTGAAAGCATAAGACCTGTCCATGAAAATTTGCAAGGTTTGTTACGCGCACGTTTTTGGTCAATCCTTCGAAACGAAATGGAAGTCCTGGACAAGGTATCTCTTGACATATATAGCAAAAGCGCCACTCATAGCATCACATTCAAGGATAAGCTGTTAGCTACAAACTTGTAAGGTGGAGCTTCGTTGGGAAGAGGAACTGATAACGGCAAGTCGTGTGACAATGGTCATTACTCGATCGAGTTAATTGCTCAAAAACGTTTCTAAAAAAGCTATTTAATCATTAACCTTCCAACTACAATTCAGCCAGTATTACCTGCCAAAATGTGAAAACTGTTTTACAATGCCGCGTTTTTTAACAGCAACCTGTTTTTAAAAGTTCAGTGCTCGCTATCGGCTTCTTAGAACTAAATTTGCTATTTAAAGAAATTCGCACGTCCAAGATCAACTTCCAGCAAACCTTTCTTCCCAATAATCACCAAAAAGGAAATAAATAAATAAAAAGCGTAACTCTCTGCACTGGCTCAAGAGTCTTTACTATCCAACACCTAAGACAAGGGATTAAAAATTCAGCGAAAAAATAGACTCGCAATTTGTTATTTCGTATCCTTTGGTGGGCAGCAGTTTTCTGAATACAAATCCCCCTCTGCACTGCAACGAGATCATTCGTCAATATTTTTGTTATCAAGTCGGGGTGTTTTAGTAAACCCATTTATGGAATGCAAGAAAATGCAAGTTGTTTTGCGAGAAGGAGATAGGAGACTCTCACTCAACTTGATGAGAAATTTTCACTACTACTTAATTACCAAATACACCTGTGGGCAAGTTTTGTGATTAACAATAGCCTGGAAATTAAGTCTTTTTGCATCATGGTATCATTATTTCGTGGCAGAAAAAGCTCAATTTTCGAACACAAGCGCTTTTCATGTTACTAAAACCAGGATAACTCATGAAACAGGAAAATGGCACTAGAGGACTATCAAAAGCCTGGTTTTCGCTTGGCACACCCATAATCACAGGAGTCTAATACAAACACTGAGATACGCGAATCAGGTACGCACAAGTGTTTGCGTGGACTCATTTGCTTGCGACCCTTGTAAACTTCCCAGGCGCCATGGAGAACCAGGAATCGTTTTATTTATATTTGAGAAAATATGTTTCCTTTTTTTTTATTCCAGGAAGTTAAAAAAGTCATATGGTTTAATTATTTTTTTGACAAACTAAAAAACATCAATTTTTAAAAAATTTAGCGCGAGATAAGCTTAATCTACAGCCTACTGTATAGTTTGGGTCAGAAACCACCATAATCCAGCGCTCTTTTGAGTCTTGCGTTAAGTGGATCTATCGTCTGTGTCGGTTATAAGCAAGTTGTTATATTGTTCTGATTTTGGAGTAATATACAAAATAGTTGAAGCTCATCGACTCCCGCCTGGCTGAAAGCAATTTTACCCTTTCTTTATTAACACATACATCTGCCGCCAGTTTAACTCTATTCAGACCGGGCTTTTTTGGGTCTTGTGGGACCCGCGGGGGGGGGGGGGATTCCGCCCCTACCTCTTAACTCCGAGAATATCAAAGCTATGACAACGAGACTTAAAGGACAGATAGTACGTTCAGAAACGTTTCCATGGAGGTCCCCAACGTCAGCTGATGACGTCATATGAGGTCACAATAACGTTTTGTTGTCAGACGGCGGCCATCTTGGATCCGCCATCTTCGGCGATTTCCTGATTTTTCCAAAACCTTCCAAAACCACCAAAATTGATCAAGAAGTGATCAAAATCAATAACATAACACGGAAATGATCTACAAATGTAAAATTTACTTCAAAAAAGTAATGAGTTTTGATTTTAAGTAAATGGATATATATTTTTTATTTTTTCTAATTCCATCCCACAGCAATTTGACATGAAAATCATGCAAAGCCAAATGTTACTGTTTGCAACTCACATTGGATTCTTAAGTTGATGCTATCCCCTGTTGCTTACGTTTACCAGCTTAGACAAGCTGGTAAATTTCAAGCATTGAGAGCACTAAGAACGGACTCACAATAAATACGATACGTCAAAAAGTTCTTCATGTGACATAATATATCGCATATGATCGCAAAGTTACTTTTATGTATATAGAGTATGAACACTGCGGTTGACAAATAGAACATTCTCCAACTACTGACTCACAAGTCATTGCATTTTTATTTTTTTGTTATGGTAGGTTTAATATCCTGAGAGTGAGACCATGCTACGATTGTTGGAGCAAACGACGTGCAACTAAAGAACACAGCAAAACAACTCTAAAATACTACTATCTACTGCATCAAAAGAAGGCGCCAATGCGATCCACGGTGGCGAAAGGCTCAATTTTTCTCATGGTTTGGCAGATATTTTTCGCCATACTTTCCGGTATTACTGCAAGCCAAAATGTTAGTTTGCAAAATGCTGGTTTGCAAACTCCTTCAGCATACCCAAGAAATTGCTCGCGTTCGCCTTGCCAACATCCGGCGGATCTGTCCGATCTTTTGGCAATTCAGTGCAGCCATATAAACCTAGACGACCTCATGGATTTTACATTTGCAGAGAGGATTTGTTCTTTGTAAGTTTACTATAGCAGTTTTCACTTTTTCCGGCAGATTTTTTACTCTTAGGATAATTGTTATTTTAACCATTTTTTATTAGACAGGACAAGGCCGAAGGGGTCGTCATGATATTCTATGGAGGAGGGGGCTTGTGTTTTGCTAATTTTTCCCCTGGCCCACTCGGGGTATCCCATTTTGCCTGTTTTGAGTTCTTAGCCCTAAGTAACTCAGCCACTTCAGATGCAGGCTCTTTTGAAGATTTTTTGAATACCTGTCTTCATTAAAGCATTGCCTTCATTTTATTTAAACAAGCTAAAAACAAATATGTTGAAATGATGTCTGTCCGCTATTTTCAGTAATAAAATGCTATTGAAAAAGTGCTGTGAAGGTTTTAGACAAATATTTAGATAATAAGCTGGAAACCATTCAGTTCGTTTATCAACTTAACAGGCTTAGATCGGCTTATATATGGAAAACAATTTGGAGTGAGCCCAATTAAAATGTCATGAGCATTTTTACAATGTGTCTGTTACTGAATTCGACCATAAAATGCTAGATCATGCATTTAAAACCTTGCTCGTATAAACGTAAAACAAAAACGCTAGAATCCATTTTGCTGAAAGGGTTGAAGTATTTAGCACTGCAGTGCTAATTGGGGACACTGACAATAACAGAATATAACATGACGAATGAAACAGAAACATTTTAAAGACCCCAGCTAGTAGGAGGCTTACCAGATGGGACTACTGTGAAACAAATCCAATTGGTCAGAGAGGAAGAATTGAAGCCCAGGACCTCCGGTTTACAAGTCCTGCTCCCTAACCACTCGGTCTTTCCGTCTCCCTCTAAACAACTGTCTTCCTGTAGTGCTAGGAAAAGGGGAACGGTAGTGCAAAAGTATTGTTAATTAACACTATCTTTATCACTTTTTCAGAGATTTGTCAGGAAACAGTATTGAAAATATTTCATCTGTGGTTTTCAAAAACATGTCAGCTGCTCAAAATCTGTAAGTAGTTCGCCGTTTGTTCTATCAACCAGTCCCCAATCGTAGCTATAGAGTCGAGAAGTGAATCTGTTTGTAATTTCTTTATGCGCGTAGTTCTTGAGCCTTCCCAACAAAATAATGTCGTTGCCCATCACCCCTACCCCTTACTTGACCCCCAACTTTTCGAAAGCGAAGGAAAAGAAGAAGAAGAGGAATCGAATCCCGATTCATTACCCGCTTCCCTTTCTCAAATGGTCCTTTCATTTTCCACATAGACTATGAAATCAAATTAAAAAAGAAATTCAACCCTGTGTTATTTAAACAACAGAGTTCTTCTGTCGAAGGCACTATCGTATGATAGGTTGCCCGAGGAAATTTGATGTTCACAACAATATGAAGTTTGAACATCAAATTTCCGAGGGACCTATCACACATAGGGCCTGAGACAGAAGAGCTCTACTGTTTTTATTGTACAACACTAAATTTTGAGCAAAAATTGCCCAGACGGGCACTATGCGCTGATAGGCGCCCACTGAGGAGAGGCACTATCGCATCACGTGATCGATTTCGACCATTGAGAGCAAGCCAAAATTTAGCGTTGTACTATAATGTCCTTAAGCGAGCCTATATATGTTCGATCTTGTTTTAACCCTAGGACGTACAAGGGGAGGGTGAGGATGCCACCCCCCTTAGGCTTTTCTATCTTCCGTTTTAGGGGCTGTACGCTTATCCCTTACAGTTGATCCACGTCACGCGTGAACGGAAACTCTAAAATTCAAAACAACGTGACGAGTCACGTTCTCCATATTTGGGCATTCGCCTTGTGTTTCTTGGGATT
>Ga0126336_10000013_pt1 | contig 31882 bp, 19 predicted proteins | sample SidCmetagenome_FD_92530 | JGI IMG/M metagenome (GOLD analysis project Ga0126336, IMG submission 92530) | Coral microbial communities from El Islote,Puerto Morelos, Mexico - Siderastrea C C metagenome | ecosystem: Host-associated > Invertebrates > Cnidaria > Coral | place: El Islote,Puerto... | reverse complement strand
GCAACAAGATTTTTCTTGTCATTTGAGGTCCCCTTAATACTTCTAGAGTAGTGACTTGCTTTCAGCACGAAATTCCCACGGGAATACATTTGCTGCCAGACTAAGTTGGCTTGATAGCTCAGTTGGTTAGAACGCTGCACCGGTATCGAAGAGGTCATGGGTTCGATTCTCGTTCAAGCCTGAATTTTTTCAGGTTTCTTCTTTTCAACCGCTTAGGTTGAAACACCTTCACTGCGATGATCTACATATAATTCTATCTTTATCCGCAGTTTAAAATATGTGAATTTCATATATTAATGTTCATAAAGTTATTCACAACGTACTTTACAGCAACAGCTTGCTGCACAAGATGAAAAAGGTGAACTCACCCGACTGCCCGTTTTGTGCAAACACGGAACAGACCACCCTCCACCTTTTTATCACCTGCCCCGTCGCGATTTCTTTCTGGTCGGACTTTATTCAATGGTACCATCAGATTTGCAAGAAAAACCCGTCCTTACAAAAAATGAAGTCATGTACGGTGTACTACAGGATTTTTTAAATCCCTTTTAACCCTGAACCATCTTATTCTCATTGGTAAATATTTCCTTTATAAATGCGCCCTTAACGAGTCAAGATACCAGTTCGCGGACTTTATTGCCCTGGTGCGAGAGAAGCTAGACCTCGAAAGATATATAGCAGTATTATCTAACAAACCTGGGTCTTTCATTAAAAAGTGATCAACATTTATTTAGATTACCACCATCGCATGTTTATAACGTAACTTCAGCAAGTAGGTCCACCCCAAGTGTTAACCGAAATCTAGATGTAACAGTATGTACATATGTTAACAGTAATTTAGGTGTAATTAGGTGTATTAGCGTCTATTGTAAACTAGTTAGTGCTGTGTTGACTTGTATCTTAATTTAGTCGTATTTTGTCTGTACATTGTTGTAATAAGTGTCCCTGGTGTTAATAAAGATTCATTTCAAAAAAAAAAAAGAAAAAGAAAAGAATATCGTGTTTGTTGTTGGCTCTCGTCCTTGCTCCCAGGGTTTTTTTCCGGGTACTCCGATTTTCCTCCCTCCATAAAAAACCAACATATCCAAATTCCAATTCGATCTGCACGTCAAGTGTATACACATGAGCCCCTGGCTCGGGAGATTAGGCGACTACTCCCTCACTATGACGTTAAATTTGATTTACCATTTTTACCATTTGATTTACCAATATCGTAACGTTCAACATTTCCAAGGCTATGAAGGGTTTCCTTACATTTCAAGAGACGTCTGGTTCCAGCAAAAAATACCAGAACAAATTATTTATGCGTGGTGTAGTCTTTTTTTTTTTGCGATCAAAAGCTTTTGTTTGTTTTATTCCAATGCTTTTCGAATTCTTTCTTTCAAAAATTTATGGCATTCTTTGTCTTGAGGTCTACGAAAAACGTTTAAAAATATTTGCCATCGGTTTACCCTCATTTTCGGTTAGATATTCATTATTCGATAACATGACGTAATGCTGACGCTAACATTAATTACGTCAGCGAAATATTTTGATGCATGGAAACAATCGACCAAATATATTTAATTTTCATGATGCTTCATCTAGATTAGAAAATATACTAAAAACCGTTAGGATTCTGCCAGTTACCGTAACTTCAGTGGTTATGAAACCGATTTTACTGCCAGTAATATTCCCCCCCCCCCTACCGAAAAAAAATCCAAAGTCTATGATAACAGGGTAGACAGGATTAGACTATAACGAAAAAACAGCAAAGAAAAAACGACGAGGGAGTTGGTTTTCCCGATATTTCGGGATTAATGAAAATACGGATATTCGTTACGTATTTTCATGCTCAGTAAATGCATAATTTTTTTTAAATTAATGAAGTACTTATGTGATGTAGATGGTCGCACTTTTCTCAAACGACAATTAAAGCGAATTATTATTATCAGCACGTTTGTTATCACTGACGTCAACCCTTCTCGATACCATTGCTCTTCTCTTTTGAGCATTACCGCGACATTCAGGCCCGAAGGCTCTGGGTTCGAGAAAGTCCATTTATTTCTACATTGCAAAAGATACCATTCGGACATCTTCATAAAATCTTTGTTCATCCCAATCAATTCTAAATTAGCGTTGCTATTTTTTCGTCAACGTCAATTCATCTGACATTGCACTGCCCTGGAGAGTTTAGATGAATGTGTATTATTGTTACCAGTTTCCGGCCACACCGGTTTCCGGCCATTTTCGTTAAGTCGTCATTTCTCCTCAGAATCGAATTGTAATGAAGAGCGGCTCTTTTAGAAGATTTATTGATGTCTTTGCTTTCGTTATCTCGAATGCTGGCTTTCCCTGTGAATGAACAAATGTCAAATGTCGCACTGTTTTTCTTGGAATGCGTGACAGGGAGTACTGCTTTGCCAAAAATAAATTAACTGCTTGAAAAGTCAAATTGAACGCGAGAACCTTTTTAATAGTGACGATAAATTAACTGTTTTAAATGGCAAAGGTCAATAAAGTGGAACTCGTACCTTTGTCTTAACCACTGTCTTCAAATGCCATTATTAAAATCCATTCAAGACATTTCCTATGCGATTAAAAAAGATTTTTTAAAAGAAGAAATAAAGCTCATTTAACGCAATGTTTGCTTTTATTGCCCATAATATCTTTTGATAAGGTGATCTTAAGTAACAAGAAGTAATGCTAGCTTGTTTTATGCGCAGAGAGGCCTTGCCTCTTTTATGGCCGGAAACTGGAGGAGACGCAATTAAGAGGGAGACAATTTTCTTTATAACCCGACTAAAGAAAAGTGTTCAGCAGTTGTCAGATTCACATCTTCTTCGTCAATAACTAGGTAAGTTGCACAGGTACGTTTATCTCACTGGAGTTCTTCTAAGGTAAGAAAGACAAGTTTACGTATTTTGTGGCCGGAAACTGGTAATCATACTTTAATGGCATAATGTACGTGACAGGATGTCTGTCTGTTTGTAATAACGTCGGAAATGTAATTTACAGTCACGATTATAGCGCAAGGCCCCACACTGTGCCCACATGATCTTAATTATAAAGAGGCTGATGTCATGGGATTTTCACGTTTTGGGGTGAAAATGTGCTTAAATTCAAATTAAGTACCTTAGTTGTACACGAAATGCTCCTACAAACTAGGTGGTCTCAAAGGAAGATTAATCATAATCAGTTTTTGGAGATTTTTCCAAAAACGAAGCCTAGATCTATTTCTATCTTAGCCAGCCGCAGCCAAAGGCACTTAATTATAGTTCCCGAAAACTGGTAGAGTTATTTATATTTTCGGGCTTCCTTTGATTGAATTATGTCTTTTAGCTGCTTAAAGTAGATAATAAAAAATAGGTAATAACGTAATGACCAAGTACCTTCGCTCAAACACACATTGCTCCTAGGACACCAAGAGGAACATATCAAATGAATTTTCACAATGAAAGCAGACCATAATAAGTTTTGTAAGTCACGGCCGCAGAACTCTGAAAACGTACTGTTTTCAGACTTTTCATGTTGTAAACCATTTCCATCCTAGCTATTTTTGGCCAAAAACACTTATTTATAGTTTACTGCACTAGTATTTAGTAGCTGAACAAAACTGGAACATAATTGGACTATTATATTCATATTTATATTGGGCCGTCGTATTTATATTCGTATTGGACCATTTTATTTACATTTATATTGGACCATCGTATTTATATTTATATTTTTAGGTTTTCATTACTGTAAATGTGCGACTTCTGGCTTTTCAAAGTGTTGCTTAAAATGGCTGAAACAGTCCCTTTCACTGAGTTACTTGAAACATTACTTTCATGAGAATCAACATCTTTGTAAATACTTGACATCATTGCGAAGAATACAACACCCTCAGTAAAATGAAACGAATGTCCGGATTTTTTCTCAATGTTCTACTGCTCAACCCTTCTGGAAAGGCATTTTAAATTGGTGGAATATTTAAAGCGTCAAAGTGAAATTCGTTTTAAACCCAAAACTAGAGGGTCCACAATAGGGTTCTCAGATCCCGCTATCCCACCCTGTTTTTTTAGGTAATCCCGCCATCCCGCCCTTCTTTACGCGAAAATCCCGATCCCGCCAAGATTAATAAGGTTCAGTCCGTAAAAAATCGTAATCCTGATCCCGTTTCCCGCCACCACCTCCTCACGTTTCTCGCATCCCCACCTCTCAAAACTCCGAAATTTTGCTCCCGCTTGTAGCTGAAATTCCCGCTTCCCGCTCTTATTTTAAATTCACATCCCGAATATCGCCCCCAAAATATCTCAAATCCCGCAACCCGCCCAACCTATTGTGGACCCTCAAACTACCAGTTTTCACGTCACAATCTACTATTTACCAATTAGCCATCCATCTAAAGAATTAAATAGACCCGAAGCTCCGGAAATCGGTGACTTTCTAACCTGACCTGAATGTGAAAGAGAAATTGCTAGAAAATATTGGAATTGTAACAAATTTTGAACTAACAGGACCACTCTACGCATTTGTAATGTGAACGTCTTTTTATGTCAGTGCGTGTCTAGCCTTTCCTCTTTGTCGTACTAAAGCATTGTAATCGATGCAACAATATTTCTACAGAATACCTTTAAGTTTCTTGTTATTATTATTATACAACACTAACTATGGTCTGAGAAATTCAAGACTTCATGTACAACGTAACTGAGAACCTGAAACGCCGTTTCTCTCACATCGGCTCCGTTCTACGGTTATAGTAAGGAGCTTAACCATCCACGACGGAAACGCCAAGGAAAACGTCACTTTAAAAATGACTTCCAATCATTTCAAACTTGTTCGCGATAGTTTCAACTCGTTCAATCTGTCTGATGTAGCCGAACAATCCGGGAGCTGACTCTTTAAGGACGGCGTTACAGTTCAGTTAGAAAACAGAGAATTCACCGCTGTCGTGTGTTTACGTTCTAAATACAACTTTGAATTTGGTCATTTCACGTTGTTGTTTTGCAGAGGACGGCAAAGAAATGCACCAAAATCTGGATCGCACGTGCAGAGTCATTGTTTTGTTAATTAAACCTTTTCTTTTTTGACGTTCTCATCAGCAGTCGCCGTCGTGTTTGCTTTCCCTAGTGTGCCTAAAACCCTAAGGCAATCATATAAATCAGTATATATATTTTTACTTCTATATTGTACTGACGACTTTTCGTGCGTAAATGAAGTGTGTAAAGTTTTAAGTATGTATGTATCCTTTACATTGTACTACTTTAAGTAGATTATCTAAAGCAAAGAAAAAAACAAACGATTTGACATTTCTACGATACCTTCTCTTCTGTTATTTTCTCCATCGTCAACTGCAAAGTAAGAAAACAAACCAAATTCGGAAAAAAGTTAGACAAACCCTTGATTCTTGTACAATATATACAATTTACCTTCAGGCCATTTACATAAATCTTGTGACCGTCTGTAGACAGCCACCTACGTACGTCACATCAATGTTGACGTCATTTGCAAAAAAACTAACTATATTGCACAAGACAAACAAAAACTGGATCTCGTGACCGCTGTTTTCCCGCGCTTGCCGTTCGCCGTGTGCTATTTGTAGTAGAAGCTACGTGTTGCTACACTTCTCTTGTAAAGGTAAGTCTTTAAATCGACTTTTCTCACGTATTCTTTAAAAGCTGCAAGAAAACCTAAGGAAAATCGAAGGGGACTTGTTGTAAAAGACGAATATGAGATATTTTCATTGATAAGTCAGTAAAATCTCTCCTTGTATGTCTTGAGACTTGATAGCGGAAACTCGATAACCGTAAAAACAAGAAGGCGAAAGAAGCGACATAAAGAAAATTGTCTTCATTATTTTTTGAAAAGCTTAAGGAAAGATCCAGGTTTTTAGGTCTAGAAGGAAGGAAACCGTTTTCCATGTGGCGTCTGACAGACATGTCCATCCGTGGAATTGTCTTCTATTGCGAATTTTTCACTGTTGCACTGTTCTGGATGTTACTTAAAACGAAACAAAGAAACCTTAATATTTTAATTTACTCTCGGGCTGATATTTTGTAAAAAGGCTCGTTCTTGAGTGTTTTATTTATTACTTTTCATCGAAAGGAAGCTTTCTGAAGAGAATTTAGCTTTTGTTAATATACTCTAAAGGTCCGCAGGTCTTAGCGAAAATCCTCTGGACTAGATGTTCGCGATATTCGCTGAGTCACTCACAAAACCGTGAAAATTGAATAGTGCAAGGCTTCCATTGAAAACAAAAATAGTTTTATCGTTAAAAAGCACATTCAATAAACAGAAACGGGTCTTTATGGGCTAAGTGTGAGGTTATAATCGCCCCCTTATTTGTGCCATGCCAAGCAAGCGAGTAACAAGTTCAAGTTTCATTTTCCCTTTTTCTTAGGTTAATTTATGTGATCCTTCAACGATGCGCGAAATTAACCTGAAAAAATTAAAACCCACACGATATCAAAGACACTAGGGTGCTTAGTCATGGGTGTCTGGTTTTGGCCAAACAAACCGGTGAACGAATGAAAACGAACACTTTGAAACACAGTTTCCCTGATGCTATAGAGGTATAGCAGCAGAGAGAAGCTTTGCTGGGGGAATCAGGCTAAAACTCAGCTGTTTAAACACGAGGTGTAGGCGTTGGAGTAGGAGAGCTATTTCGAATCCTCGTGGCAAACTTTCACCCTGAATTTTTAACAACTCGATCAAACCGAGAAAAGAGAATTTAGAATAATTTTTTTGGAACAAAAAAGTCGCTGGAAATAGTGTTTTCCTGTTTCTATAGAGATTTCGAAAAGGAAGAAATTGGAAACCCGCTTTTTAATCTTTTAATTACATATTTACATATATAAAACTGAATTCAAGAACAATACAAGAAAATTCGTCATGTGATACCAGCCAAACAAACGCAAAATGTTAATTGTAGGGTCATTTAGCATGATTTAGTCTACAATTTTATATAACTGATGTACAGTTTTGAAGAGAAAGAAGCGCTCCCTTCTATTTCTTTAAATGAACTTCAAAAAGAGTTGTTTTGGCGTTTCGTTCTTACAACTCTAAAATGATTTTTTGAAAAGTATTTTAAAAACTGGATTTCAGGACTGAGGGAAAGTCATTTTAAAGGCGCTCCCTAATTGGTCGAAACACAAATACAAGCAGACGATAAACGAAAAGATTTTAATGCAAAAAAAAAAAAAATTCTTCCCCAAGGAAATAAAATAAGTCATCATTTGTACTTTTCAAGCGAATTAAGAGAAACACTCGTGAAAGTAAAGCCGGTGTGGGTGACTTAACTGGCCCACGCATCATATTTCTGCACCTCTACAGTGATCTACTGTTTAACCGATCACGTGGTCTACTGTGTACGCTTGAATCAGATTGGTTTAAAAAATTTCGTCATTTTGGCTGAATGTTGTCTTTAGCTAGTATAGCGAATTCTGATAAACAAGAGCTTTCCTTGTTTGTCATTTTCCAGTCTTTGAATCACCGAGTTCGATTATTGAAGTTCAGACGAAACTTTTATGGAACGAACAACATACTCTTCCTCGATAGAATACAACACCTCCACATTTGCGTTAATTTTCTTCAAACGGGAAATTACTTTTTCTTTTTCTTTCTCTTTTGCATTAATTTCGAATTCCCTATTAAACACAAACATTATTTTAATAAAGCTCCTATTAAATAAATAAGGTAGCTGATGATGACAACGACCACGCACGCTGCATTCTTGGAAAGTGAAACATCTTTTCATTATATTGTTAGAAATATCACCTAAACAAAAGTCATTTCCTATTGCAATTATTTAGTTTTCTGTTCGCTCACAGAAAAACGTCGGCCTCTTGTCTATCCGTTAAGAGAAACACTGAAAACGCGTTCTGTTCTATAAATCGGTCAGTGAAATGACAACAAGTGTAGTATCTCGTTTCTTTCTTTTTTCCAAGTGCACTAATACACCAATTTAAGATTAATTATACGAAAAAAAAGATTTATTAGTTACTATTCAAACTGCAACTTACAGGAATACATAAAAAAAAAAAACTATTTATATGTAGGAATATATAAAACAAAGAAACTATGCCTCGACTGGAAGGATATCTAAAAACTATTTATAATATAGAGGCAAAAGCATGTACAGTGTAGTACTCAACCAAAGAATTGGACACGTCTTATTCCAGTCGAGGCATTTATATTTATATATAAATATATAAATAGAATTACTTTAAACAGAAGTGACAAAAAATTAAACGGCCGAAATTTTTAACATTTTTAAATTTAGCGCTTCAGAAATATTATCTTATACAGGCTTCTTTATCTTTATCTTAATTGAAATATCAATCTACGGACATACGTGTAAGCTTACAAATACTAAACAGCGTAAGGATATGTACTAGAATGTGAAAAGTGGAATGCAAATTGAATTTCTAGACAAAGTTAAAAAGACATTTGTTAATGAAACACCCCTTGAACCTTTCAGTTCTAACATGCGGCAAAACGTATCCGTGACCCCTGTCCTGCAGTCTCCTCGTACGCTTCCTGGGGAGAAGATCTTTCAAACAGTGGTTGTAAGCGGTCACATTCTTCCACAGTTTCAAATTTCTTTCTCGAATAAAGTCGGCTACACTACAGTGTAGCCAACACCACAATGTAGCCAACACCACAGTATAGCCAACACCACAGTGTAGCCAACACTACAGTGTAGCCAACACCACAGTGTTGAAAAAGTGATGTGACATACAAGATTGTCAAAAATCAGAAGGAAAAAAAACACAAATAAACATACAGAAACTGAAGAAACGACTGAAAAGATACTAAAAGGGTAACGTATTCATAGAAGTTGAGATGAGGAATATACTGCCAGTAACTGCTGTGAACGTTGGGGAATTTAGCAGTAAAAAAGCGGCATGAAAGAGGACGAAGGGAGAAAAGACGTGTAACGAAGTTTGTTGGGTAGAATTGATCAGACGTGTCCAATTCTTTGGTTGAGTACTACACTGTACATGCTTTGCCTCTATATTATAAATAGTTTTTAGATATCCTTCCAGTCGAGGCATAGTTTCTTTGTTTTGCAACTGGGCCAGATTTAATGTCTAGCTAGAAGGAAAACGAACGACTTAATTTGGCAACGGCGTTTTGAAGAGTCAAATATCAAACGATGAATATGGTTTAATGTTTCCATATCAAACCAACCACTGTTTACACTTGTGAATAACTAATTACATGCAGTGTTAGAGGCGATTCTATCGCGCGAAGTTAAGGCCGCCCACTGCACAAAAACGCGCGAAAGTTTGATACCAGGCTAAAAAAATCAGCTGACATTAGGGGAACGAAGGCTCTGTCTGGGGAAAGTCCCAAGTAGACTCGCAGTCGACTTGTGGCAAGTCTAGGTCCCGAGCGAAATTCAACCTTCGGATATTGCTTTTAAGTTCAACCCGCAGACTTGAGCTTCCGCCTCTTTAGTTAAGAATTTCAGGAAAATTTTTCATTAACTTTTGAATTTATAAGATTTTGTTTAGTTTTTCGATACAACTATTTTTCGCAATCATTTCCACTTTGCAGGCCTTTATAAGAAATCTCCTTGATGATTCCAAATTTATTTTAAAGCTGTGAGTTACAAATTATATGCACCTGAAACATCTGTATTTATTCTGTACTCAATCGTTCTCTCTTTCGTGGAAACATGAATAACAAAATGTCTATTTCTGACCAAAGAGCTTAAAACAGTCACCCTTTTTCAGACTAAACACTTTAGAAACACGCCCTTTAGACATATATCCGTCCTTTCGATATCTTTGATAGCTTTTTATAGGGGAATATTTACTCTTTTTATATATAGCCTGTCTTCTGCCGAGCTATTTCCTTTTCCGTCTGGTGTAAACAAAACATCCTTGGGAAGGAAGTTAAAGAAAGAAGGTTTACGTAGGCCACTATTTCGCGCCTTCATCGAGATAAGCTCCCCCAGAATTTTCTTGAGAATCGAGGAGAATTTCAAACTCTCGCTCTCTATTCACCACCAAATCTCCCGCGTTCTTGCGGACTCTCGTTGGTTCTCAGCGCGATCAAATCTGCTCAAATTTTCATGAGAATCTACTAAAGTTCAAGTTACTGCTCTTGATTCACCACAAACTCTCATTTATTCTCGTGGAATCCAGAGTCACTCCAGTGTGCTTTCAACCAGTTCTGTTAATCAGCTCAAATTTTCACGAGATCTCCGGCCCTTCTCGGGCTTACTATTTTTTTTTTCCGAATGGCTTTAGAACTTCAAGACGGTGAAGAAACCAGATTTTGTAAAACATCCAGCATAGGCAGAAAATAGCTGACTATCGGTGAGTCGCTTTAATTGCGTCAATTCAAAGACTTCAAAACCGCAAACCGACTTAATGACAGACGTAATATTTAACGTTCCAATATTTAGTCTGCGACCAGTCATGCTTTGTCGGAAAATCCATGAATTTTTATCGATTACCTAATGAAGCAATTCATTACTTAAATACCAAACCATTAAAGGAAGAAGTAATCAACACAACTTTCACCTCAACGCCACCTTTAGCCTCTTTGCGAAACGGTACATAATATCTTGGATACAGTATCACTTTTGGGGGGACTCTGAGATTAAAGGTGAGCCACTGCTCGATGCAAAACATCTTAAAGTCTTTCAAGCACCCAAGAGCAAATCTGACAATCGTTTAAAGATTCTACTTGAAAACATCGAAAAAGAACAGCCCAGTACATGCAAGAACTGTCCAAGGGATTTAGAGTTTTAAAAATCTGAGACAAACGGTTGGTCTAGAAACATCTTCCACAGCACAATAAACAACGCCAAAGGAAAAGTCAGTAACTGAAATGCTAAGTCGGTAGATTTGAGTAGTGAACTAAGATTAGCTTGAGCCATATTGAACTGAACGAAGGGGCATAATAACCAACCAATAACCAGGGGAATGTATCGCTCAGTAGTGATTAGGGTCCACACACTCAAAAGTTAGAAGAAAACTAAATAACCCGATCTTTGAACTGTGCTAACCAGCTAGCTGGTGTGAGCTGTTTGTTATACACACACGTTTTACTATCGACAAACAAAGCGAGACCTCTGCCAGATCAAAGCAATTCGCGCCACTGATGTTAATTGTAGCAATATGTCCAATATGCTTCAGACATATTGAAAAAGTGTATATCCAAATTGTCGGTACACCTCTGTCAAAAATTTCTCGAAGCTATACTAAACCACCTGTTTCTCAAAACAGTGTTTTATGCAAACTTCAAATCCTAGGTAAATATTTCTTAGGCAATTTGAGGAAGGATATGTCCAACATTGCCCTAAGGACCAGTTTAAAAAAAGTAGGGTGCAGTTCTCTTTCCAAACAAAAGCAAGAAAGGAGTTGGTGAGTCGGGAAAGTGTCTTTTTAACCCAGATAACCAGACTGACCTCTTAATTTGTTAATGTCGCAAATAAACGTTTATAACAAAATGAGCCGTCCGAGGCTTAATAGTATTACGTGAACTACTTCAGCCTTTGTCTGAGTTCTCCGAAACCCAGATCAAGTTTTCCAAGTGCGCCTCTTTTTTTTTTCCTTTCAAAAAAAAAAAAAAAAGAAAGCATTGTGTGCTGCTCATAGCTAGCATTCGAATAGTTACACTTAGAGATTTCATTCGCAAACTTAGAAGTAAACAGCACATTTGCATGGGTCAAGTTTAAGGAGTGATATAAGACCGTGTAAGGACGCCAGTGACTGTCCATATATCTGCATTTTAATTCGGATATGTGACGAAGACAGCGGATGAGATGAAAGTTTCAAAGCTTGAAAGCCCAATTAGCTTGCCTGTTTTGGGCAGGTAAAAGGGGACCGACAGTGTTGGCTTATATCAAGTATTTGACAGATCTGCATGTGTGACGCACAAGAGCAGACTGAACACTGAGTGACCTAGTAGGCTTGAGCACTGACAGTGACTAAAACAGCGGAGCACGTAAGCTGCATCTGTGGTCAACGAAACTCATTTAAAGGTGAGTAATGTACAAAATTCTATTACCACATACCATTTAACTGCTCGTTTTTTGCTGTTGGTACACGTCTGCCCTGGACAGAAATTCGTGTAGGAATTTTCTGCATGCCAGAAAATAATAATACGACTCTTTTGAACTAACTCACCGAAGATCCTCCGTCCCTAGGAATCACTTTTTGAAAACATTACACGGGCTCGATTAACGTTGCATGCATCGCAACACACCCTCTATTTACGAAACAAATCGGCCGAGTCCGAACGGTAGAAAAAACTATCTTTGCATGAAATAATTATCGTTCAAACGTCCTTAAAACGGAACTATTTTTTTCAACCACCGAGGAAAAGAGAGAATGTTTTCATTTCTGAGGTTATCACGCAATGAAACAATGTTTTGTGTACATGAAACTTAATTTCCGGTTAGAATACTATCTAAAGACGAGATCTTTAACTTGGCATTTTTGCAAAGCATCAAAGGTTGCCCTTCACGAGAACCTACGAAACTGGCTTTCTTTGTTGTGTCTCGTGTTTGAAAAACTTGAAACTGGGTTGTTTTAAAGAAGATATAAAGAGGTGTTTAACTCGGATAAATTAAGACGACTTCCCTCAGACTTTTCACGCCTAGATGAACTCTAAGTGGGATAACATGTACACGTATCGAGTGAACAAACACAGTTCTTATCAAGGCAACGATAATTTCATATTACTTACAACAGACTTTTATAAAGATGGAGTTTGTTTTACTAGTGGTAGATAGTGCATCACGGCTGATGTTGTTTTGCTCGTGCATGCAAATCGATTAAATTAAGAGCATTTATTCTAATGCGCAAGGAAGCGAATTGCCATTAAAGAGCTTTTTCTCCTATTACTGCCTGCTTGCTCCTCGTCTCAAGATATTAACCTTAGTCCGAAGATTTTCTCCTAACAGAATTTCACTAATGGAATATCTCAGATTCCTAATGCTAATGACATGTTGTAATAAGCATAGCTATCCCGATTGGCGAATAGGATCTGAGCTAAAACCTTCTATGGATTGAAAAATCCACCCAAAGTAAATTAAATTCCGAACTGCATATCTCAGGATTTAGCGATAAATTCAAGTGTTTGTAAAAGTACTCGCCTAATTCGGTGATGCGCAGTTCGCTACTAAAGCTCTAAATCTGTCTGATTTCCTTCTTTTGCTGATCGATTATCAATCCTCTGTTTGTAGATTAGAAAAAAAATTTGAAAGAAAAAACACCCTTGTATGGCCAGACTATAATTTTAAGACTTCAAGCGCTGTATGCGCGCCCCTTAAGCAGGATCAGCTTTACTCAACTTAAAAACTGCGATAATCGAAGAGCCTCACGCAAGAAACTTCATGGATATTTTTAAAAACGTTTAAACGTGTTAATTGCAGCCACGCGTCTGGAGCGGAAAAACCCCATCAAGCGTTCCTAAGGCCCGTTCCCGTGGCTTCAGCACAATCCAAAAACCGTGCTCTTTTTACGAAGCGCCGGGACTTAACACATTATCGCAAGGAGCGAGCGCACGTCAGCGCAGGTTTCGATGTAATGTTTATTTTTCTAGAAGAAGAATATTTCGCACGTGGTAAACCAAACTCGACAGATTTTACAGATTATATTGGTCTGCTGCCAGCTTGGACAGGCCGCCAAAGGATGGCCTCGGTTTGACTTTCAGGAGACAAGACAAGAATCATTTACTATCTGACTTTATAAACTAAGACGTACTCATTTTTGACAAATTAGAACAGTTTTCGATTTTCTTAATTCTGTGTCCATCGTGGGAAGATCACCTCGAGTTCTACATTGACAACTTGTAATCTCTATCTTGGTATGAAAGTGGAGCTAAGAACAGAAAGATAGCACATGACACGACACGCACTGCAGGGCAGATAACTTAATTATCTTGACATGCTGTATGCTGTAGCGACCTATTTACTTGTGATTTATTGTCGTAGCCTATAAGAATCGAAACAACTCTTAATGGCGATAGAAACTCTTTGAATGAAAATTAAGTTTAAATGACGACAACCATTTAAAACAATAAACGCGTAGATCATTTGAGCTTATCTTCATGACGATCTCTAATCGCCCGATTTTGAGAATTTCTTCCTCTCCAAGGCTGCAGATTTGCTTCTAACATCTCTTTATCGAGCTTAACGATGAAATCGGTTGCAGAGATTACGTTGGTGTAAACTCTCTCACACGGCTTCGAAGCCTTTTCGTTTGATTAACCCTGTTTACATCGCAGACGATACTTGCAATGAAAACAGAATAGCTGAAAATGAGCGGAAATGCTTGCTTCAATATGGGCCATGTGCAGAGATTGATAAACGCAATATGACTGTGAATCGAGAGATATCGCCGTGACCTCTCAACCAGATCTAACCGTCGGGTATTGATATCCATTGATATCAGACCAGAATTTGCTCAAATTCAATTTATACCCTTAGATATTTTATCTCTAATAGTTTGTTTCCAGTTATGCTATCTGAGGGGTGAAGTTAAATTAAGCTTATCGATAAACTCGCATTCACCGACAAAGGAACCTGGGTGAGCAAGCGACATGCAACACGTGTAAAACAGAATGGATGCCCACCATTGACATGAACTCTGTGCCTTTCACTGATGAGCGATTCAGCTCATGTTCGAATTGTTCTGAGGCGCCTGTTTACAGTCTTGAATCAACCCCAAAAGAATTTGCTTATGCAACCTAAAGGTGAAAATGGCGCTCATTGTTATCGGAAGTGTCCACTTAAGAGCGTATCGCCTCTGTTTGTGATTGACAACAGGTTTCAATTAGCTTAAAACATCCAAACATCACGCTGCTGAAAAGTTTTATTTTTTTTTTTCAGAATTTCTGAAGTTTTTAAAACTCAGCGACAAAAAAATCATATACAAAGAGAACCACAGGAACTACTTCTTAGCAAGTTTTATTTTAATTCATTACCGTAATTTCTGTAATTAATTCTTTGGTCTCTATTGTAAGGGGTCATGTAATGAACGTGGCTGTAACTTTTGAGTCTGTCGAAGAAACCCTAAAGTATGATCATTCAAATGTAAGCTGCTGAGCAGTGCTGTCCTGTGGTGCTGTTCGTTATGCTGTTTAAGATATTCTTTCTTTTGATTCCGTAAACGAAATCTTAAATTATTTGCATCCACGCGGAAGCCATTGACAGTACTTAGTTTATTACACTGTACAAGGCGCTTCTACGATTGAATCTTCGGATGAAATCGTTAAGGCAACCATTCATTTGAAAGCTACTGAGCAGTTCTTTCCTGTGGTGCTGATTATGATGCTGAACAAGGCCGTTTCAATTTTGAGACTGTGGATGAAATCCTAAAGTGTGACCATCCAAATGAAAGCTACTGAGCAGTACTTTCCTGTGGCACTGTTTATTATGCTGTACAGGTGGTTCTAACGTTTGAGTCTGTAGATAAAATCCTGAAGTGTGATGATTCATGATAGCTAATGAGCGGTACTTTCATGTATTTCTACCATTGGAATCCAAAATCGTATCGACGTACTTTCCTACAATGTCGTTAGGTTTTTAATAATTTACAAAACAATTAACGAGAAAATTATCCGTGCTTGCTCTTGGGCTTTCTTGAAATTGAAATTAGAGTAAGCCGTACCAGATGCTATTGACTAATGGCCAAAAAAATGTGATCTTGTTTATAAGTTAAATATCGAAACTGCCGTTGAGAACTCTACTGACAGTATTCTTCAAGTGCTGGGGCTTAGGGGTTGAACTTTGCAGCCATTCTAGGAAAGTTTTTTGACTGATATTTAGGGAAGATAAGGTGTAGACTCAACCAAGCAGACCCTTTTTACAGGGTTTCGCAAGGACACGTAAGTCGGTTTATGGTTGCAGATTGTAAGTTTTTGAAATGAATCGATTGAACGTGATCTGGGTTTTAAGATACGAAAGAGCCTTTGAACTTTCGGCAAATGTGGGTGTACTTTGAAGTTACTCTAGGGCATTTCAAGATATTTTCACGGAAATATATTTTTAGGGAAACCAATATACTTTCATTTCCTATTTATTGCGGTTCGAATTCCAAAGATTTTGCTAAGAAAAAAAATTGAAAAATGTAACAAGTCGTCATAATTAAAAACTTCAAACTGCGTGCATCAAAGCAAGGGCATCAAAAGGCTGGAATGGCAATGGCCTGCTGAACAGGGAGAAAAATACATCTTCCATCTCCTGTATTTGGTTGGCTTTTGAATTTTCTCAGTGAAATACATCCATGATTTCAGGCACGCACTGTTTCCCGCACTTCGGACCAGCTGCATGCCTGATGCAAGTTTCACAACTTGTGATTGGTTTATTCGGCGACTGGTGTGCGCTGCGATTGGTTGGTCAAATAAAATTTCTTTGCATTTTTGTTGTTTTTGAGCCATGACATTTGGTTCTGACATTGCATATTTGGAAGAATTCTCTTAAAAAACAGGTAAGCATCGGAGTTATTGAGCAGTATTATGTGTACAAGGTGACTAACTTTTCAATCTGTGTTCAGATGAAAATGTGAGATACTAAGCAGTACTTTCCTGTGGTGCTGTTTATAATACTGAACAAGGTGGTTCTTATTTTTGAGTCTGTGATGAAATCCTGAAGTGTGACCATTCAAATGAAAGCTACTGAGCAGTACTTTCCTGTGGTGCCGTTTATAATGCTGAACAAGGTGGTTCTTATTTTTGAGTCTGTGGATGGAATCCTGAAATGTACATGTGAAAATTCAAAGTAAAGCTACTGGGCAGTACTTTCCTGTGATATTGTTTATTATGCTGAATAAGGTGGTTCTAACTTTTGAGTTTGTGGACAGAAATCCTAAAGTGTGACCATTCAACCCATTCAAATGATAGTTACTGAGAATACTGTTTATTATGCTGTACAAGGCCGGTTACAATGTTTGAGTCTGGGGAGAAAAATCCTAAGGTGTTGCCATTGAGACAAAAGCCATTGAGGAGTATTTTCCTGCCGTACTTTTTGTTACGCTGGCAAAGGGTGGATGTAAATTTTGAGTTTATGGAAGCAATCCTAACTGTGTCACCATTCAAATGAACAGTATTGAGCACTACGTTCCTATGGTGCTGTTTTTATGCTGTGAAGATTGTGTCAATTTTTGAGTCTTCAGTCAAAATCCATATGTGTGAACACTGAAAACAACATACATGCTTGAGCTCGTGCTTTTAATCCTGGTGTAATCCGATAATCAAACAACGCTACTTAGCCTTTTTAAAACCGATTAAGAAGAAACTAAACAAAAAGCTTTTAAGTTGGTTTTCAGAACCAAATGGAAGGTATGATCTGCTCCGCGGTACTTCTAAAAAAGCCGTACTGACTCTTATCGTGAGTTCAGCCATCCTACGCTCTTGTGCGTGCAAATCGAATCTGCAGTTTTCCCTTTACCAAGATTCTGATGCCCTTTACTGTTTCTCCTACAATTTATCGTAGTACTCTTTGTGTGACTTTCGTTGCAAATTGTGGTAGTTACCTTACTGTGTTCAGTTACTCTCTTCTCGTGATCTTGACGTTCGGCTTTACAATGATATTTTGAGCAGAAACTAAATACTCTGCACTTTTAAAAGGACTCAGTTGATTAGTACGGATTGTGTGGGTGCGGATAAGAACATTGAGGATTTAATTATCTGTTGATCAAAATTAAAAGTAACGGCGAAAAGTGGCATTTACGGCTTTTAAGAGCAATCTTTGCCGCCTGTACTTGTCTTAACTGTTTTCCGCCTCAAGCCAAACTGGGCCGATAGTGAAGTGTAAAGACATCATTTTCCGAATTTTATGTTTTAGTCCTGAAAACTTGTTGGTACCATTATTTGAGTATGCGCAAAAATTGTGTGTAAATATAGACTTTGTAATCGACTTAGATCATCGAAAATTTATAATACAGTCTTAAATTTAAGCACTGATTCCTTAGATTATGACGAGCTAGTGAAAAATAAATAGGCATTTTTATGGGACTGTTTTTGACTTCTATCTCAATGACTCTATCGAGCCCATATTTTCTGTAGGCAATAATTTTGAGTAGCAGTTTTGGAGACATTACTCCATGGCAGAAATTTCTGCGATGTGTTTTTTGTGACGTCATTTAAGTAAGTGAAAAGTCCACTCTCTGCAACATGAAGCGATTAGGAGTATTACTTCGCCCTTTTGTATGGGATGTTAGTCGATCGCATGTTGAGCCTCAACATGCGATCGACGGTATTAGTCGCCTAAAACGAAAGTCTGTAAACTCGTGTTCTAATTCCAAAGCCTGTTGATTTTTCTGTTTCGCGTTCTTTTCTTGTATAATGTCAAAAATAACATATTCCGGCAAGAGCTCATAAAAAGAAAGATTGTAAATGCGGACCCCTGTCATTTACATCTAAACTTTTTGCAGGTGTCAAATGGAAAAAGAAAAGTTATAATTCACTTCTTAAGTAACCTAAAGCTTGGATCAGTTTATCATTTAAATGGCCCCAGCAGATATTTTAAAGCCCCTTTATTCTCCTTTGAAAAAAATAACTCATCTTGATCACAAACATTTCAACTAATAAACCTTTGACTTGTTTCTTCCATTGTAAGTCACCGTGAATGTCACGTGACATTTACTAACTGATGACGTCACAAAACGTGTTCTTGCAATGGAGACGGATTGCCCTTTAAATGTTTGGAAAGTTTTTCGTTAAAACATTTCGTTCTTTATGTCACCTAACCTATTTTTCCTTTGACACATGGACGTGGTTAAAGGAGGAATAAGAACACAGAACAAGGAACAAACAAAAATGATTATTGAAATATGGTCTTCCATTCTGTGTCACGTGACTAAGTATTGAACTAATAAGAAGTACGTAAGATCAGTTAGACCAAACTGGAAAAATGCTTCCTCTCAAACAGATATATACCAAGTCATCAAATGCAGCCGAAAACGCGACTGAAAAGTTGTTCCTCGTTCTTCTTCAATCGACGAAAATATTATTTTGTGCACGAGTGTGAGAAGGTCGATTGGTGGAGATTAAACAACGGTTGTACATGTTTGACACATTCGAGATTGCTAACACAACAAAGTTGTTGAAGGAGTTGGAAAGAATAGTGTATTTCTGGCGGCAGTTTGCCAAGTGATGTTGTGGTTTTCACATATGCCTTCATACATTTCTTAACACGAGTCTGCAAAACCATGGTAGGTTTGCCAACGCGAGTCTGGTAAATATATTTTTGTGTGTGTAGACTCATCGTGCATTTGCCAACAAAAGCTAAAAATGTTCTGGTGTGAAGCTATTTGCTCTAGCTCGGCTATGCCTCAGCTATAATGCGAAATAAACGAATAATGGAACTGCAAATGGCCTTGAATATCCGGTAATAAAACCAGTAGCCACTTGTCTGGTTATTGCGAATCTTGTGACTATCAGCTACATGACTTAGAAATTAGGTCATAGGCATATGCCTATCATGCAATACTTAAAACAATACTTAAGTTAAAATAATTTGAGTGCTTTGTTCTCAGTATTTTCCCGCCAGACCTCAGGTACAAGGTGCACGCCTATTTAAACCCCCGAACCATCCTCCAGGAGCTTGCAAACTACAGCATGTTGTTCAGACGACATCTTTCCACTCCATAATTTTCTAGGTTACACCTACAATTCTCCAGTATCCATAAACGAACTTGCGTGGAGAATGATGTATATCTGTTTTCTTTGATCAAGTGACTTGCGTAAAGACGCACAGGCCAGGGGGCAAAGACGAGGGTTGAAAAAACAAGGAAAAAAATCTGATGTATTAACTTCTAAATCACTTCATCCCTCTAAGCTTACGATATGACAATTTAACGCCAAATCATATACTAGGAAAACAGTCCTATAAACAAACACCACTGCCTAGGCTACGGGAAAATACTGCTCAGTAACTTTCATGTGAATGGTCACGCTGTGTAGGATTCAACCACAAACTCAAAAGTTAGTCACCTGTAGTACGGCATAATAAACAGTATGACGAGAAAAGACTGTTGAATACTTTTCAGTAGAAAGGTCACACTTTAGGATACAAGCATGATAAACGGTACACCGGGAATGTACTGCTCTGTATAGTATAGCTTTCATTTGAATAATCACACTTGAGGATTTTATCCAGATTCAAAAGTTAAAATCACCTTGTACAGCCTAACAAATAATACGACGGGAAAGTACTGCCCTGTAGCTTTCATTTGAAGGATCTCACTTGAGAATTTTATCCACAGACTCAAAAGTTAAAATCACCTTGTACAGCCTAACAAATAATACGTTGGGACAGTACTGCCCTGAAGCTTTCTCTTGAATGGACACACTTTAGTACTGCATTTTATTCATAGACATCAACAGTTAGAATCACATTGCATGGATAAAACAGATAGACTGCGGAATATAATGAAAAATTACTTTGGACAAACTTCAAACTCATACATTTCAAGTTTACACAAGCGAAAGAACTTGCCTCGGGGCCTAGCCTTCCGAAGTGTTGACACGATTGCAAGGACTGTCTTTCGGGGAGTACCCACGGGAGTTTTAGTTGCAGGAACAATCCAATTTGCTCAGAGATTCGTTTGGTTATTATTATTATTATTATTATTATTATTATTATTATTACTATTATTATTATTATTTGCACTTTTCCATTAACTGAAACCAGTTCCTGGCACAAAATTGGTTCTTTTGCAAAATAAGTGCAGTGATTCATACGAAGGGACTGTTTGACCCAGGGTCAAGTCCCCTCGTGTGCATCTGCTGACCTTACGTCGACCGTAAACAAGAGCTCGGCAAAGCCGTACACAGATAAACCCTCAGATCCCCAGGCCACGTTTCGCCGCTCGAGGCAAAGTGATGGTAGAACTGCCTCGGTAAGTTAAGTTCACAGTCATTTTGAAGTGGAATGTATATATTTTTCACTACAGACCTTAAGCAAACAGTCACACAAACTATTAGTGTTACAGTCAACGCGTTTCACGCGCGAACGATCACGGATTGAAGATTGCATTCTTCACGTGCGCATTCCTTTAATTTGATTGTACGTGTCCTTGTAGACAGATTGAAAGATAACGATTTTTTTCGATTAACAAAATCGATTCTTCGAAAGTTCGCATGCAACAACGGAAATCGTCAACATGGCGCACTCGGAAGAGAAGTTTCCAAATCTCGATTACTTCAAGGATGTCATCTGTTATCAACACAGGATCTTTTCCTCCACAACAAAATGGTTGACTCGTAGTCTTGATGGACGATTTTATGAACAGCTCCTTTTGTCACTCGATCATGTTCCGTGAAATATCTGACAAACCTATAAGTCTACATTTGAAGGCAAACATTTACCAGGATCGTAAAAGCCTCCAAGAGAATTTATTGCCATTTGGAATTACTCGTCATGTGCAAAATTAAACTATTATGTACACCGCGCACTGTAAATTGCCGCTAAAATGTGGCGGTTATTTTTACTATTTTGCTGGTTTCCGATTTAAAGCCTCGTGCACGCATAAAAAGCAAAACGAAAAACCTCCAGTCAAAGAATAAAGTCGCTTTGTTAAATTAGCAAGTCCTTTGGATTTTCTTTCGAAGGATTACTTCTAGTTTGTCGATTTTCTCTTTACGGATTTATTTTGGTCGGCTTTTCGGTCCGCGCGATTTTTTCCGACGCGCTTAAAAATAATGAAAATATCATGCGCTAAGGTACCAACACGCGAAAATTGGCTAATTACGGTATAAAAACTAATTTTTCAGTTCCTGGTCGGAAAGTTCGAATTATTATTACGATGTTCCATGAAAAATTTCGAACAACAAAATTAATGTTTCGAATATAAAATCCAACGTTCGTAGAATCGCTAAATTTTTCGAAGAATGAACTAATCGATGAATATTTGAAGTTGAGGGTTCATGCGTGAAGCGCGTTGACTGTAGCGCCCTTTGAAACTACGTGACAAGTCTAGGAAGGCGAAATTTTGCCAATCCTCTTAGTCAGTTGTGGAACCGAAACTTGGCACAACTTTTTAATAAGGTTAAACAATTAATATTTAACCCTTAAATCGTCAACGTACACAGTACACTTTTTGCTTTTTTTCTCTTAAACGAAAGGCAAAGGGCACTATCAGAAAGAACTACTCAATACCTCTCATTTGAATGGTAACACTTCAGAACTTCATCCACATTTTCAAAAATCGTAGCCAAATTACCTGACTGAGGGTATGTATTTTTTAAAAGTAGCTAGTGAAGTACTTTTTTGTTAAACAGTTTGAAGTACCCTTAGCACTTAAGTTCCAAGGAGGGATCTAAGAATTCTGACTAGACAAAATAGGTGTTAAGAAATTGAGTTGTAAAATATGAGGCATGAGGTAATACGCGGGATATGGCAGTTTTCTTGACGTCATTCAGGGGCAGGCAACATCACGAATTTTAGGTAATTTGTAATAACAAGCCAGGAACCTCGGCATTATTAAATTCTAGCTTTAATTGAAGACGAGTGATTTTGATTTCACAAAATTGTGGCTATAAGTTCAGTGGTATCAAAAGCAAGGACGAAACATTTGTAAGCACAATGGTCTTAGGAAAGCAAAACAAGATGACAGTTGCATAGAGCGAACGTTCACTAGAATATTGAGCCTTTGTGCTTTAGTTTGCTCTGAAATGACTTTGGATGATATGTGGACAAGTCCAGGGACGAAGAATTTGACTTTTTAAATTGAACCGTGGGGTATTGTGACAGCTCGCTTGTCGCCAAGAATTTGTTTTAAATTGTCCGCGGACTGGCGGGCATGGCAGACGAAGGGAAAGGGGGAATTGGGATGGCACTGCTGAAATGACTGATTCAAAAGAATCACTTCAGATCTTGCTATAAGTATCATAACAGACATAAGAAACATATATTAACCTGTTCGGAGAATTTGTGCGTTGATACTGACTCAAACAATGTGTGGACCTTTTGCTTAAAAACGGTGCTTATTTGCATATCTTTGAATGATTTACAACCTGTCAACAGGAAGCTAAAATGAGTTGAAATGACCACAAACAACGGATTTCAATGTTCGTGCCGTTTTTTTTTTTTTTTTGCTGACGAGCTTGTTGAACTGATCCCATTAAAATAATAGGATTGATTTCTCAAGCGCGCAGAATGGAACAGCACGTTTTCGCATACGTTTTATTCGACAAAAATTTGCGTTTCGCAATCCGTTTCAATTTTGCCGAATTGGACCTTGGGGTTGTCTCCATTGTTCTCAAGTACTTAGTTGTACCATTTTCCCAGGTTTTACAGGTGTCAATTGTGCGGGGTTACCGAACGAAAATTTTAAGCAAAATAGTGAACATGTCGTTTGCTGTTTTCTCAGATTGTTTCAGGGCCTTTTAAATGGCTAGTTGTGTAAGACTAAACACAGGTTGATCTGTTTGGATTCTTTAACTGGAAATTTAAGCTGTAGAAAATTTTAGGGAATGGCATCTTCTCCCCCGAATTCGCGTTCCGAAAATGCCAGCTGACCTAATTTTGCACCCCAAACGACACATTTTCCTCCAAAATCGAAATATAATTGATTTTTCCATGTTATGAAAGTTAGAGGTGACATTTTGCCGAACAAAAACCCTAGTTCCTTTATGAAGATCAAATCCGAATATCTCTAGCGATTTAGAACTTACGAACAGTTACTCCGACAAAAGGAGAGTTAAGAGCAGCTGTTGTGCCATCATGAGTGCTTGAAACGCTGACCCTATTGAGGATCAACATATATAATTTTCCATAATCAATTCCACACCCTTTTATTAGGTGAAAACGGCAAATCCTTAATCTTATTTCAAATCGTCAGAAAAAACCTACCCTAATTCAAATCTTACACCCCATTTCAAGCCAAGCAGCTTGGAAAAAGTACGTTTGGGACCGCTTGTCTGATACTCTTATCATAACAGGGAGTAATTCCGCCTAGCCCTCCCCTCCCATAGTAAACGATTTCAAGACGACCAGACATAGTGTGATATAATCGCCTAGAATAGCGTGAGAAACTGACCTGTTGTAGCCTTCAGCTCTTCAAAGATTCAAAGCCGTGAAACGTGACTGTATTGGATTAAAGCTTATAGAGGCTTCTAGACAAGTATGCAAACATTTGTCTCTTCTTTATTGTCTATTGATGGAGAAGTCATTGTATCAATTGACAAACTAAAAATTTCTTTTTACCTCTCATAATTCAAATATCTCCCGAGTTAATAACGGGAAAAAGTGATTCCTCTAGCACTTTTTTTTAAATAAAAAATAATGAAAATCAAACAGCTTCATTTCTAACCCTTTATTGAACTCTCTTGAGTGCTCAAAATCAAAACGAAAGAAAATTCCAAATTTTATGTTTGCAAAATACTGAAAAAAGAAACAAAGTGAAAGTACTGCCGATGATGCTTCATTTGAATGGTCACACCATGGGATTTTGGTCACGGACTCAAAAGTTAAAACTAGCACTACATGTCTCCATAACTGAGTCAAAACTTGCGGATCTAATGCACAAACAAGAGCACCATAATAATAAGATTGACAAAGATACTCACGGCGCCATTTATAGGCAAATATTTGCTGTTATTGCGTGGCAGGTTTCATTTAAATTGTCGCTCAAAACTCAAGTTGTTCAGCATAAAGGGAGCACCTCTGAAAAAAAGTACTTAAACTGAACTTTTGTTTGAATGTATGTTCACAGGCACTACGGTGATTCCCTTGGAATAAAAGTTGACGAACGATTTTTTAAACTTTCTCTCATTGTTCAGTGCCATGTTATGTTTCGAAATTTGCAACACAAAATAAAGGTCACTGTGCCTGCGAAAAAGATGATCGACTCAAGTTGGCCGATAATTGTTTGAATTATCGTCTATTCAACACCTATTTGATCAGTTCGCGCTACGTTTGGCGTGAACAAGAAGAACAAGGAAAAGGCAAACTTAAAACCATGTGATAGAAGTTATGTAACAAGCAGGAGAAACAAGTTAACAATGCTTGTTTACCATTTACACGGGCAAACCGGTCGGTTTACCGTTTGGGTCGGTTTGGGCAAATGGTAAGCAAATTTCCGTATTGGGAAAATTCCGTTCGAGACTGGCGCTTACCATTTGCAGAAATCCCTACCACTTACCAAAAAATTTGCACAACGGCAACGGCTAACGAGAAGGTCGCAAAACAAAAGCTTTGATTAACAAAACAACGACTCTGCACGTGCGCTATTTTTGGTATATTTCTTTGCCGTCCTGTGCACAACTACAACTTGAAATGACCAAATTCAACGATTTGTGTAGAACGCAAACACACGACGGTGAATTTTCGTTTTTATAATAATAACATATAATAGTAATAACTTTATTCACGTGTCAAGTGATCTGGCACCCTGTAAAGACAGGGCGCTAATTGGGGGACACAGCTATTTTCTAACTAATTTTCTAAATAAGTTCTTCCTGAACTGATACGCCGTCCTTACAAATTCAGCTCCTGGATAATTCGACTGCGTTAGACGAGTCGAAATAATCGCCAAGAAGTTTCAAAGATTGTGAAGTCATTTTAAAAGTGACGTTTTCCTTCCCGTTAAGTTCCCTAATTAATTGTTGTTGGGACAGAAAATGGCCGTGAGAGCCTGAAACTGGTCTCAAAGATTAGGTTTGAACAAATGGTACACGAATTTCCGTTTGGACCATTCCGTCCGGAAAAACAGGACTACCTTTTCAGACGTTCCGTTGCTCCCGGAAATTTTCCACTGGAGCGACCCGAAAGGTCGTGAACCATTTACTTTCCAACCGGAATTTCCGGAAAGTTGTTGGAAATGGTAAACAACCAATGTTTCATGACTAAGTCACACAGCATCAAGCAGTATTACATCAAAACGTTCTCGCCTTCATATTATCGAGGTCACGGATTTCTTTTCTAGCTGTGGGCAAGTACTCGTTTTCAGTGATGAGCTATTTTTCTGGTGAAGAATTCGCTTGAACTTTTTTAACACAAAGATAATGATTGGTAGTCTAAAATTATGCCGCGATAAAAGGATCGACCACTGTGCTCGTTTAGGGGAAAACAACCATTCTTTCTTCTGACAGCCCAGCCTCAAAGAAAACGTACCAGGTTTTGGATGTGTTCATGCGCGCTCAAGCGCGCAGTAATGACACAAAAATTTGTTACCAGTAAGGATGCGCAAAAGAACGCAATGGAATCACCTTAAGAATTTTAAAGACAGCCACAAAAGTTAGGCCAGGTCAGACGTATTTTAAGGATCTCATTCACAGACTGGAAAGTTTGAACTCTGTACGACATAATGAACTGCACCACAGTAGCTTTCGTTTGCACCAAAGTAGATTTCAGCTTTCACTCACACGTGCGTTAAGCTTTAAGTTTAAGGGTCACATGTAAGGGCTTTAACTTTGGAAAATGAAAGGTCCAAATAAACAAACAGGCACCACAAAAAGGACTGCTCATTAGTTGTCAAATGAATTATCAGATTAACCATTTGCCGACTCACTGTTTCCCTATAGCATTAAAACGACATTAACCTTTGGCTTCGTAGAGACAATCCCTTTGCGATTATTTCCTTTATTCTTTGTTATTTTTCTGGTTTAACTTCGACTTTGGAAGACGATTAAGGTATTTTACACTTCTAACTGCTTTTCATTAGAAAAAGCAAACAAACAAAAATTCTACCGTGCTGGATAACTGACAAGCAGTATTTGTTTCCCTTCCGATAATATGTCAGGGTAAAAATGGTGTCGAGGCTGTGGACACGCCTCCAGCCATTCGAAATCGGTATTATCTGAGCCTTTAGAATTGAATTCATCCGAATAAGTGTAAGATATTTTGCCTTTTTCGATGAATAATGTTTTCATGTCACATGGTCACCCAACGAGTAAATTTATTCAAAATACTTGAAATGCTGGCACCCTTCCCGGATCATTCTGGGTCCCTTTTGCTGTGACCTGGAACCGCTTTGCAGTTGCCTTGTACCCTTCCTATCCAACTTTTAAATCATTCAAACTGGCTGGACTGTAGCAAAACTGTCAGCAGTCGGGTTTGATATCGGACGTCGAATTTAATGGCTCTTTGAAAACTAAACACTTCCCAGTATTTCACCAAATGCATTTATAATAATGAATTAAGCTTGACACGGAAGTAGCACGACGTTTGAAAGCAAGTCGTGCTACTGCCGTGCTACGCACGCAGTGATACGACTTAGTTTCAAACGTGGTGCCAAAGTCGAACTTAATGCAATCGCTTTAGTTCGTCATAGCAGTAGCACGACGTCTGAAACGGGCCTTAAACAGCAGCACAAACTTACAGCTCGCAACCAACTCAGCCAACTAACTAGAATTTACACCAAGCTAAATACCTAAATTGTACACATTTTTGGGTTCTCGAGCCCTGAGAACTGGAAGGTACTCAAAACGGTACTTGTGACAATTAAACAGCCGAAACATATACATGCACGGCGGATACCTAAAGCAGACAGAGAATACCCATAAGTTCTCAAAGAGAATGAACCAAAACTTCAGTTTTTCTTGGAGTTCTTAGCCTCTCGGACCCTGAGAATCATGATGCACTCAAAGGGATGATTTTGTCAATCAAAGAAACCGAAACATTTTCATACACTGCTGATAACTAAAGCAGATAGCGAATACCCAATTAAGTTCTTAAAGAGAATGAACCAGAACTGACTTCTGTTTTTTGTGGATGTCCAAGCATAGATCAAAAACAGAACTTTATTATTATTATTGTTATTATTATTATTATTATTATTATTAATAGTAATATTTACGTCGCCAAAAATTTTAATTTTTAGATCTTAAATTTTCCAAGCTGCTGTTGGCTTTCCGAAAGTCCTAGAGCAGACTTATTTCGCACCCTAGTCGCTGGTTTTCATGGAAAATAAACATAAACTCAAACATCAGGAGAACGAGCTGAATGTTTCTTCTTATGTTGTCCTCACTAGGAATAAACGCATCATAAACATAAGCGCGGGAAAAACAAAAAAGTTTATTTTCCTTTTTGCTCGTAAAGGACAGCATAAGAAGACGGTCTGTTCGTTTACTTTGTTTTCGTCGCTTGTGAAAACATAAATACAAAAATCCCACGTTTCTAAAGTTCGAGGTAAAACCTCTAGTTTCTCTCACCGAAGAAAACTCTAGTTTTTCATGCAATCAAATCCGAATATCTAAGGCGATTAAAACAAAGATGTCACCAAAATGATCCGTTGGGCCGGATTGCCTTCATTCATCTGATCTTCTAACGTTATTATCGTGAATTGCAAGTGCAGGTTAATTTTTAGGTCAGAATATTTTGCTTTCTTGTGGCATTAAAAAGGTATTAACGAAAAAAAAAAAAGAATTTTGACGAAAAACTGATTAATTAGGGAGCGACCTACCACTCCCTATTTTGGTGTTATTGATTAAACGGCATGCAGTAGTTCACGCTGGTCCTTCTCAAAGTGCTCCGCGTTCAGTCTCGGCCGATTTGTTGATCTCCGTTGCAGAAAAAAGTAAGCATTACAGTATTTACTTCATGAGATTGTTTGCCGTCGCATAAAGTAATGTTCTGGGTAAATTTGAGTCAGACAAGACGAAAAATCAACATTCAAACTTTTGAGAGCATTTTGTAGTCAACAAGGGGAAAAGTTTAGGCTGTGTCCTGACAGTAACCTGCGATCGCTCGCGCAAAGGCAGTCTTTGGGTGGCAAAAACAAGTACGAGTGACGGAGGAAAATATCTAGACAACTTATTATATGTATATAAATTTGAGCAAGAACCTCCCGAAGAATGAAACTGCACATTTGTTTAGAAGATTCCATTTTGATGACACCATAGGCTCCATTTTTTGTCTTCTTGGAGCAATGGACAAAGTTTAGCGATAGAAATTCTATTATATGACACTAAATTCCTTTGATGGACACTAGGCTGTGAAGTTACGAAGAGACTTTCTTTTGTCTGGCTGCCGAGTCCCCAACTTTTGACGAAATGTTCTGTTGTTAGAAAATGGTACAGTGACATACCGGTCCGGCAAAAGGGAGAAAAAAAATTTGAATTTCCAGTAGGAAGGACCGTACAATTTAATTAATCACCGCATTAAACGGCTTTTCTATACACATAGTAAGCGCTTAAATTTGTCTCCTCCGCAAAAAATTTTGCCTAATATCCGCTAACTGAGCAGGCCAGGCGTTTAGGACTAAGTAAACTTCTTAAATATCAGTGTATTAAATTTCACACGTTGTTTAGGTTGGGGTCTGTGTCAAAAGCTTTTGAAAATTTCATCGGAGCCTTTACGATTCCCGAGGTCCAGAAGTGTGAAATTACAGTTGTGACAACCGTTCGGACTTCAGCTATTTTGTAATCTTGTGAAACCGGTTAACAATGCTCAAAATGACAACTAAACAGTCTTCACAATCACGAATGCAATAAACCAGTCGGAAGACAAACAACTCACGGTTGGTCTCATTTTTGTGTCTTAATTGTTACTGGTGCGCCGATACCAGTTTTTAAAGTCAATCCGACACGATTCCGACATTTATCGATATTCTGCAGCATTTTTATATTGACGTCGATATTGTGAAATCATTGCTCATGACCCGTACTGTGACGTCAACGGTGAGGTAGGAGAACATCTCAAGGCCTTTAAAAGCACATCCATGAAAACTTCAAAAGTTTGATTTTACGCAAGAACGCTGTAAAGTGCTTGGGCTTAAAAGGATTGTGCTACATATTGCTTGAATACAGCGTGGGATACACATGCAACTTCTTCTTACAAGAGATCACGCGAACAGTATCGAAACAACCACCTACTACTGTCTGCTAGTATCGATATTTTCAGCCATATCCGGTATCGATGTTATCGAGTATTTGTACTTCTTGTAATTCTTGAACAGCCAATAGGACCATCTCACTTTAAAGCATAGCAAAATGCAACTTGAATGTTAAAACCCACAATCTCTTTTTTTTTGCAAATAAAAGCGAAACAGACACCTCTTTCCACTAAACCTACATTTGAATCGTCATATTTTAGGTTATTTACAGACTCAAACTTTAGAACCACCTCGTACAACATAATAAACAGCACCACAGAAATGTGCTGTACGATAGCTTTCATTTGAATGGTCACACTTTAGAATTTCACCCACACACTCAAAAGTTAGACCTGCTCTGGTTTCTCAGATAGACGGGAAGCAAACTCGAAAATAAAACGGGTGAAGACTGAGTGGAAACTAAAGGGCCCTACTCGTCTGATTTTCGTGTCCGGTTTTTCTTTTTCGCTGTCTCTATCTTGGAGCCTGGAAGAGGCTATAAACAGCACCACACGAAAGTACTACTCAATAGCCTTCATTTGAGTGGTCACACTTTAGGATTTCATCCACAGACTCAAAAGTTAGAACCACCTTGTACAGCAGCAAATTTCATTTGAGTGGTCACAATTTAGGAATTTCATTCCTGTATCCTCGTTCTAACAGTGAATCTAGAACCATAAGTTGAATTCCATCTGATATTAATATAAAAGCTGATTACGTGTCGCCACGAAAGCTGTATAAATCAATTTTCTGTTTTGAGGAATTATAACTATCCATAATCATAGGGTGGTGTTTATAGGGGAAAAAATGATCAGACATAATGAACTTAATCCTGTCAATTTATTTGCAGCCAGCTGTAACCAGCATTGGCTCTGGCAAGGAGACATACTTAAAAGACCGGGATTCCGCTTTTTTTAAGTAAGTAAATTTAAATCTACGTATCTGACTTAATGACCAAACTGGTAAATGTCCTTAGTTAATTGCGTTTATTTTAATCTATATGTAATCAGAACAAAAGCGTCATGATAAATCAGTTTCGTTGTGAGGGGGTTAGTTTCTAAAGAAACTGTGGTGCTACGTCGGTGGGGACGTGAAACACAAAATTGTGGATTTATCAACTGAGTTGATAAGGCAGATTGACCACCGTAAAGAGATTGAAAGCTGACGTTTCGAGCGTTAGCCCTTCGTCAGAGTGAATCAAGAAATTGTGGGTTGCACTTCGTTTATATGGGCAGTGGTGGAGCTACGCTATTGGTAGGAACATGAACAAAATAACAGGACCCAAGCGATCGATTAAAATCACCGATCGTTTTACATGCACCTCCACAAATGTTATCTATTGCATAACATGCACTTTTTGGTGAAACAGGGAGGAGACTTGGTGACCGTTTCCGCGAACACCTACGAGACGTTGAAAGAAATGACAGGGACGCATCCAAACCAGTCGCCCGACATTTCAATCCCCCTAATCATTCTAGCCAACACATGACGATCTGCGACCTTCCCCTACACCAGGTTATCACAGAAAGCCGTAAAAATCTAGAGCAAGAATTCTTTTTTTTCAAATCAGCACACTTAATCCCCACGGTATCAAATGAATCTACCTTATCAACTCAGTTGATAAATCCAAAATTTTGATGTTGTGAGGTGTTTGTGACGTGACTAGCAACATTGACACTCATCACTTTCAGCTTGCAGGACCTTTTTAAAAAGCCTCGGCTTTTAGGGACCGTTCATTTCTTATGGGGTAGGGGGGGCCGGTGGGATTTGATTTTTCTACATTGGAAATTTTTTACCTGGCCCCCCCTTGTCCTAAAAATTTGAGATGACCCCCCCCCCAAAAAAAAGACCACAGAAAAAGCGATAAAGTAAATCTAAAATTTATCAAGCTTAAATTAAACAGTCAATTTTAACACTGAAGTCCTACAGGAGTAATTAGGGAACTTAAGCAACCACGACGGCAACGCCAAGGAAAACGTCACTTTAAAAATGACTTCCAAATATTCCAAACGTTTTCGTGATAGTTTCAACTCGTTCAATCTGTCTAATGTAGCCGAATAATCCGGGAGCTGACTCTGTAAGGACGGCGTTACAGTTCAGGTAGAAAAAAGAAAATTCACTGTCGTGTGTTCACG
>Ga0126336_10000012_pt1 | contig 32069 bp, 16 predicted proteins | sample SidCmetagenome_FD_92530 | JGI IMG/M metagenome (GOLD analysis project Ga0126336, IMG submission 92530) | Coral microbial communities from El Islote,Puerto Morelos, Mexico - Siderastrea C C metagenome | ecosystem: Host-associated > Invertebrates > Cnidaria > Coral | place: El Islote,Puerto... | reverse complement strand
GGGATTTTTAAAAGTTTTTGATGGGGGTTGTTTTTTACTTAGACCAAACACCTTTTTCCCTGTGTTTTTCTGGGACCCCCCCCCCCCCCTCTGTTGTCCAATACCTCATAGAGCATGAACCCTTTAAGCCCCAATAGTGACATGCATTTAATTTCTCCTTACAGTAGCACAACTTGATCATACATACAGGTCATGAGAAATAAGGAAATGATTACCAAAGACAAATTGTCTTGATGTTTATGCAAATTCTCCCAACTAGTACCATAACAAATATATGGAGAACAGTTAGGAGAACGTGTATGCTGATATTGGGAGTTTAAAGGGTTTAATTTTTGAGAGCTACATAGTTACTGCATGGTACGTTTCCTGTTACCCTGGACAGCAGTAGTTGTTTTCATTCACTTCCATGCAGTGGCCAGCTAAATGCTTTTTGACTGGTAACAGAGCTGCAGGAAAAACTTGGGTATAGCGGACTTAAAAACTACTTACGATTCAGGTTGGGTAACATTTTCCCGTTCGCGCAATTCCTTTTTGGTCCTTTTTTAATTATTATTGTAAATTATGAGACCAATAAAGTTGATAGAAAGAAAGAAAGAAAGAAAGAAAGAAAGGTTTAACCTTGTCTTTTTTGTGTGTGTTAGTCTTACAGATATTTTCCATCTAATATTGATATCATCTCCTGGCTTGGAGCTTACTACATTGACTCCCAGTTCTGTGAAAAAGCAATACATTACTTTGAAAAAGCCGCTGTAATACAGTAAGTCTTTCTTACCTTCTAGTAGTCATGAATATGTCTATTGTTAGATTACGTCAAACCAAAGAATTTCTTGGGATGTACTTGTAGAGATCCTTTTACACGACAAGCTGCAGTAGCTAACCTAAGATGACTGAATAATTTTAGTGTATCGATTGCATGCTGAGAGGGAGTTCTGAAACCTGATGTTGCTGAATCTCTATAATCTTGAAACCACTAATGTTACCAATAATCTCCTTGAAATTCCATTTGAATGTGTTGTTAAGTCAAACACCCTTAAGCTCATTGTCATACAGATTATTTTGTCAAAATTGTAAATCTAGCAGCTCCATACAAGTACAGCAAGAGGTACTGCTATTATTATTATTATTATTATTATTATTATTAGTATAAAAAATTATTATTAGAAGCTTTTAACAGTGACTATCTCTTGTAAGCAACCAACTTTCCTGATCTTGAAGGTGTTCACATAATAATTTAATATTATTTTATTATTCACTTATGACAGATTCAACTGTGTTAATTTTAGAGTCCGTCACACAAGCATCCATCTTCCATAAGTAAACGTGCAAATCTTTTTTCAGGCCAAATGAAGTCAAGTGGCAGTTAATGATAGCAAGTTGCTATAGAAGAAGTGGTATGTTAACTGTGACAGTTTTATGAGTGGCCTGTGTGAGAGCATTTTCCAAACTAATTTTGTAGCCTAAATTTTCAGTATGTTAGAATGGATTTTAGCTGAGACGAAATTATGGTCAACAAAGACACCATTAGTTTCAGTTTTGTCGGTAATAAAGAACTAAACAAAATAAATGCAAGTGCAATAAATACAAACTTTGAAAACAGTCTGATTATTATTTATTTCCCTGATATTATTTTATTGTAGGTAACTATCAGCAAGCACTGGAAACTTATAAGACTATACATAAAATATTCCCTGACAATGTGGAATGTAAGTATTCATTCCTTAAGCTCAAGAATTCAATTTTAGTACCTCTTCAATTTTTGCATGTACTGAAACTGTGAAATACAACAGCTACAATCAATGAATGATACATTTTCTTTACATTTTGAAGGCCTTAAATTCTTGGTGAGAATTTGTACAGATCTTGGACTTAAAGATGTTCAAGATTATGCTCAGAAACTGAAGAAGGCAGAAAAAGCAAGAGAGTTGAAACAACAGGTAAACTTAACATTATGATGACACTTACAGAGATTTGAAATTCGGGATTTAAGAGGGTTCTAGTATAACCAAGTTTCACCTTTTTGCACCCAGTGTAGTTGGCAATCTGTTATTGCAATTTGCTTCAATTTCTTCAAAGTTCAGTCTGTTTTGCTGAAACATCACGGTGAACTACATGAACACCATTCAAGGACATTATCTGGCAGTCATATGTTCTCTTTTGTCGCTGCATAATTTTTGCCCCTTACCACAGCTATGCATCTCATTTTTTGTGGGCCTACGGTCGTGGTTTTGTGTCCAGTAAGGTCTAGTTTGTGAAAAACAATATAAAAGCAGTGGTTAAAGAATCCAAGCTTGTTGCTACTGAATAATTTTTGCATTTCTGTTGCTCAAACCACCGGAAAAAAAAAATTTCATGTTATTTCAAGTAAGTTAATTTAAAAATCAGTATAAAGCTGGCCACATGATGACAGCTGTATCTCACAGAAAAATGGGTTATCTGTCGTATGGTCTTCTTCACCAGCGAGCTAGCAGTGGCTCAAGGAAAGGAAGTGGAAGAGCAGGCAGTGCTAACATGCCTGGCTCTGCCAGCTCACGAAACAACAGTGCAGGAAGTGGTGAGTGAAAACTAGCATATAATTTTCCTTTCACTTTTTCACGGCTATCACACACAATAAATGGAAAGACATGTTCTAACTCTTAATTTAAAAATAGAAATTCAAAACATGTTGAATTTTCGGTGTAAATTATTAATGTACTTTAGGTTAAAGTTGCACACGAACCAAGGAGGCCCGCACGGCCAGAGCTTATCCCGGTTTCTGTAACATGAAGCCACTGAGAGTATTGCTACTCCCCCCTGGATGGGATGCTATGTCCCAAGTACCCATTTTAATCACCTGGGTGGAGAGAGACAATGTGGGGTAAAGTTTCTTGTCTAAGGAAACAACGCGATGGCAGGGACTGGGTGTCGAACCACCGACCTTCAGATCTGAAGTCCAACACGCTAACCACAACGCTGTACTTTAGGTTTGCTGCACAAAAAATAACAGCAAACAGGCTATTGAAACAGCTATACACGATTGCATGAACTACTTGTCCTCTACAATTAGCATTCTGAGCTGCCATTCAAAGCAGAAGCAAGAACATTGCACTGTCATCACTGGCTGGCTTCCTGGGGGAGGGGAGTGTGCCACCCAGGCCACTAAAATTAGATCCTGTCTTAGAAGGGTTTTGCATTCAAAGTGTTACCCCATTCTAGATATAGGCAATTGTTTAATACCTTGTTCTAGATAATTACTAAATTTCAAAAGCCTGTTTTAGAAAAGTTATTTCTTTGTTTGTTGTACCTCTGAAATAAAACTGTTTCTAGGCAAACCAGGTTGTGTTATTTTCCCCATTAGTTAGTCCATTAGTCCCTATAAATAATTTAAAATCGATACTGATATCTTGAAGCTTTTGTGCATTTGCAATATACCCCATTCTAGAAAACGTCTCAAATATGGATACCCTGTTTTAGATCTGGAATCCCAAAATCACGACCCCATCGGGCGGTGCATACCCGTATAGATATTATGAGGGAGTACCCCCTTGGGCTCCTCTTTAAGCTCAGCATTATTCAGTAGCTAATAGCATGTATTTGTTTTGCAGTCATGGTTAGATTTGATTACTTTACTTTGTTAGCGGTAGGTAATTTGATCACTTCTATTGTCTGTTGTAGAGTCAGGACGTGTAGACAGTGGTGGAGGGAGAAGAAGCGCAAATCGTTCTGCTGGACGAACCAAACCTTTTATCCCTGATAATGATGACTCCTTTAGTTTTGGTGGAGCAAAGGAAGTTGGTAAGTTTATTTTTGAAATTATTTTAGTTATGATGAACATGTCTATGTAAAGCTTTGCATGATGGTGAAGTGGTTAAAATAAACCATTTGCAAGATTGTTTAAACTCTTGTAAAAGTGTACCAAAAAAAATACAATGATTCTTTTTGAATTTAAAAAAAATAGCTTCAATGCCCATGCCACAAGGAACGTTTTTGTTGAATAACATGCTCAGTTTTCAGTCTGCCCTAATGGCCAATCATTGCCTAGTTCCTGTACAGCTTTTTTCCCAGCCCCTTACGGTCAATTCGTTGTAAAGTATATTATAATATTATTCATTTCAGTGACGTATCTGGGATGAACGGCCATGTGAGCAAAACAGTTAGACCATGTGACCTAAAACAGTTAGACCACGTGACCAAAACAGTTAGACCACGTGACCTAAAACAGTATAGACCACGTGACCTAAAACAGTTAGACCACGTGACCAAAACAGTTAGACTGTGGTGAAATATAGAGCCCTAGGAACAATGCATGGCCAATCAATGATTGGTGATGGGCGAGACTGATCAGCAGATTCTGTAGGCATTCAAGTTCAGAACTGTAGGCCAACAGTCCATTACAGTTTACCAACAGACTACAAACATTGCTGATCCTAGCAGTACAAAGATGCATGTCACCAGAAATTCAGTTAATATGACTTATGCTTGCCACAAGTAGGTAGAGCAGCTGACCGGTGTACGGAAGGTTGTGGGGTCGATTCTTGTTAATGTGCTGATTAATCCATCTTTTCTTAGACTACCACCAATCTAGCAACACACAACTGACAATTAAAAAATTGGAAGAATTGTCAAGTATATTGTTGTGTAATATTGTATGATTTGTCTTCAGTGAAAGCAAAACTACAACAACAACATAAAAAGTTCAGACGACCGATGTCATACTAAGAATTTAAGAATGATAAAGATAACTGGTACGATTGGAAGAGTTCAATTGTCTTGATGGTTAAGTGTTGGCTAGCATGTAGACTTTCCAGAGTTTATTATTGTAATTTTATTATTGCTGATCCTTCCATAGATGCTACATATGCAGACCCTCTTGGAGAAGCCCCTGCTAGGCCCAAGACAGCTGGAAGGCAGCGACCTCAACAAGTTGAGGATGAATTTGCCGACGAGGAGATTGGAGATGACCTTCTTCCAGAATAAAGAATCAAATCAAAGTTCTTTATGAACCAGACCATCATTTGTAGTCAACTGTTGTGCCATAAAGGCTGTATCTAAAATTTTTAGATACAGAGTACAGCTACGCTCAACACAAAATTAAGAACAGTGGCTAGTTCTGTAACATTAGGGGTGAAGAAGTAATATATCAAACACAAGAAAGAGTGTTTCATCAGGATACCCAAACACCGAGAAGTGGGTTGAAAAAATGAGGCGTAGGTGTTCGATACCTGATGAAACACTTTTTCGAGTTTTTGAGATGGCTTCTCAAACTATTCATAATTCTTGGAGAAATTCAAAGCAAAAATTCGCAAAAAGTTATGCTAATTAAGATCTGGTACCCAAACCACCGTCACAGTAGCAATTTCCTTTGTTTCTCTTATAATTTATTAATGAGTTTGAGAATGGTCTGTCAAAGATGATGCACGTTGGCAAACTTAAGAATGAAAATAAAGTGACTATACTAGAAATGTATCGCAATATTGGAGTCTCGCATATTTTGCTCAAGTCCAGATAATTTAGAGTGTTCTTTGCCTTTTTAAAATTTTTTCTGTACTTTTCCTGCTCATGGTTTCCTTAATATATTAATGTGTTGAGCATGAGTTTCTTAAATGGGTACCTATTGCTTTGTCTTTGCTATTTTTCACCCCTAATATTCTCTACCAAGCAACAGTGTTGATAAATAGTAATACTTACACGCAACCATGACATTTTCATGTCTCCAGCTAGCTGTTGGAGGTGCAAAGTTTGAAACCAAGTCAATTGCAAACCAAATTTTATTGGCCAACACCCAGCAATCTCATTCCCTGCAGAGCCCAACAAAACCCTTTTCCAGCGGAATGGGCATCAAGAACCTCTGGGACAAAGCGTTCCACCATGACAGGATTCTTGGACTTCCGCTTTTTACTGTGCATGTGTAATAAATGGGATAGCCTTGAAATACTCACCTTACCATAAGTTGAACTGATATAGATGATGACTCTTGCCGACATAGAAAATATTTTGTTTTCTGGTGCCCATGAGTTCCAATTTTGAGGGATTTTTTTCCTGATCATTGTGTATTCCTTGTCATGGAATTAAGCCAATTGAATGTATTCTACACAAAAGAGTCATTGTACAATCTGTTGCATTTCTGTGATATATGGTTGCCACCAGTTAAAATAAAAATAAAAACCTAGTGACAAAAATGTTTGTTCCCTTCTTTCTAGTAGTTAAAGGACAGTGAGTGATTTCAAAAACTGTTGCACCTAATTAGCTGAACATTACAAAACACTAACAGTAGTACATAGTCCTTGCTGTGTAGCTAATTCAAGGATTCTATAAGAATGAGTGGCTAATCTGCTTTTGTTTTTGGGAAAAATTATAGCAATATTTAATTGAAAGCCAAAACATTCAGTAAGAAAAAAAACGAGTTCATCACGATTTTGCAACTCTTTCCTGTGACATTAGCAGCAAATTCTCCCAGATAGTAGAGTCTGCAACAGGCTAAAAGTCCTTTTTGTGGGGTTACGCTTTATGCATGACTTGCCACCTTAAAGGAAATTCATAAGGAGAGTGCACGTGCATCTAAATCAGCTCCCACTCCAGTGTTACACATCGTAGCACAATCTGCCAAAGCTATAACTGCTGTACCAAACAGATTATTCCTAAATTTAACTTATCGGTTTGGATTAGCATGAATGTAACAGTGCCTGTATGGGCCTAAGTAGTTGCTGGTTTCAGTGGAGGGTTCTGTTAAATTGTCATACAAGGGATATAGAATGGTCTATCCAAAAATATCCATATTCTTTTACTAATAAAGCTTTCCATGCGGGGTAGAATGATTATGTCTGCATTCATGCTCAATTAAACTTACCCTCTGCACGCTGCTTCATCTGTGCTTACATCAGTGCTATTCTCCTCTGTAATTTTTTAGGCCAAATAGAACATAGTCAAATTATTTGTAGCATCCTAACTACTAGCTACTGCTGTCTAGCTTTTTGCCGTTACCGTATTTACTCGAAAGAGTGTTGCACCGCTTATTAAATTTTGTGACTTGTCGGTGCAGCACTTATTTGAGGGTGGCGCTTATTCGGGGGCAGCGCTTATTTAAAACTGCCTACTATACTTGCAAATAACACAGTCAGATGTAATCATTCTTAATGTTGTTTTGTTCATAACAATAGGACCAATAGCATAGTAAGGATGAAATTAAAAGTCAGTTTTAAAGGTCTATATCTCTTTCCACATCCAAATAAATACCAATAACAGCAATGACATTATCAGCCGTATTAGCATTTCAGCATTAGCTATATCAAAAATCAATGTGCCGCATTGTTGCTGGAAGGCTGCGGCGCTTATTCAGGGTGGCGCTCGTTAATATTTTTGCTCCTAAACACGGTGCTAATTATTCGGGGGCGGCGCTCTTTCAAGTAAATACGTTATGTACCTTTCTCTTAGGTTTAGTATTTCGTTTTAATTCCCGCCAATTTTGTTCCTCATATTTGCCAACCCTTGTACCACCCCTCCCACTTATACTTAGCTTCACGTAAGTTGCAAGAGCTTATCAGCCTGTATAATAACCTTACATGCTAGTGTCAAAAATTTTAAATTACTTTTACTCCCATGAATACACGTTCTTGTTAAAATCCTTTGCCAAATCATCTATTTCAGATCCTGAACTTTGTAGGTCTTTTAGATGAATGATGAAACTCCACGTGATTCCTGATTTTCAGTGGCATCATTGGCGGCGCAGGATCATTTCCTGAGAGGTCGTTTATTTACAGCTTCACTCGCAGTCCCACGTTGCTCTTTTTCCAAATCATAATGAGCCGCACAGTATAAACCTATAAAAGGTCATAAAGTTATAACTGTATAGCCAGCCGTTTATTATTTCAGTTACAAGACTCATGCAATCACAATCTTTGAGTAGTACGTATTGGTTACAGAGTAATATTTTGGAACTTTTTTAGCACAAAAAACTAACATCAGTGTGTAACATTCCCTGCTATTCCTGTTCTATTCTGGAAACGTTCACTTCTCATTTCAAAAATTACAAATTGTTTTCTCTTTTCGGGATTCTTCTGAGGTTAAGAATTATTTTGAGTCAAGGTTTTGGCTAGTTTAACTGGCCTTCTTTGGGAAAACTAAGAAAATATAAGTCAATATGGTGGACTGATGTTCTTGCTTTCATAATGCGGTTACGAAGCAAGAACATCAATCCACCATATTGACCTTTATTTTCTTAATTTTCCTGGGAAAGGCTAGTTAAACTAACCGAAACGTCCATTCAAAATCATTTTTAACCTCAGAAGAATCCCGAAAAGAGAAAACAATTTGTAAAAATATCTGATTAGGAGAATATGTGTAGAGCAGATGTCTTTTACAAGTTCAAATACACAGGTCTTGTTGAATCAAAAATAGCATCACCTTGCTGGAGTATATATTTCCATAAATGGGTGGGGAGGAGGGGGTGGGGAGGAGGGGATGGGATGGGTCTTCCAGGGGCAGGGGGGTGTACATACGTACATACATATTTATTGAACACATTCCCACATGAGGCTTTACAGTGATCAATTAAAACAATACTGTTTTATTGTACTGTGCTACTCAAAAGGGTACGGTACTATTAATACCTTTTTAATAATTTTGGTCAAAAATAAGTTATAGATTCATTTTATTAGAGCGTAACACCAATACCAAAGTAATTACCCTGACCAGTCACAACAAAAGTAAACACACCAAACCTATCAAAACTCAAAGAAAATACATGTAACCAATGCCAAGTGCAGGAAAACGAGTGCGACAAACTCACGATTGGTTTTGGTTTTAATTCTGATTGGTCGAGAAAGTGGTGTGAGCTTTTTTAACCAATCAGAGAGTGGAGTAAAGCAAAACCTAAGCAAACACAACACTTCTTTCAACACTCAATTGAAAACTGCGCCATGTATAGTGTGTTTTGTTACCCAGACTTTGAGATGTGCCCTCCCTCCAAAAAAAGCGAGATGTTATTGGGGAAATATGACTCCCTGTTTACTCGCATAAGAAACATTAGTCGTGGAATAAAGATTCCCCCCCTTCAAGGGGTCCTCTAGGATGTCAAGCTTTGCACAGTTTTGGCAGCACCCCTCCCCCCCACAAATAAAGAGGAGCTTATGACCAGGAATTTTGAACACTCCATTTAGAATCCTGGCCTATGCTTTTTCTTTCCTTTGTTACTTTTCTTCCCTTTTTTGGCTTCAACTCTTTCCTTAATGTTTTTCTGTCTCAGTTTCTGTTTATCGTCAGCCTGTTTCTTCTGATGATCCATCCTCTCTTTCCACTGTTTTTTACTCTTCACTTTCTCCTTCTCTCTCTTCTTCATGGCTTTTTTTAACAGTTTAGGATCATCATGTTGCTTTACACCCTCGGCTTTTTCCATGGCATGGCTCCAGGAATGTTCCTCCTTTAACTCTTTAGCTTTCTCCGCATCTGTAGTCTGTAATGTTTCCAGCTTCTTCTTGCGAGCTTCAGCTTTGGCAAGCAGTTTTGAATAGTTCTTCACTTTAGTTCCTGGTCTCGGTTCTTTCTTAGTTTCCATGAAATCGAATTTACTAAAAACAACTTCCCCACTCTCATTCAGTACTTTTTTATTTGGTGAAGAATCGTTTTTCACGGAGTCCTTTTCGTTCTTGTGCGCAGAAATCATTTTCTGTTTATTTTTCTCTTTAACTATGCTTTTGGATTTCTTTTTCTGTGGACGTTCATGGACTGTCTTTCCACTGTCCGCTTTTCGTTTTCTCTGAAAGTCTTGTAGTTTTGCATGGAGACGTGATTTCAAGTCCTCGAGGTTTCCACTGCTGACATTTTCAACGCTAAAGCTAGCTTTGGCTACTTCACCTCCCTTCCTTTTCTCACCAGAGCTACTGATCGTTACATTTTCCTCGCTTTCCTTTTGTATTTCATGAATTGTTTTATGTTGATTAGGATCAAGTCTCGCACGTTTAGCCTTCCTCGAAGCCTCTTTGATGCTCTGCTTGGGAGCTTTTTGCTTACGATTTTTATAAAACTTGCTTGCTTTTTCCTCTTCGTCAACAGGAAGGTAATGTTTCATTGGGATCAATTCGATCAAGGAACTGAAATACGAAGAATTAGCGGCAAGACGCTTCTCTATCTCAGAGACATCTTCCTCCGCCATCTTGGTTTCCACATGTGCTGGAGCCTCGCACCGATGATGCTCATCGATTGGTTATCGATTTAGCGAACGCAAAAGGCCATGTGATCAGACCAAGCGGCCTTCAAGATGGCGGACGCTGGTTTCTTTCGGGTAAGTTAAAGTTAACTTTGTGGTTTAGTTTTGTCTCTCTTTTTGCTTTGGTGTCAACCCTTCATATATCGAGATGTTTACTTTCTCTACAGGGTACAAGCGCGGAACAGGACAACCGGTTCCTTGACAAGCAGAAGAAGTTGTTAAAATCCATGCGTTTTGATGAGATTCTCAATAAAAAGGTAAGACTCGAATCGAATCGAATCGACCGGTGTTTGACTTCCTTGTTTGCGTCTTGCTTTATACCATGGCTTACCTGAAAAGGAATGAGCAGTAAAACTTGAAATTGCATATAAAATTGAAGCAATTTTGTCAGAGATATTGCACAAGAAACGTGTATTAACATACACGCAGCTGCATGTGCGCCGTAAGCTAGTTAATTCCGGCCAAGAGTCTATTTAAAATCGAGTTTGAGGATTTATTCCGAAAAACAGTAATACAGCTCGTTGACTGTGAGTTTCCCTGAACTTGCCATGTTGTTCTATTAAACATTGTCATTTGAAATAAACATTTATAATTTGCAATCCATACTTAGTTAAGCATCCAATAATGGGTTTATACCGGGGTTTATGGCACTGCACTTCTAGAGATGGACATTTTTCTTCCCAATTCTTGGTTATATTTTGCCGTTCACAACCTGTGTATCTAGATCTGTGTATCTAGTACTGGTTTGGAAATTATTAAAATGGAGTTAATTTCAATGTTACATTCCTTTCCAGTTTGGCTTGGCTTGGCTTTCCAGTTATGACTTTTTTGTTGTTTGAAATTGTTTGTAAAGTACATTGGTCCGTCACTGTGGTATGCTATGCTATCTCTAATATTCAAACTCAAGAGATGCTAATCTCTTTTGGGTTTTAATATATTTCGGACCTCATGATCGGGTTTATAATTATATGAGTTAACTGGTAAACAGTCACGTGAAGGGAAGCTGAAGGCTGAAGGCAATGGATGAACACAGAAGCCATGCAACTGAATGAAAGGCCACAAAACAAATGAATGAACGCAGTGAATGAATGAGCGGACAATATTAAGTATGAACGAATGAACAAACCCGACAATTAAACGAGCAAAATGCCAGCCAAACAAACTGTATTTCTCTGAATATTTATAATTTAACAACTATTTGAGGAAATTAAGACACATGAACTCGTAGCCAACAATGTGTGTAGCATTGTAAATAGGAAACTGAGGGACAAACGTCTGTGAGCTATGGATGGCAACTGGTAGCACAGGGTCCAGAGGAGGGAACTTCGAGCAGATGTTCGGTATTCCTTGCGAAAGACAACCGACATTATTTGTTGTGGCCTTCAATTACTTGCGTTACTTATTATGTGTACCACAGGTCAAATTAGTGTGGGCTTTTAGGTTCACTTAGATCGACTTACACTAAATAATATGGCAAGGGAGGAAACAGGTTTGAGCTGATTCTTTGAATCCCTCTATCTCGTAGGAAAATTCACAAAAATGCCTAATTTTAAGAATCTGGTGTAGAATTCACCTATTCTCAACAAACATGGAAAAAAGTCAATCACAAAATGAAAAACCTACATTTTTGGCAAGGGGAATTTATAGCTTCAATGCTTTGCTTCCGTATGATGTGCACCGCAACATTTGTTGCACGTAAATATGGTGATTTGATCGACAGTGGAAGTCATTCTGTTGAAGCCTTGGTGACCCATGTCCTTATATGGCTATGGAATGGGTGTTTCCGTTTACAGATTGAATGGAGAAATGTGATATGAGATCGCCCTGGGTTGTAAAGAAGGTCTTCCCATTTCAGTGAATCTTCCTCCAGATTTGCCTTCTTCAATAGTGGGTACTTCCTCGTTAGGTTTATACTGTTTACTCTCCTCCGTGCTGCACTTGAGTTGCCTCCGGAAAGACCTCCCTCAAAATTATGCCTGTTTTTGTTGTCTACAGAGCCGCTTGTATTATATTTTTCAAGTTTTGCTTGCAGTGTTGTGTGATTTTGGTGGTCTATCATAGTTTAGTGAGTTTTTTCCCTGTTGGATAATTTCAATTTCTTCCACTCAGGCTGGTTTTCTTGACATGGAACTGGCCTTTTCAGGGGAGAACTCGCCTATTTTTAAAACTCCCTCTACATCTGATGTTTTGAACTGTGAATAAGTATAGTCCACTGCTCTTCTGTTTCCGGTATGGATCACTTCTGTCACCAGTTGCTGCGGTGCACATCAATCCAGATCACGTGGTAGAAGTTTCCTTCCTTGTGCTTATTTTTACTTGGCACTTTGTGCCTCGTTTGGAAAGCTTCGCTTTTTAGAGTCCACAGAAGAATGGTCTGCGGTAAATAGCAATTTTCAATATGGCGTACTAAGCAAGCGCAAAGATCGAGAAATGCAGTGTGTGGAAAGAGAAGAAAGTTGTTCAAATTGGATTCACAATGATTGTGTTGGTCAAATTTATTGGATTAAATGACGAGGCTATATATTATTTTTACAAAGTAAGATGTACGAAGGGTAATTCTTATGTTCAAATTTAACTCCTCTAGACCCTGTGCTGGTAGTTGAATGTTTCCCTTAACATGAATTTTGATGCCATTGTGTTCACAATGGCAAGCCAGGGTGCACCAAAACAAAAGTTTTCTGGCATTTGGTGAGGTGCAAAAACAAGCTAACCATGTGAACAACAAAGGGAACATTGAACTCCCAGTTACTGTCTCAGGCTCACATATGTCTGTGCAAAGTTTCTTAATATCTATGTTTGTTGGAGAAACGCAAACATGTTAGCACATTTCTTGCCAACATGTTTTACACCTCTGTTTCGGTGGGCTTTTTTTGACTTGCACTAGAATGTTTGAGTCTGTGAATGAAATCCTAAGGTATGTCCTTCATACTTTATGTCATCAAAGTTCTTTAAATACTTTTAATACCAAAATGAAGCTTTGCAGTTTTGTAGAGTAATTTTGGGAGTAAAGTACGGTAGTTAAAAATAATATAGGAAGTGACTGTTTTTATGTGCATTAGGTGGACATGGAAAAGGTTAACCTGGATGTGATAAAACCATGGATAACAAAGAAGCTGATTGAAATTCTGGGCTTTGAAGATGACGTGGTCATGCAGTATGTTTTAAATATGCTGGAATCTGAAAAGGTAAAAATAAAACAAGCTGTAGTGAAAAATGGTATTGTCGTTTAAATAGATAGTATCAAATTGGGTATCTGTTTAGCTGAATCTCCACCCAACAGGTAAGTACATCTAAAATTCCACAAACTCGCCACACAAATCTTTACCTTAGGATCCTTGCTCCTTTGGACGAATCACCCCGCCTCACCTGGCCTTAAGTTTGACGCCGAAAACCTTATTAATGGTGAACATCCCCTGAAATTCCTAGTGTTGCTGATTGTTGTGCTCAAGAGTTATGATTGACATAAAGAGCAAAGCAACATACAATTTATACATTGTCAGAGCTTGCAGCAATACTTTTTTCCTGAAAATATTGCCATCGTATAAAATTCATCTTCTAAATTTTCCTCTGACCCACAGAGTACTAAACATCTAGTATGTTACATGTAACTAGCCTGACTCCATTTTATTGGCGTAGGGTTACTGGGCTTATTGGGATGTTGACCCCTGTGATTTAAAATTTACCCACTACTAATTTACTTGCTTTGTAACTGCAAAATTCACTCTCTCATTCTCATGTTATGTTTCATTTTAGACCCCCGATCCCAGATTTATGCAAATAAACATAACTGGTTTTCTGCAATCAAAGAATGCTCGGGAATTTATGAAAGAGCTTTGGACCCTGCTTGTCAGTGCTCAAGAAAATATTGGAGGAATTCCTTCAGATTTCTTGGAAAAGAAGAAAGAAGAAATCAAGCAACGAAAGGTTTGTAAAGAATTTAGAATACATGGAAACAGTAATTGTGACAAAATTTGTTGCATTTACAGTCCAGGTTTAGAGATGATAATGCTGTAAGTAAGTAGAACTCCCAACTGAAACTGGTAGTACTTCAACTTACCTAAACTAGAACCTTGGATTATTGTGCACCACAAATGTACCTGCTCTTTAGAATTTTTAACTGCTGCAAATGTCAGTTAAGTCTTTACCTGAGGCGTTCTTGTGTATTTGACTATCAAGTTGAGTACTCTAAAGAAAAATTTGTTTCCCCCCTCCCCCCGCAGATAAGGGGATTTGACCTGATTTCACCAATTTTTATTCCCCAGGGCAGCAAGTGGTATTTGATAAAAAAAATCCTTCACAAAAATAATACAATGCCCCACACCCTTCCTCACCTGGATAACTTTGATCATTGTAGTTAATCCTATGAGTTCATGATGATGTAGGGTAAAAAGAAGTCCTGGGGTTAGTGGGTCTAAATGTTTTGTCTTAACTGGTCTTGTAAAAGTGAAAGTAGCATTATAGCCAGTCAATCATGTTTGTAGTATCCCACAAAAAAATTGTGAACTTCAGAGAAAAGAAGCTTATCAAAAAGTCAAGGTTGCAAAGTTGATGAGTCCATACTTTTTGCCTTTTTAAAATTATTGCAAAATCTAAAGTTGAAGACTCGACTAACATTTGCATGTTACTTTGCCTTGGAGACATGAAAAACAGAAACAAACAACATCTGTGATATCCACAGCCACTAATTACATGCACAGTGATTGCTGACAGTGAAAGATTGTTTGCAGTTTGAACTTGTGTGTTATTAAAAGCCCCAAAGTAAACCACTTACATAACAGTACTCTTTTAAAACTTTTTTTTTGTGGTGTTGTTTTTGTAGTTGGAACAGGAGCGTATTCAAGCTAACTTACAGAAATACCAAGGAGATCAACAACAAACAGAGCCAGATAGTACAGCCACAGATGACAACGTAGCCAATGGATCAGCTGCTGGAGCAAATGACATCAATGAAGAGATCAGAAAAGCCAAAGAAGTAGCACAGTCACTTGCAGGAAGAGAAGTGAGTACTTCTGGTCAATTTTGTTATAATTTTGTGTGGCTGAACTGTATTTCCTAAAGTAGTTACATGTATGCATCAGTCAATTCTGGTGGTGCCCATCCCCCCTGAGCATTAGTCAGGCATTTGCTCATGTTTTAATCCTGGAGGTTGGGCATTTGAAATTTTATCTCTGTCCAGGAGTCGGGCATTTGCCTACCCCATTTGACACCCTTGTCAGGTTTTGGTCCCACAAAAAAGTCCCGCACATAATATATGGATTTTAAAGATTCAAGATGATCACTTTCCAAAAAATCGTTTATGTTTTTGGCCGTTTGTTAAATATAGATCATGCATTTTCAGTTCTACGATAACTTAATATACTTAAGCAATTCTTAGCTTATTAAAATAAACAGCTTATGAATTGTGCGTGTCCAAATCAAATCAATAAACAAATAATTGAAGCAAATAGTAAACCAAAAGTAATTGTCATGCACAATTTGGTGTGTCATTGATAAGTGGCATTAAAGCAAATGAACAACGGGAAGATAGATGCATGGATACATAGATGCATGCAGCGTTGAAAATAATGATGAGCGACACTTTCTTGTATGATTAATTTTTTATAAAATCTTGAGCAGTATTGCTTTCTAGATGATCGCGGGGGTGGGGCATTTGCCTTATTTTTGGTCCCACCCCCAGGCATTTGACAGACGTACTTGTCCCCACCCCTGGGAATTTGCCATTTTTTTTATACTATTAGTGGTGTAGCTTATGTTAGTTACATAACAAGAAAAAACAACAGGATATTTTTTAGTTATAGAACAGCAACATAATAACATCAACTTCTATGTCACTGGATAGCGAGCAACCATTTTTAACAACACAATAACAAGCACATAGAAATTGTGAGGTGTATTGTTGCTCAACCTGGGTAAAATTACTAGAGTCTAGACCCACAAAACTCCAACAGAGTTTTTGTTAAGAAGTGTTTCATGTTTTGGTGAATACAAATGGCAAGGATGTCATTGAATTTTTTTCCACTTGTCTTAAAACCTCTCAATATTGTCTTATATATCAAAGTGCAATGTATAGGCTAATTTATACAATGAAGCAGCTTAACAGGAAATGTACTTTAGAGATTATTACATTGTGAAGAAACACAATTCAATATTTGTAAATAAAGCTCCCAAATAGATGATCTACATTCATGTATGTGTACTGAGCTCTGATTGCACATTGGTATAAATTACTTGCATGCTAGAGGCAAAACAGGATAATTTGTGAAAGAGTGATCTTCACAAAGAATGTCCAGAAAAACCTAGAACTTTGATGGGATTTAAACCTATGACATTGCAACACCTTTAACAAAGGCTCCAGTTTTTTGAGCTTCGATATCACACACATGGAATAGGTCAATTGAACACTTGAGGAGTAGCAACTTAGTGCTTGAGTGGGATTCAAACCCATGACGTTTGCAGTACTGCTACTGAGTTGTTGAAGAACATATTGTGGTGTGCGGATGAAGATGAGATGAAAATGTCGTTAGATGTTACTGCGCCACAGCAGTTCACTTTCAAAATGCTAGAAAAGTTACTCTTGTAAGATTATCAAGACCACAAAACTTCCTGCATGAAAGATGCTCATATATGAATTCTTCAAGACCAAAACATCGATCTGCTGTCAAAGCAGCTGGAGTAAAAATGGCTTCTTTTTCCCAGTGTGGAATTAAAATGCAATGTTTAGTAGACTAAGGTAAGCATACACTGTACGTTGTTCCAATTGTGTTAATAAAAGTGGTGGTTATTATTTAGCCATTTATTTCACAGTTATTAATAAGTGCTTAATGTGTGCTTAAGTACACACTTGCTTTTGATGGCAAGTCTGTGTGGACCAATCCTCTTTCCTCTATGTCAAAAATAGCTGCTCAAACGTTGTTTGTTTTGCATGAGATTGCTACAGGAATAATTATACAGCACAGCAAGCAGGGTAGCTTTCATATGAATGGTCACACTTAAGGATTTCATCCACTGGATCTACTGTGCACAGCGCAGCAAACAGTACCACGGGAAAGGGTTGCTCAGTTGTTTTCATTTGAATGGTCATGCTTGAGGATTACATCTACAGACACAAAAAGATAGAACCAACCTGTTCAGAATAATAAGGTGTATCACATAAAAGTACTACTCAATAGCTATCACTTGAATGCCATAGTAGAGTATTTAATCCACAGACTCAAGAATAATAACCACCTGAAACACTACTGAACAGCACTACAAATAAGTACTTGTTCTAAATCATTTGAATATCACACTTCGGGATTCATCCACAGACTCAAAAACAGAAGCTTTCCCACGTCCATGGTACACCTGTAAAATAAACAGTACCATTGCAAAGTACTTCTCCATAGGTTTAATGCATAGACTTTGTGGGAGTTGGGTGGGGCATCAAGCAGAATGTTTAATAGGAATATCCTTTTGCTTGCAAATTAATTAGGCTTTTGTTTTCTTTGGCACATTTACTGTAATTTTGTTTTGTTTTATGCACTTCAGAGCAGTCCTAAAGGAGGATTCAAGAAAACAAGACGGAACTCGAGTCACTCTGACAGTGAAGACAGTGATGATGAGGATGAATCCAGGAAGAAACAAGAATCACGCAAAAATGCAGAGGACAAAGAAGAGAAGAATAGGTCCCCCTCACCAGTGAGAGTGAAAAAGGAAAAAGATGTGGAAGAGAAGCCAAGGAGCAAGTTACTTCAACCAAAATGGAGGTCACGCCTCATGTCTTCAGCGGCACGGCCAGTTGAGAGAGAGAAACCAGGCTGGGACAAGGAACACATGCAGAATGTTGCCCTGACTAAAACTACTGATATCAATGTGGTCCTTGCAGGCGATTCAATCATCAAAGGCCTTAGTCGCTATCCTAGGATTTGGAGGAAGTATTTTGCACCTCTTAAATCACTCAACTTTGGTATAGGTGGAGACAGGACTCAACATGTTCTGTGGCGACTTCAAAACGGGGAAATGGAATGTGATCCTAAAGTTGTTGTGGTGCTTTGTGGCACAAACAATGTTGACAAAAACAGCTCAAGTGAAATTGCTCAAGGAATATTGGCTATTGTGGATTACATTCGAAAGAAAAAGCCCGAGGTTAGCATCATCGTCTGTGGGATTCTCCCCAGGGATTTATATCCCAGCTTGCGGCGTGACAAGATTGACGAAGTCAATGATGAACTGTTTGAATATATAAGCTATTCTGAAGAACTGCAGGATGAGTATGTGTATTTCCTGCCACCTGGGAAAGGGTGGACAACAAAGGGAGGACAGCTGGACGAAGCACTCTACTTCTCAGACCATTTGCACCTTATTGAGGAAGGAGACGAGAAGCTGGCTAAGTCAGTTGCTCGTCTGGTGAAAGAGCTGCTAGAAACAGATGAAAATGAAGGCAACCCAGTTCCTAAAAGGAAGCTGATCAAGGTACTTATACATATATCTTCAGTTGATTCGTCTTTAGATCCAGGCTGCTGAACTTGTGAACTGAAGCAAGCAATAGTGTCCTTATGCCTTTTCGTGCTGCTTTAGAGCTTGTGCAAAATGTCGGCTTCATGTTATCTCATTCATCATTGTGCAGGTTATCTTGTTGTGTATTTCCTTGTTACACTTGTATGTACATGCAGCATTTGTGTTTTTGTAAATAATATTTTGAGAGGAATCTTTGTAAAATTCACTTATAGGACTTGGTAGTTTTAGATTATCAACTCTCATCAATTGTTACAGTACTATAAGCTTTCCAGTTTAATTAAGTGAGAGCTTAAAAAGAAATCAGATGGAAAAAATACAAGATCAGTCTAATTGTCATACTTTGATACTTCCTTGAAATGTGAGGGCTACTGGAAGATTTTCAGTGTTCATTTCAAGTTGAATATGTTGAAGAAACTGTGCACCTTTGCAATGGTAGAGGGTTGCACAGTTACAATTTAGCACTGGCACTATGTTGCCATACACTTTGTTGCTGCCTTCCAGCTTCTTATAATGACATTGAAAAGTGCACATACTATACACTTATTTTCCGCAAAAATTTAAGAGCATTTTCCATAAAATTACTTCTTAAAGTGGCATCCATAGACTCACTAGTATGTCAGATGCCCTTATGGCTAAAAAGTCGATGACTGGCTAGCAACATCAACATGGGTAACTTGAACATGTGGTTGAAAATTCATGAATGCAAATGCAGTGTTACTAGACAAATGCCAGTGTCATTTTAGCAAGAAAGAGATCTTTACTGAAGTAGCTAAACATCTAAGGCTGTGTAGCCAACATAAAAAGTGATATGTAGCAGCTGGAAGTCTATCTTTTTGCCATGGGATCGTCTTGATAACATGTAGTTGTGAACTTGAACCATGTTTTTAGTTGCTCTTTATTGGCATGCTTGTTTGTCATTGCTAGACCTGTCTTATTCTGAGTATTTTTTAATGGGAATATGAACAGTTTTTCAGGGATTTTGATATTATGTGATGGTACGATTTCACACAATTGATCTTGAATCACATCCAATCGCATAATCCATAAGAATTCTTACAATTGATAAAAAATGGGTAAGCCAGACAAAATAGTAACAAACATAAAATGCTAATTTAAGGCTATTTAGCATTGGAAACATCATGCAGAGCCTCTGAAATCTTCAATGTTGTTGTGAATCTAATGACAGTTTGTGTTCTATGTGAAATCTTCTCCAGAGAAATCGCATAATTTGCTGCATAATAGACCTGTTCTGCTGCAAAATGCGACCTTCTGGAAATTCTGCATAATTTCCCAATATTTTACACACACTATCAGAAGGCCTGAGTTTTCAAATTTTTCAATGTCCTTTGCTGTGCCACCATTTCACAGCAAAACTGTGTAAGAGAAAAAGGGATTAAGTGATCTTTGCAGCTGTTTTATCATAGAACAGGGATTACAGTATATTCAGGCTCTTGTTGTTGGCGGTGGCTTATTGTTATGAACTATTTTAACTTGAAAAGATATGCAGCAAAAATTGCACAAAATTGCCTATGCTTATTGGATTTTGCTGCTCATGTTTACATTACGTTGGTGTAAGAATTGTTTCTCAATTATGGTACTATCTTTTTTGTTTGCTCCTCTGAATCCTTTGTCTTTTCTCTTTTGTCAGTCAAGTATACTTACACAAGGAAGAAATTCACATTTAGCTGCACGTTTTGTTGTTTTAAATTATTCCTTAATTTTATTGTACTCATTTTTTAACTCTTTTTAGCAAAAAGAAGTTGAAGATGCTGAGAAGGCTAGAAAAGGTGGGTTTAACAGAATAAATAGCTCTATTTTACTATTTTACTCTTTTATTACATCCTTTTCTGTAACACGCAAAGTCTGGAGTTCAATACCATCCTGAGGTTGTGATTTACACTGCCATTTACGGTTACTGTGACAACAACCATTAGACCGCTGGGCCTAGTTGTTCAGAGCAGTGAGGAGACAAACTAGACAAACTACATGTATTCACAATTCTGTGCATTGTTTTATTTTAGAATTCAGCTCTTTAGTGCTGGTTGTCTGTATTACACGTCAGGTTGAGACTGAACCTGTAAAAAATGTATCTGAAGTATTTTTATCCAGAGGGCTTGGTGGTGAACTTGCGTCTGGGCTGTTTGTCTCTATTTAGTATAATGCTACATTTAAAAATGAAAATTTTTTTCTTTTGAAAGATGATGGAACTTAATTACTGTTTTTTTTTCCTTTGGTTCCTGTAGCAGCTGCTGAGGAAAAAGAAACAAAGTAAGTATTTCAAGTACAGTTTTGCTCTTTTTGTTGTTGTGTTGTAAGTTTTGCTAATGGTTCACCATTCTCCATGTGTGCATCTGGCTAAATAGAGTTGATGCATGACAAATAATCTTGTCTAAGAAAACAAAAAGGTGACAGAGATTAGGAGCCAACCTATAATTGTCATCAAATTTTCTTCATATTTAACTCCATCCTTTTTTTCTGTCTCCAAGACAAAATAGGCCTATTAATAAATGGTCCTATATTGTGACCGTGAGAAGGAATAGCTTTTCTGCAAAATGGCTGCTATAATATCATTGGGGATTCTTAGGCTTTATGGAGAATGAAGAAGAAAAAATTGCCCTCTGAAGACAAGCCTTGATAAAGGTTGCTTGCCTCTAACTTTTGAGTCTGGATGAAATCCTAAAGTTTGAGCATTCAAATGAAAGCTACCGAGCAGTACTTTTCTGTGGTGCTGTTTATTATGCTGTACAAGGTGATTTTAACTTTTGAATCTGAGAATGAAGTGTGACCATTCAAATCCGAGCAGTACTTTTCTGTGGTGCTGTTTAATGTGCTGTACAAGGTGGTTTTAACTGTGGATGAAATCCTAAAGTGTGACCATTCAAATGAAAGCTACTGAGCAGTACTTTCTTGTAGTTCTGTTTATTATGCTGTTCAAGTTGCTCTAGCTTTTAGGTCTGTGGATGAAATCTTTAAGTGTGACCATTCAAATGAAAGCTACTGAGCAGTATTAATCTTGTGTTACTGTTAATTATGCTGTACAAGATGGTTCTCCTTGTTAAGTCTGCGGATGAAATCCTAAATAAAAAGTGCGACCATTCAAATGAAACTGCTCAGCAGCACTTTCCTGTGTTAGTTCCTGTGTAGTATCAGGTGGTTGTATCTTCTGCGTCTAGATGAAGTCCTTAACTATGACCATTTTCATTTGGTTGCATTTTATTGATTCAAGTTTTTCCAGAATGGAAAGATTTTGTCTTCACTGACCTTTTTAGGAAGTAAAGGTTGAAATAAATTTTTCAGGTCACAAAGTGGAAATTTTCCCTGTACTGTTGGGAGAAATACATACTATTCTTGTGTTTTTATGATCTGGATATGTTTTGAACTCTAATGTTTTTGCTTAAATTTTATTTTTTATTTTTATTTCAGGCGAGAAAATTCTAGCTCTCGTTCAAGGTCAAGGTCACGTTCAGGTGGAAGAGAAAGAAAACGTTCACGTGACAAGAAAGGGCGGAAGCGCAGTAGGTCTGAGTCCTCTGCTTCACGTTCGCGATCCCGGTCACGCTCCAAATCGAGGTCTCGCAGTCGGGAAAGACGAAGACGTTCTCGGTCTCGCTCACCTCGCCGGGTACCTTCGTTCAACAGATCGCGATGGTCACCATATAGACGTCGGAGGTCGCCATCTCCCAGAAGGCGTTCGCCACCAAGGCGAAGAACACCACCAAGGCGAAGGTAGATATGAAAAAGCAATTTGTATAAGATGTTAAAAATTGAAATCCGGTTGATTTCCTTTTTTTTTGCGTAAAAAGGCTCTAAAGGTAGAAAGTAACAGTCCCCAATAGTAACCTCCCCGTCCCCATTTGAGGTAGAATCAATGTAAACCACAATTAATAATGTCTACAGATGTATGCGTGATACATCCTGTCAGTTCACATCAAAATGTTGGAAAACGTCGACAGATTACTAGCAAAATTCATGCGAATTCAAGGGTTTGCGTGCCAAAATAAAATTCACTAGTCAATGTTTTCAAGTAACAAATTACTTGTAAAAAAAAGGGAAAACGTGGTATCTTGGTGACATTCATTGCAGTTAACAAGGCTTTCTCAAACTAAAAATGTTATGGTGTTCAAAACGAGTGGCTTCGAGTTGTATCTTTCACATACAACCTGGAGCTAGCAACCTTTTTCAGTAGTGGAACATTTTAAATTGATTTTTGTCATTAAAACAGTCTTGTCGAATATTACTTGCAGATCTCGTTCTCGTTCTCCGCGCCGGAAGTCACGTCGATCCCCATCCCCTCACCGGCGGTCGCGCTCTGAATCAGCTTCGTCACGCTCACGGTCAGGCTCTGTAAGTTTCAGCTCAAGATCTTCACGCTCTCGCTCGGGATCTCCTCGGGCAGAAACATCGCGAAAGGACAAAAACGAAAAAGGGAAAGACAAAGACAAAGGAAAAGAGAAAGAGAAGGAAGAGGATAAAGAAATGGAAAAAGAAAACGAGAAGCCAGAAAGCCCAGAAAAGACTAAAGCAGCGGGATCTCCAAGTCCCCCACCAACACATCACCGATCAGCTTACAAAAAGCAAGAACAGCAGCAATCACCTGTCAAACAGCCTTCACCCTCATCATCATCGCCATCTCCCTCACCCCCACCCCCTCAAGTCAAGGAAGAGAAAGAAGACAAGGAGGAAAAAGAGAAATCACCGCCTTTACCCAAGTCGAAGAAAACGACAAGTCGCCGCTACCGCAAACATTCACCGTCGCCATCCTCTTCAGAAGGTGAGTGGTCACCTGAGAGAAAGAAAAAAGCGGACTCTTCTAAAGATCGCAGAAAAGAACGAGAGCGAAGTGAATCTCCACGAGACAGAACAAGGAAACGGAGAGTTTCCTCACCTTCCCCCCGAAGAAGGCGGCGGGATTCATCCCCCTCCCCAAGGAAAAAGAGAAGAGCCGACTCACGGTCACCCTCCCCAAGAAGAAAACGAAGAGAACATTCCCGCTCTCCATCTCCTCCTCGAAGACGCCATCAAGAACCACGTTCTCCTCCTCCCCGAAGGAGGAGAAAATCCGATTATTCCCCCTCACCTCCCCCCAGAGAAAGACGCCGACGCCCAGAGCCATCCCCGCCACGCAGCAGGGAGCGGCGAAAGGAGAGAATGTCACCCTCGCCCCCTCCCCCGCGTAGACGACGTCGATCAAGTTCGTCACCTCCCGCTCCCGCTCGTCGGGTACAGTCGTCACCACCTTCGGGTCGCCGTCGGGTTGAAAGGTCGCGGTCCGATGATAGAGCACCAAAAGAGCGTCGCAGATCACCTGAGCCGGAGAAAGAAGCAGGTAGAAGAAGGAAGCCGCCTGAGCGATCTTCATCTGCCTCACCAGAGCCTCCTCAGAAGCCCCAGGCTGAGAAGGCAAAGGCAAGTCAGGCTAGAAGGTCCTCGTCTTCATCCGCATCCCCTGAACCATCGACCGCTAAAAAGAAATCTCGTGAGGCTCAGGAATCTCCCAGGGGAACCCCCCCTAAAGAGGTATCCAGGGGGAGTAGGGAGGGGAGGAGACGGTCTGCCTCGCCTGACGTGGACTCGCGGGAGCGTAAACGAGTGGAGCGTAAATCAGCTTCCATGTCACCTGATAGGTAAGAGTAATGTAGTCTGTTCCAGGTTCCAAGATAGTACGAACGAAATCAAAGATAGCGGACACAAAATAAAACGTGTGGGATGAGAAATTAATGGGTAGCTCCCGCGCGTCGTATTTTCGTGTTTGCTTTCTGTCGCTTACTATCTGAGAACCAGAAAATAGCTAAGAGTAATATTGAGACTTCTTTGAGTACGTCTCGGTCCTTAGTTGTTGAATGAAATTTTATCAACGTGTATAAGTTCTTTTTAAGTTGGTCTAAATAGGCATTCCTGAATAGCCATTCTTGTGTAAATCATGGGTGCTTTCCATTATGCCTGACCGACCGATCAGAGTCCAGTGGAACTAACCAAGGGAAAAGGGAACGACATTGTTCGATAGAAACAAAATTTCCAACCGAACCGAAGTGTTGCATTTACGTTTCGACCGAAATTTCGATTACTTCTCAATGAAGTGGGACTGGAAACGAGAATTTTTGAAAATGGAACGCAAGTTTCGGTCGGAGCGGACCAACCGGTCAAAGAGGACTACCTCTGGAGGTGGACCACTTTTTCCGGAAAATTTTCACTTGGACCGAAGCGTTCCGTTTATGTTCCCACCGAAATTTCCGGAAATTTTGACATAATGGAAAGCACCCATGGATTGTAATTTGTTAAATGTGGGCGTTCTGTGGAGCAGCCCCTCATTTTGTCACGTTTCTTTCCACAGGCCTAAAAGTCGAAAGTCAGCACAAGCTTCTTCAGTTTCACCTGTTCGTAAAACCAAGTCACGTGCGAAACGGTCCGCTTCAGCCTCACCCCCAGCTGCTAAGGCGGCCAGGTCACGTGCCTCAAGACGCTCGCTATCATCTTCCCCCGAACCAGAAAGCAAATCCAGATCCCGCACTGCCAAGCAATCTCCCAAGCCCTCTGCTTCGCCTGAACCTCGTCAGCAGGCTCGAGCAGCTAAGAGGAGTCCCTCGGGATCTCCGCCACGAGAGCGGGTCAAGCGGAAAGCAGCGGCCAGGAGGTCCCCAAGTGAAGAGAAGTCTCCTGAGCCTCCGGTCAGAAAGGCCCGTCGAAGCCCCTCTGGACAAGAAGAGGAGGTACCGAAGAAGTCTCCTAGTAAATCACCTCCTGCTAAGGTAATTGTTGAGTCAGTATAGGTATCTTATATTTCCGTGCCGCCTACATAGGACTCTTATCTTTGCCGTTTAGATTAAACGACGGGACAAGATGACTTATATTTGATACCCTTACGGCTGCCAGTGCAGTGCTAGTGATGGGTCCTATCCAGTTGTAACCAGCTGTCCATTAAAGGGTACTCTTAAACCGAAGATTCAAGGACGTGGCAATCAGGAAGAAGAATGAGAAACTGATTTTTTTTATTTTGGGTTTGAAAAGGGTAATGTTGGTTCCTACGAAATTGAAAGTAAGGAGGCTGGGTCACGATATTGCGGTTGATTCCCTTACGTTGTCACTCCGCAGTGTTCGCACGGGTCGTGGAATACCTGAAAAGTCATGGAATTTCAGACTTTCGTTTTTTAGGCCTGGAAAGTCGTAGAAATTAAGTGTGTGTTAGGGAAAGTAATGGAAAATGAAGTTCATTGTTCAAAATATATTCAACCTTGTTTTTCTTCGTGAATGTAAAAGCAAGAAGAGAAGGCTAGTGGGTCACAAAATGGATCTAGTTCACCATTTGTTTGAGAACAAAAGGGCAAATTTAGGTTGATGTAGAGCGTTCAAACGAAATGGTCCTGGAAAATTCTGGAATTTTAGTCTTAAAAGAGTATGAACCTACTTCCGGATATTTTGTCGCGTTAGGTAACGTCGCGTCACTCTAGTTTAAGGCATTTTGTTACGCTCGGTCAAGCTTCTGTAGGTGACTCTATCACGTTTGTTCACGCTATAAAAGGTCACGCCACTTCAGGTGATGCTGTCACGTTAGGTCGCGCTAGCTGAGGTGACTTGGCTGTGTCAGACTACGTTACGTTATTTGGAAGTCTGAAAGCGAAGGAAGGAAAGGATTATTAAAATTCGTAATAATGAAAGCACCAATGTAGTTTGGCATCTATACTTATCTAAGGTTTGTTGTTGTAGCAGGAAAGCTCAGCCGAGGAGCAGGAGAAAACTGAAGAGAAAGAAGAAAAAAAGAAGAAGAAACACAAGAAACATAAGAAACATGGCGGCTCAAAACACAAACACAAGCGTTCAAAACACAAAAAGCACAAAGAAAAAGACAAGTCACCAGCGGTGAGTGCTGTTTAACGTGCTTTGCATTTTTAGGTTTTTTATTTGTTTAGTTGTTTGTTTTTTGCGTCGGGTGTAAATTACCAATCTCTAGACAGTCTTTCTTTTTCTTAGGGATGTAGAGGCACTAATCCTAGTCTAGCCTATTCCGCACTTGAGATTTCACCGAAATCTTTTTCGCAGTTCTGTCGTTTCATAGTGTGAACATGGGTTAAACCTCAGAAACCGCTAGTCCCCGTTTTCTATGAAAACGATCAGCCTTTTCGGTAGTTATTTTTAAGGCCGTTTGCACCCAATATCTTCCCACTGTGACGATAACTTTTGCCACTCCAAACGCTGGGGAAGGGAACTTGGCTTCACTGGAACTTCGGCGGAAATGTAGCGTTAAACTCGGGAAAACTTGACGGCGACTCGCTTGGCTGGCGGGAAAGGAACCCGTAACTGATTCTCAGGTACCTAAGGGTCTGTTACAAGTGAGCAGGACGCACAACCTTCTTGGACTTCAACTTGTTTAATCGTCTTCTACAAACGCCTTGATGTAAATCCTCAAGTGGCACGATGTAAGTCCACAAGCGGCGCGATCAAGATGTACATCGATTTAAATCAGAGTTACAAAGATAAGGAGGCCTTATGTGCCACTCGGCATGAAGAGGAGGAGTGTGAGAGAGTACAAAGATAAGAGTGCTCTATTTATGCTAATTGAAAGCGTATTGCATCATCCTAGTTACACAGCTTTTAGGCCTGAATAAACGTAGTTAGAATTGAAATTGGAATTGAAGGTTGTCCTTTTTTATGCAAATTCTGGTAAAAACGAAAACGTCTGTTCTTTTTGCTGCCTGAAGTTTTTGGAATTTAAAACCGGAATTTTTGGTCGAATGGAAGGCTCCCTTGCAGGACCTTGACCTCGTGGCTCGCAAGTTTCGCTTAGCATTGGTCTTAAGGTTTCAGCTTCGATGTGTTTAGGCAAACGTTCGCGCTTTAGTTAAAAGTTTGAATGAAACTGTCCTGGCTTGGCCAAATATTTTTTAAAATCGTTTTACAATTTTTTTCCTATGTATTATTAATTCCACTGTTTCCGGTAAATATTATCCGCATTAGGAAGACATTCATCGATGCAGTTTTGCAAAACTTTTATTATAGATTTCATCGAGTTATCTGGTTGTGTTTTTGGTGATTATTTCAGGTGTTATCATCGCCCCAGTTCTGCAGTCTCGCTCCCCAGTAATGGTTCATACGTAGCTTATTCGCATGAAAGTTTATTGATGTTCCTTGTGCGAGCGCGTTATGATGTACTATGGCTCTATTTATATTCCTGGGTCTGTAAATTGGCTTCACGAGGGCGTTAGCAGGTCTATGTGCTCTCCGCCACATTCTGTCGATAAGCAGCGGGTGTTTGCTGCCGTCAAGGGGTTTTCCCAGAAAGAGGAAATTCTGTATAGTTAGTTCTGAAGCGTTCGGGAACTTTTCGCTGAACCGCCCGACAGCTCTCTGTGGGAATAATGGCTTTTGATCCTTAGGGCTGAATGGGTATTCATCCATTTCGATGGCAGCTTGCCACTGTGATTCATAACCAAATCTGTTAACACAGCCTTGATAAGCAGAGTGTTGAGTGCCGTTGACAGAATAAGGGTAGGCCTTGTGACTCCAGTCCGTGTAGGTTACAAATCCTTCGTCAATTAGAGTTTTCAAAGCTTTCTCTTGCGATTCGTTCTTTACTACAAACGCATCGTAAACGTACACGTGTTGGAAACCAGCGTATCGTAAATAGTAAAACCACTGTCTTAATTTTCTGGTCGATAACTGTGGGAGATTTTTAACATAGATACGCACAAGCAGCACGGCTGTTAAAAAGAAAGGTTTACTTGAGTTTTCATTCCTCCGGCACCAAATTCGACAGTTATTTGGTGGCGTTTTCTCGGTGACATTATTTTTCCCCGGATCGGCATTCCTTCGCCATGTATCGTCACCGTTTTGTTTCATACTCACAGCCAGTGGCGATGTCTTGTTCATTGATACGATCATCTTGGATAAGTAAAGCTTTGGTTCGTTAATTGAGTGGTCCGGCTGGTAAACTGCGTTCTTCTCTGCAACTGGAATTAGATTCACTCTAAACGTATGCAAGGCCAATATCACGAACAGCACGTACAATAATACCAATCTGACCAACAATCACAGCAGCTTTCTTATTGAGAAGACTTTTCGACGTCTGCATAGTACTCGGAAAGTGTTTGGTGGGGGTGTGTTGCTGGGACTCTGAAACCCTTACCCTATACCAGACCACTTTCAGCTCCACCAAATTAAACGAAAAGATAAGCCTCTAATCAGAGGCTTAGATTTCGTTGTATGAGGTTACCTTGACTTCTTGTCCGAATTTGTACATTTGAACCCCCCCCCCCGCCCCCCTCTTTGTCACCCCGTTAAGACGCACCCGTTGAACTAGTGCCCGTACAGTCACTTTCCAACTTTATAACATAGAGAGCAAAATTACTGATTGCTGATTGGTTGAGACAGAGGCCCTTTTTAAAATTTTCTTTCAAACGAGGGCAAAGTTACTTACTCCTGATTGGCCAAGCGCCAAAAATACTCGGATTTGATTGGCTGAGCGCGAGAGCGCCATTTGCATTTTGTAAGCGTCTTGAAACGAAAAGCAGATTTCGAATTGGATTTTGAGTTGTTCACTACAAGGATATCGCTTCAGAGTTTAGATTTAACCGAGTTGGTTGGCAAAAATAGTATGGAAATCGGATGATAGCTCGAAGAGAAATTCTAAAAGGTGAACCTGAATGTTTTACGGGAAGCATCAAATGGCTATTTGTTTTAAAACTACCGAAAACCTCAGCGAGCGAGAGAAAACTTCGCAACTCAGGTAAATTAATTTACTTAGTTTGGGTTTTGAGTGTGTTTTGTCAATGAACTAGAATTGTAATTATCTCATAATTTTTTTCTTGTTCTGTACGCTGAGCAGCAGTTTAATAAACTGCTTGTGTGGAGAATTGTTTATTCTGAGGGCCGGCTGATTGTGTTTTGACTTGCATGAAAAGCTTTCAGAAAATTTTGAGCTCTGTGTTATAAACAAGTAATCGCATTGAGTCCTCGCGCGACGAGGGCAATTTGTGAAAACTTTGAAAATACGCGTAGAAATTTGTCCTTTATTCTACTCGGCGTCAGGTGATTACATATACTTATAAAACACAAAATTTTGGATTTATCAACTGAGTTGATAAAGTAAATTGGCCACCGTAAAGAGATTGAAAGCTGACGTTTCGAGCGTTAGCCCTTCGTCGGAGCGAATTCGCTCTGACGAAGGGCTATCGCTCGAAACGTCAGCTTTCAATCTCTTTACGGGTGGCCAATTTACCTTATCAATTCAGTTGATAAATCCAAAATTTTGTGTTTCACGTCCCTACCGACGCAGCACCACAGTTTCTTTAGAAACTAACCCCTTTACTTATAAAACAGCCTCGTCCCCAGGCCTTAATGCGCTATCGAGTGAATGAGGGAGGCTTGGAACCGAGCGCGAGGCCTGGCAAAAAATGGCAAATTTTTCCCTGATCATTCCCTGATCAGTGAGTTTTTATCCCTGATTTTGCTGAGGGAAAAGTCGCTCTGTAGTAAAGGATCATCCAGTATCTCGAATGCGTAATCTACAGACATTCCTTCCGGAGGAGGATTTAAGCGCGATTGCAGTGGCAAGAAACGAACTTTGGCAGTTGTATTCTATGGGACTGTTTCTTTTGTTTGTCGTCCTCTTTGCCTTCCATCGAAAGATCGGAAACAGTGATTGAAGTTTTTTGAGAAAGTAAGGTTGTGAATTTTAAGGTGTCAATAGCTATTCGTTTCTTTTATGGAAAGCTTTTCTAGAAGGTAAGTTTTGCAGAAGGTATCGCTTTGTTTACAAAACTGCCGACAAATTTAACTTTGGTGCATAGAAACGGATGATCGATCGATAGGCTTTATAGCCTCTTGCTATCAAACTCATCCTTTAGAGACAAGCAAGATCCAACCGTTTTTCTTATAGTCATCTCTTAATTTACTCTTGCTATTATGTGAAAACATAAAAACATCGTTTTAATCGGTAGTTGCAGGCAGTAAGAAATTATTATATTATACGAAATATGCCGTGACTATCGAGTCATCAATCAAGAGTTAAAAAAATCGTCAATAAAGGTCACATATGCCAAATGTTTTTGTTGGTTAGTATCCAGGAAATGGATAAACGAATGGACTTTCAATGTTAATTAATCAAACGTTTGGTTCTTAGGACTATGCTAATTATTAAACTGGCGTTTCTCTGCCTCTGTGGAATTGCAATTCAGTATAATTTATCTTTCCAGACAAATCTGAGAACTTTCACTGTAGTTTCTCATGACTTCTACTCAACCCTTTCCTGAGAGATATTTTTTTATTTTACTGTACATAGCAAAACATATCCAGGAATGGTTCAACTACCTAATGCTTTTATGTTGTAAATAATGGTATACAAGTTCTCCAAAATGAAAATGTGCAGTGAAAAGTGGAAAGACCACAAGTAAGAAGAATTCTGACATATATTTCAAAAATTATAAACTAAAGAATTCATACAGGAAAGGAGTGTAGAGCTCTGAAACCAAGCAAAGAAAACCTCATTACTGAAGGGCCTTGTTGCACTGACAAGGGAACTTTGCTAATCAGTGTTTTGTTTTTATTATTGTTTGATCTAAACTATATTAGGCTTTCCTCACAGTTTTTCCATGTTACATCACGACTATCTTACTTAGGCCTTGGGGTGTCATGTGGCACAAAGGCCCCAATGCATCAAAACAGGCCCTATTATTTGAATTAAGCTGGTGATCACCCCTCCTCATTAGGAAAAGAGAAATAAGTAAGAGAAATATATATCCAAAAACTCATTGTATTTTTATTTGTTATCTCACTAGTCAATATCTGTTACACTGCACATGTACTGCAATTACTTCACAAAGATAACCCATTTATAACACAACAGCTGATACGCTGAAGTTGTTACTATTGTTATCAAAGGGTGTTAAATTAAATCTTCTGCATAACCCCAACCCTTTTACAATATCATTAGCCAAACAAGTCTCATTTATTTTACCTTCATTATTCAAGATGGTCTTTTCTGTAATTTGCACTATTTTTTGGTTTGTGGAACTTGGGAGTTACATGACAAAGGTTGCCATGAGGTCTAGTTGTTAGCCAAATTGTACTCATACTCTTTCATTGATACTGAGTTTAGAAAACAAACAAACAAACAGAAAACATGCACAATTCTTGGGATAGCAAGTTGTCTGTGTTAGAAATGAGTACACAAGCAATTCACGGGCGAAAACGAATGCAGCGATACTGATAACAATATTACATAGACTTTGAAGTGATATTACAACTCTTGAGTGTACCTTCTTTTACTTATTTTATTAGAATACTAGAGCGGTTTTCAATTGAGTGTCGAAAGTAATTCGCGTTTTGCTTTGGTTTTGCTTTACTTCGCTCTGTGATTGGTTAAAAAATCTCGCGCCACTTTCACGACCAATCAGAAGCAAAACTC
>Ga0126336_10000011_pt1 | contig 32322 bp, 28 predicted proteins | sample SidCmetagenome_FD_92530 | JGI IMG/M metagenome (GOLD analysis project Ga0126336, IMG submission 92530) | Coral microbial communities from El Islote,Puerto Morelos, Mexico - Siderastrea C C metagenome | ecosystem: Host-associated > Invertebrates > Cnidaria > Coral | place: El Islote,Puerto... | reverse complement strand
GCATACACTTATCCACTGTGCGGTTTCCCTCGAATCTCGCATTCAAATCATCCACAATTTTGGCCCACACTCTACGGGCATTTTTACTTTCCAATTGGTCGTGGTTCTCCTTCCACAAATTAAGAAGGTATCTCTCTTCGGCATGTGGAAATGTCTCATAATTTGTGTTTTTTCTTCTTACCAGAAGTTTTTGTGCCTTCACTGCTTTCTGTGGAACTCTCAGCGACTGCAACTCCGTTTCTTGAATTAATATTCTGCATCGAAGCGCCGGCACCTTCGACTTGTGGTTGACTTTGCTGAAGGTAGTAGTACTGTGGCTGGGGCTCTTCGCAGTAGAATTGAGATCTGTAATAGTTTACGTTGTAATATTGTTGATGTTCGGGAAAGAACGAATTTTGATTTTCTCCTCATGGATCCATCTTGGAATGGCGGTAAATGGTGGTTTTGGCGGTAAACGGGGTCACGCACATAATATCATTTTGCTTGATATCAATTATGAAATATGATGACCCGTTGAAGGGTATCTGTCAAAGAACAATAGATTTTCTCGCCTGACAAAAAATTGTAGGCCTCCAAAGCTAGTCGACGGCATGTTTGAAGTTTGGTGGCACTTGCGAAAATTTTGGTGGGTCACGAAAATAGTTCGCACTAAAAATGGTTTCGCGTTGACAGACTTTTTTGCAAAGCAAACAAAATTTCGCATAGTGCGAACATGCCCTTGCACTAGCCTCGCCCTTACACCTGCACTAGCCTCTGCCTTACACCTCCAAAATGTGGAGCACTTGGTGGCTGGAATTTCCACTCGATTTCCCTGTTGCTTAATGCATCTCTGCAGCTCATTATTAGCACCCATAAAGGTTGTGCCATTATCGCTGTAGACAATCTGTGGCCATCCTTGCTGTGTTATGAATTTCTTTAGTGCCATAATAAAATGCTCTGTTTGAAGTTGGAAATAGTACTGTTGTTTAGTCTGTGAGTCAGTTTGTAGCACTCATTTTGGACGAGTCTTTCACATTCATTCACAGATTGATGGTGTTAGACATGATGGCCACTCAATGATTCAATTTCTCGATCATTTCTCCTGCAGCTTGCTTGAACTCAGTGAATCTTACTCTTTCTCCTTGTAGTCACTCCCAGTCCGGCTTGGTGGATCAGACGTTGAAGAGATGATGCTCTGATCTTCATCTGCCCAACCCCTGTCTGGTACTAAAATAAGGACTGCATGTGATGAGGCAAAGATGATGTGTGCTCCTTTTGCCTTTGGTGGGTTTCATACCCTCTCCCAGGGGAAATAGGGCATAGGGAAATTGGTTCCCCTAGTCATCAAATTAACAACCATTTAAAAACATCACTGCAGCATGCTGGAGACACTCCATCGCCCCTTACCTTCTTTAATCAAATCTTGTATGTGTCTTCTTTCATCACAGTTCTAAAATCAATATAACTATGACGCAAATAGAGACATTTTCTCAAGAGCATAACAATTTTTTGTCACTGTTCATTTTAATATAAGTGAAAATGTAAAGTAAAAATGTTTCGTCAACTCTCTGGAATACTGAAATACTGAAGAAGAAAGGGATAGGGGAATTTGTTGATGGTTTGTTTAAAAAAGTTGTTCTCAGACTTAAAACGTAATCTGATGTCATTTCTTGTGCACATACCGTAAACACCCGTGTATAAGCCACTCCTGTAGATAAGCCACACCCGAAGCTCAAAATTTGGAGAAAATATCAGACCAGGAAGGTTGAAGTTCCAGTGAGGTTCCGATAGACCCATACATTGGGAGCAGTCCAATTTATTCAGTTCATCTTAACCCGTTCATCTTAACCTGTGATGTGTGATGTATGGGTACTTCATAGCTCAGTTGGTAGAGCACTGCAGCGTGAATGCAGAGGCCACGGGCTTGAATCCTGTTGAGGCCCCGAATAATTTTTTTTCGAATTTAATTCACAATTGCTTAAACTGTGGTTGCAACTCCTATGGTCACATCTTCATTTCACCTAAAGGTTTTCTAGGTCATCCTGTGAAGAGATTTTGATGGGTTTCCCTTCTGGTGATGTCTTGATGAATACTTTTCTGTCTATTGTCCATACGCTTTGTAACAGGTTGTCATCCTTCTTAATGTTAGCCAGTCTGACCAAATTTCTCCTGTGGGTAGTGAGGTTCTCATTGAGAAAGATGTGTCTTGCTTGCACTCTTGCAGCAGTTGAAGCTTCTGGGAACAGCTGAGAAAGTCAAATGTTCTTTAATTTAGTCCATTGTTTGTACAGAGTTGATTTCACTTAATGACTGACAAAGTGCGATTATTGGTTTGGTGTTTTGCCTGGACTTGCATAAGGGCATTCAGCATCTTACTATTCAGACGGTTGCAAACCTTTGTTTTTGTAATGTTAATAACACTACTTCCTCTCTCTGGCCAGGAATTGCTAGAGGGTAAGGAGAGCCCAACTTTCGCCGCAAACAACAGCTCTTCAAACTCAGAGGGGTGGAAAATGCCTTTGTTTTTCAGAATGAAGGACATGAAGAAGGTACTGCTTTGGTTTCCAGCCTGTATTTGCAGTTTCCTTCCAGAGAGAAAGAACTTGACTTGTGACCACTGGGAAAGCAACTTAGTCATCTTATCTTCATTGCCTGGAAAGAATGATTGGCAATAATTTTCACTTCACCTTCGCCATATTCCCTGAAGCTGTCTTCATCAGTTGAAGGAAGTAGAGGGGATGAACGATGGCATAGGCTTAAATGACCTTTGGAGAATTTCCAAGGCGATCTTTAATGTTGGTAGTCAAGGCATCAATGTAGTTGGCCAGGAGGATTTCCAGCTGCCTTCCAGTATCTTTCCTTAGCTTTAGGTCATCTGAAATTCTTGTAAATGAGTCGATAACTGCTTGCAGTTTCTGCAGAGGTTCAGTGGTCTGATGCAGTCCCATGGAGTCCAGTAGGGGTAATTTGTAGTTTCTATTTTCCAGCTACCATGTACATCTTTTTTATGCAGGGCCTTCAGTTGCAACTTTTCTTTACAATAAGTGGTAGTTGCGTGGGCAGCAATACTGCCTTTTAAATTATGTATTTGACCTTTGGAAACCCCTTTGGAAAATTCATTTTGGGATGTCATCTATTTGTTTTCCCATCATAAATAAGTTACATTGGTAGAAAGATCCCACTCATCTCTGTGAGAACTGCTGTGAACACTCTCCTGTCGTCCTTTCCAGTGACTGAGACACCTAATTCGCCTATCTCGCTCGTAGTGTAATCAGACAGAGGGATAATTTTACGTGGCATCTGGTCTGTGTTAATTATGAGCTCTGGAGGGACTTTACTAGACTGCTGGACCACAGAGATGTTTGCAAGGTAATCACGCTGAAGCTGATCTTTCACTTCCCTTGCTTAGTGTTATGTGGCCACCATACTCGCCTAACAGTTCTTTGTTCCTTGCTTTAACTATACCCTTTGCAGCAGCTATGGCAATCTTTGCATTGACGACAGCCCCGAGTTCATTTAAGTTGTATGTGAAGCTCATTACCTCTTTGTCTAGGTCACAAATCAATATCTGGCCATGCCTCGAGTTTGGAATACTAACGATTGCTGAAGTAGAAGTGACGGAAGTACCTTCAGAGATAAGCTTTGGGTATTAAAAAAGAAAACATGACATTTCTTTCTTGTTACATACAATTATCGCCTAAGATCCAGGAAAATTTGTTCCCAGTGGTTAAGTCTGAAATCCAATATTCACGAAAAATATTTCCCGTGAAACTAAAAAAATGGGCAATCTGCGAAATTAAACTCATTGCCAAAAAAATCATAGCCTCATCGGTTTCTTTTTGCAAATCAGGACGTGATTTTGTGGTTTGCTTGGTCGCGAAATTGCTGCTTTTGTGGCAAGAAAGAGGTATCACATTTCTTTTTGCACAACTCCCTGATGAAGTCTATGTTTGTTGGACGAAATGCATCATAGTAAAGTTCGCAAGTGCTGCCCACTAGTCTGTCTTTTAAGAAATCGTTTTTAAAAAACCGTTCTAAAAAATCGTATTAAAAGTCGTCTCAGTGATGACGAACTTTTTCTTTCTCCTTTATAAAACTACATCTTATCTCATCAAAGGTTTCGTCAATAAATACAAATAAAAAAACTGCTCAATAATGTGGAAAACTAAAATCTGTTATTCTGAGTAAAATAGTGAAATGTTGCCCATAATGAGTATTTGCCAGCAGATTAATAACCCACCGATGTTGCAAATACTCATACTGGGTATTTGGCACTCGAGCAAATACCCATTTGTGGTAGCAAATACTCACTCTTATGTTATCTGTCTGTCTGTCTATGGGGCCGTATACCTGAGATTGGCTTCCGGGCTGGCTTGGTTTGTGAGGATCTCGGCATGTCTGTTAAACATGATAAAAATCAACTTTGCGATTACATGGATAAATCTCAGCCCAGCTAGCTGGGATCCCACCATCGCAATGCTAGGATCCCGGCTAGACAGGCTAAAAATTTACCATGTAATCGCGATTGCCACCTAGCCAGGCCAACAATTTCTGGTCACACAATTTCGCTTCAGAGCAAAATGGCTCACCAGAAGATCGATATTTCTTTTTCTATCTAACACATAAAGGTTTATCAGACCATGAAGCTACATAGAACTTAAAATAATACACCAAAATAATGCATTAGTGGAACTAAAAACAGTCGATTCCTTTCCTTTTGGTGTAGCCATCTTTTCACACGACAGCTTCTAAATTTAGCCACAAGCAGGCTGGCTCTCTTTACGTAATACCAGGCTGAGTAGTCATCTCAGCAGACCAAGCCAGCCCGGCTCATGTAATCACCCCCTATGTTAGAGTACATTGCTTTAAATGAAATGCAATCACAATGGCATTAAATTAATCCAGTGGAAATGTTATCCATAAAATTAGAAGGGATTAAAAGTCTTCTCAAAGCCAATCCAACGTATGGAAGAAGATGGTGTCAAGCAATACACTGTGCGAAAACCAAGCAAAATTTTAAAATGTTAACAAAGATGGCATGGTGCCGTCTTAGCCATCCCTAACTTCAAGAAACCTGTCACAAAATGACACTTAAAGGTTAAACACTATATTCATTTAGTTTCTGAAAGGAAACCAAAACTTGTAACTAGGAAAATAAAGGAGCTCAATATTCTGTAAGTCTACTTTCTCTCATAATAAATATTGAAATGTTTTCATAAAACTGTTCACTTCTCCAACACAAAGTCCTGGAACTTCGCATGCATTCATATTGACTTTGGCGAGGCTGTGGTTTTGGGTTTCTTACAAGAAATGTGTAAGAAGTTTGAAGGAAACATGCAAGATCTTACAGATAATCTTGTGGTACTTTTCAGGATTGCTATTGTATCTTGCAAGATTCTCGTGGAAATCTTAAAAGTTTGGTCAAGGTTCTTACAGGATCTTGTTAGATGCTTTTGGGAATGTTATAAGGTTTTTTTGAGGTTCGTAGAACATCTGGGAAAAGTCTTATATTCATCTTCTCTTATTTTTTAAGATTCTTACAGAAACTTGTAAAATTCTGATGGAAATTTTGACGTACTCTTAGAGATGCATACAAGTTCTTGAAAGATTCTTGTGGAAATCTTGTCTTCTTAAGATTCTTAGAACATCTTCAAAGATTCTTATGGAAATCTCGTATTCTTTAAGATTCTTACAGGACCCTGCAAAGGGTCCTAGGTTGTTTAAAAAACCATGAAAGATTCTTGTAATCTGCGGCAGATTCAAAGTGCAGGTTGTGCTTTACAAAAAAATTAAAGAATAAGGAATGTTTTCTCTTTGTGAGTTGTTTTACAGGAAGAACATGATCTGGTCACCATAAGTTTGCTTGTCTTAGGAAGAAAACACAATGTACAGATTCTGTAAATTCTTTTTTTGTTGTAGCCTATACGTTCTGCATTCACACTTTTGTAACTGCGAGTAATTGCTTTAATTTCCGGGCACAAAGTATGCACAACGAAAAGGATTTCTGAAACGTAGGTTCTGTCAACGCTTTTAAAGATAACAGGAGCACAGATCTACTGGGACCATTCCTGAATGACTTTACTACGTCTGGATCGTTCGTAGATTTAGTCACGGTCTTGGCGGCGTTTTCAGGAGCATTTAGTCTCTTCTTCTGCTCGTTTAGCTCCAATTCAACCCTCAAACCAAGCAGCAAACCTAGATATCACTGGAAACATGATTTTTTAAGGAAAAAAGAATGAAAGCTGCCCTATGGTGATGTTGTTCAAAGTTGCTCAGAGTTAAATCAGTGGTGTCACAATTTTAGGGGAGTGAACACAATTTATTGAAATTATAAAAAAAGGCGAACAAAAGAAACTTAATCTTAAATTATTGTTACACATAGACAGGATTAACTATAAGACAATAATCTTTTTCTATTTGTTTGGCTGTCAGTATGTCTGTCACAAGGTTACCCTCTCCAGTTTGTGGGCACCCACTTAAAGTAATGTTAGAGAGCTTAACATTTACAATTCCAAACATTGACTAAAGAGGTTTTGGTAAAGAGGTTGTGCTTATTAAAATTTTAATTTGCAAATTTCGCTTAACATAACAATGAACACAAGTGTTCTACACCTTTTTTCTCCACAAGACTGTATTGTACCTCGTTTGGGAAAAAGGGATGCATTTATCCCGCTAGAAGTTACAGCTTCAAGTTTGTTAGTCTAGTTGTTTAAATGTTATCGTAAATTTAAAAAGTCTTTCCATTTCATAATTTGTAGGTGCAGTCTCAGGGCTGGAAGGAGCCCTAATTGACCCCTGTTGTAGTAACTTCTACCTCGTGTCAGTGTATTTTGGGTGACAGAACTGTCTTATCACAGCCCATTATTAACTCGAGAATGATGCAAGCCATAAACCAGGGTGTTGATGAAAACAACTGACTCATCTCATAGGTAGGGTGTTAAAAGGGTCATAAATTCCTAGAGAATCCTCTATTTTTGACCGTGAACTATAGTCCTAAAGATTGTACTGGTGTCCTGTAATGTCCTAGTTTTAAGCTCAGTATATTGCCAAAACTAAATATTTAAATTAAAATTATCAGTGATGTTGGTAAAATCTGAAACCTTTATTGTGAAGACGTTGTGGCAATTATTTTACCTGCATGATAAAGAGATCAAGAAACCTGGCAAAGAATCAAGAGTAGACCATCAATGGCGTGGCATTTTTCAGTTGAAGAAACCAAATGGAAAACAAGGTACCCACTTCAGGGTTGTCCACAACTTTTCAAGTAGCTGGCAAAAATTTCTAAGTAGCCGGATCGTGATTATCGAGTGCCAAAGCAATCCCTCCAAGGGGGGGTCTGGGGACATGCCCCCCAGGAAATGTTTACATCTTAAGTCCCCAGAAACTTAATTTCCTTGATTCTGAGCACAAATTTACAATAATGTCAGTTCCAAAAGTAATGCCTTCAGTGGTTTTCTACGTGTAATTCCCAGATCTCAACGTAATGAACTAATAATCGTGTATCTCTGTGCCAACCAGATTATTTTAAAGTCAATAAACTGCAATGGGCAATAAGTTTCATTTTCATATATCTGCACCAGTAAAGGAACAAATAATTTCTTTAAAAATATGTATATATATATATCACAAAAGTAGCCAGCACAAACGACCCAAGTAGCCAGTTAATTCTGCCGGCTGCCGGCTGTTAGGGACAACCCTGCCACTTCTGGTCAAAATTGTAAAAGAGGCCCCAGTTTTGCCACTTGAATAATAAGATGGTAGTACCTAAACTAATCCGACTGCGAGGATACCATCAATGGGCTGTGTGCTCCTAAACCCTCTACACTTGGAATTAATACGGCTTGGCCAGTGAAGTTCCACGTTGTGGGCCCAGTGTACTTGAATAGCCGCAGGTGTTTATGCTTTCTCTGTAAGTGTTGATGTTATCGAACATCAAGTTGACTGGCAAATCTGTGGGCGTATACTTTGAAAGAATCTCGTCTTGTTTTGTAGCTTTACGACTGTAACAACTTCATTTCCTTCTTCCAGCTTACTGTTAGACCCAGATGATTCAGCATACCAACAAATTGCATACCAGCTCTGAAGGAAATGCACATGCAAGTAAACATAACTTTAAGGTCATTTTGTACTTTCTGACTTCTCAAGCTGACCAAAATGGCAAGAGAGTGAACTGCGCTTCTTACTCACGTCTCTGAAACATCTTTTTCATTACCTTTGTGAAGTATGAAAGTGTCCAGAACTTAAAAACGAGAGTGGGCACTTCTCCCTTGTATTGATGGGTAATGCACTAAAGCCCCCATCAACATCAATGGCTGACAAATCCTGAGTCCCAAGGTCAATATTAAGGAGGCCAATGAATGTTCCAATTTCCTTTTTGAATTGGGCTTTTTCATTTGCACTAAGGGCTTCACGGTGGGCCTGGTGTAGAAGAAGCCACTGAACGTCCTTTTCGTGCAGCCTTACCAAAGTACTTAACTGTTCCTGAATTCGTAACTGCAATTTCCTCTGCATGTCAATTAAGGCTCGAACAACATCCCTTTCAAGCTTTGCAGCTGACGGTGATCTAAACGCTGAAAAACAGAATTAAGCTACTGGAAACACTTGCAATCAGTTGCTTAATATTTGGAATTTCTGAATTTTACTCTATTGAGCAAAATGTTTCCGTCAATGAGAGAGTTAAAGACGTTTCCTGGTAACTTTCTTATAGACTGTCATCTTGTCTTTTCCAGTACCCTTCCCCGAACTTGCACTTAGAGAAGGCTTCTTTCACAGCATCTGTGGCTGGAACCCTTTGGTTCCCTCTCACTTCCAGAATGAAAAATGGAAGAATGGGCTTTTTTGTAGTTTGGCAAATGACCAGAAAGAAATTATTGTATATAAAACCTCTCCGGAAAGCAAAGTTTCTAAAATACGTCAAGTTTTGTCAATAATGTTTACTGTTTAAATATTCTACTTTTTCGTAATGTCAGAGACATGGAATTTTCCTTGTCCTTATGTCACCATGCTCTTTATATAATACAAAATTAAATGAAACAATGTACATGTAGCACAGTGTGACCAGAAAATCCCTGAACACCAACAATATTTCTGGAATGTGTTTTGTAGCGACCATATATTTCTTTTTCTGACTGTTCCACGTTTGATGAATGCCATTTTCTGTTTCTTGCCACTACAAGATCTTGTTTTTGACTCATTAGAAATAACTTTGCAGAAATTCTAGGCATTTATCAATTTTTGATCATCTGTAACAACAACATACATTTAAAAAAAATTGGAGGGCATTGAAAGTCACCTAGAATAAAATACTTGACAATCTGTTGCCCACTTAGTCTGCCACATATCCACCAGTTAAGTAAGTCACTGTCATCCTCTCTTCTAAGGCTGTAATGTTTTCATTTATAAATCCTTTTAAAATCAAGAACTGGATTAATTTAGTTGCATTGCTGATGTTAAAAAGTTATCTTTTCCCTTTCCATATTGTGGAACTGTGTGGAAACTTTGGTTGGTTGCAGCTTTGGCCTCTGACCCATATGGATCATTGCCAAGTCAGTCAATCTGAGTTTAAGTTTAAGTGCTCTGAGTTGGCTTAATGATTCGATGACATTCTTGGCATGACCAGTAAGGTCCTTTTCTTCGGGTGTTATTTTCGTGACATATGTCACAACATTTGCACACATCTCCAAGTTCCTCTGCAAAGTGAAGTTTGCTTACATAAATCTGTGATTGAATTAAGAAGGAACATATTGGCTTCATTGGATCACGTCCTCCTCTTCCAGAATCCTGAATGTAGTCTTCTAACGAAGATGGGAGGGTAAGGTGTATTACAAATCTAACACCCTTCTAATCGATACGCATTCCAAAGGCATTGCTAAAGCATGTTACTTAAACTTGGTTCTCGTTTCCTCTCTTAATTCCACGGAATTCATTCCTAACAAACTCTGGTTTGATCTTCAGTCTACGATTCATGGCTTTAAGTCTGTTGTAAATATCAGATTATCTAAGTTTCCTAACTGTGCAGTCAAAGCATGGGTAGTCAACCAAGATGGGGTTGAGAATCATCTCTGCCAAACAAGGTCACGCAGTGGGCAGAATAATAACCGCACATACAGACTTTAAGAGTACTCCCACAAGTCAATTCGCTTTGGTCAAGAATCCATCAGTTCCAGTTCCAAATGTAAGGCTGCTACTGGTAGTTCATTGGATACTGGTTGTTTTTGGAAAGCTCTGATACCATAGATTATTATTTCTAGCACATGTAAAAGCTATTTGCTTAATCCTCTAAAGCCCCAAGAGTGACAAGCATCTAATGTGTCCTAACAATATCACTACTTGATCAAACATATATGTAGCGAGCGTAGGACAAATGGCTTAAAACTAGAAAGACTTTAATGTAGCTCAGAACAGAGCAAGTGAACATGCTACGTACAACAACTGAACATCACACTTTCTGGGCTTCCGTGCCTCGCTAGGTAACCACTCCTAGAAACTAGGTACCAGTCCTACATAGCATGCCGGTCATGAGAATAAACACAATAATCATCCAAGATCAAATGTGATGATGATTAATTATGCTGTGAAGTGTGGCAGCAGCAAGTGTTTTACATAATTTTTGTATAATGCAAGGAGATGCATTTGATGCTGAGGACGATTGCCACCACCGGGCGACCAAAACGACCTAGACGATGATGAAGCACGAGGCGGATCAGCTACATGCCAAACTTTGTTAGATTATCTACTTTCTCAAGGTGTACTCTAATACAATAGTGTACAATTGTTTTTTGTTTATCGATTGCACATTTATTGGGCTTGATTTTTCAATTCGTTTTTTTCCAAACACTGTGTTACAATTAATAAAATGCACTGCAAGTTGGAATGCATGTCACTCTACTGCCACTGCAGTAGAGTGACATGTTGCGATGCTTCTTAGCACCCTCTTCTCTGGTGGATGCAATTTTAGTGCTCACTTGGCAGTATTCGTATTCCAGATTTTTGATTCTTTTCTTAACCTGATCTAGGTTCTTGTTTGTTGACAGCCCTAGATCGCAACACTTGCTTTGACATTTTTTCAGGATTTGACTCTAGAGAATGTTTTCGTGTTCGTTTTGCGCTTGAAGCACATTTCAGGGATACACAGAGGTCACCCCCAATCTCAAGTAATACGCTTGTTTCTTCTCTGGTCCAGTTGGTTCCCTTAGACACTTCTAAAGAGGAACTTGAGTCGCTGACCAGCTCTGTAGGCACCAGCATGGAAGCCATCATAGGTGGATAGTGAGGTCCAAATGGAGGAATACTGTAAATGGGGAAGGAGACTGACTAAACGGTGTTGGTGGGGTTAGTAGCATCCCACGTGGCTGTCTTCCTTTAAATCTTTTGGGAAAATGGTGGGAAAGAACATCAGAAAAGAAAATGGCATTTGCATAAGACCTAAAGAAAAAAAATGACCAAGCTACTCAACTTACATTGCATAAGGAGAAAAGTCGGTGGTGTAACTGTGAGCCGTGCCTTGAAACGTTTTGTGCTCCTGGTGATACATGTTCCACTGATTCCTGTTCGTGACACTGAGAAGTGGCCATGTCGTGATCTTGGTTTTTCATGCCAAGTGCGGGAATTTGCATCTGATAATACTCTGTGCCTTTAAAAAATTTTTCTTATCAGGTTTACTAAGCAAACTGTAAGTCATGTTTGCAACAGACTTAAGAAATGCTTGGATCGTTTGAGTTTGCCAACCCTAAGACAGAAATCACGCATTTGTAACTTAGCTGTTCGTGTCTTTTTCATTAAGATGACTTAAGAGATTACTAAGACAGAGTGGTCTAATGTGAACCCATAGAATAGCAATACCAGTCAGATTGATGAACATTTTTGCAACGCTTTTTTTCTATAATATAGCAGTCTATCTGATACAAATTAATCTGTCTTGAAACGTTTCCATTAAAAAAAGAAAACAAAAAATTATCACCCCAAATTCCACCCCACATTACGTCTTTAGAGTCTTGCCAAATTCGCCAAAAAATATTTTTGTCGCCTCTTTTCATGCTACAAAATATTACTATTACTGATAATGATCAAAGTCGTCCCAACGATAACCATCTATCCACCGCATATAAAATTTCATGCTATAATATACCTGTGATGTCTTGGAAAGGCGAAAATAAGAAGTATATATATTATTAAAACTTAATCTTCTCCAGAATGGCTTCGCAAAGTACTTACATACTGTTAGTTGAGATAATATAGTACTCACTGCCTTGCCACTTTCCATATCACTTAAGTGCTGCTTTCGATCCTCTTGATCATTTCAAATGAAAATGTTGGATCCCGTCCAGCCACTGATGCTCTTGTTAACCATTGTGTGTAGACAAGCAAGTATGTTGAATATGTCTCTGACATCATGTGCCAAAGAAACCGGGCAGATAATGGCACAGTTAAAGTAGTACATGAGGGTAAAACTAAGCCTTCTTTCAAGGTATCCGACATTGTCCTGGGACACTGACAGTTACATTTCAAATGGAAATGTTGAATCTCATCCAGCCACCGATGCTCTTGTCAACTGTTGTGTGTAGACAAGCGAGTATTCATAACAAATTCCTCTTCCAGGCATTTTATAGAACCGTTTCACATTTGACTTCAACGTACTTTCGAGCTGGAGGCCCAACTCTATCACCAGCATTATTCACCAGGCGATGACAGGCTCTGAGTGCAAAGGAAGCAGGGGACCAAACACTCTTGACTGCACTGCAATCCCATTTATCCTGTGCAAGGTTCCCCCTTCAGAGAGTGTTTCTTTCAGGCGATCAGTGTTGTCCCACGCCAACATAGTGCTGAAATGAAATGAGGTTACCACGTCTCCTGTTAGTGGTCCAGAAGCTAATACCCTCAGCAAAACGTGGTGTGAGAGCAAACAGCTACTGGTGTTCAAAGCCAACCTTAAGGAAGGCATACGTTTGTCCACAAGAAGAGTTTTTGTTAAGTTCTGTAAATAAATTAAAAAATTGAAAAAAGTAACCTTAAATCTTGTGCTAAACCCATAAAAACAATACGCACACATCACGTCACAATCCTTGACATATGCTTCTGTAAGGAAACGCAAAACACTGGTTCAGTGTGAGTACATCAATGTACTTGCGGGTTCAAACCATTTACTATTAACAAACCAACCAACGACTTCAAGGTTGCTAGAAAGAAAGAGGATAACCAGGTTTTTAGATACGATAATATGGCTAAACCCCATTAAAAATAGACTAAACAAGACATTAAATTACATCATAAACAAAGAATGTATCCTCACATGTTCCAGCTATGGTATGGGTGTGGCAAGGTACATCCACAGTCCACTATTGTGGTGTCCCCTGTCTCACTGGGGGTAATCCCCAAGCACACACAGTGATACCACTGGCTGCATGTTAGGTATTGGACCATTTCATTTTGACAACGATGTTCATTGTTTAATCTGCGCCAAAACACGCACATGAATGCATCTGGCACTTCACACTTCCAAGGCAATAGGGGGAATATGTGGTTGCAGGTGTCCCCTTCCCCTGTTAGTGGTAGCCAGATAACGTGAAATGTTTCCCCATTTACGTTGCTCTCTTGCCGGAAATAACTAGAAGGTGGATCTTCTTTTGAGTCATACTAGCTGTACTCAACCATCTTGTGGTGCTGCCGAATTGCCTTCTTTAAAAATCTGGCAGCAAAGGCGACCTGCAAAAGATCTACTTTAAAAGGCTCATAAAGTTTTCATATGATCGAGAGATTTAAAAAATTGTTTGGCTCTTAAATTACCTCATAATAATTATGGTAAATTACTTGATAAAAGTTGAATCAGTCAGCTTGATTAGCCCTATTTGTTATGGCTCATCGAGATTTTTACAATAGCGGCTTAGAGGTGGTTTATGAAGCTCAAGTATTAACCTTGATTTAGGGCAATTTAGCCTTAAATGAGCCTGTCTATCCTTGGCTTTGCATAGGTGAAAAAGTTTTGAAATAATAGGATAATAATAAGTTTAAGGGCTGGTTTTGCTGTTCTGCGCATGTGCACACTATGATGCAAGCTCATGTAAATTCATTGTTTAGAAGAATTGAGAAAACGTTGCGGTCAGGCACCTGTTTTAATGGAAGCTTTCACAGTTATACATACCCATGCGCACAAAGACAACAACCAGAGAATAAACTGTCTGGGCCAAACCGTTTATTCAATGTTCACTTTGATGGTGTAATCCCTTGAAATTTTGTTAATTTTTTTAGTGATTAAATTTATTTTAATTCTTGCATATAAACTGAATCGTGAAACCATGGTTTCAAGTGTCCCTATATTTCCTATATTTTTTCAATTCCCCAAAATTTCCCATGTGGTTTATAAATGCCCTATAATCCCTATCATTTTACTCAGAATAAAAAACAAAAATGACCCATTTATTGCTAGGTGTGTGAACTTTGTACATGTGGATGTAACCGAGAAGGGTAACGAATTTCCTGGGCCAAGTAACGACCAAACCAGTAACTACTGTAGGTGTATTTACCAATAAATGCCTCGTCATTTGTCACCAATGAACTGTTCTCAAATTATTTTAGTCAAAGAAGCATCCAAAAAGCAAAGAAAGAAAGGTTGAGGATACTGACAAGGAGAGAAAAGGAAGTGGGGAAATTGGAACAAAGTAGAATAATCTTGTCTGAGAGAGAAAAACAAATGTTAGAGTCGAAAGAGCAGAAGGACAATGAGCTGCAAATGGCTAAAACACTCTATGAAGAAGCACATCAAAGACTTTTCACGGGGAAGTTGAACCAAGGGTAACAACTTCAATGAGGCCTCTTAAAAAGGATATGCACCATCAAACCAAAGAGTGTTCACATGAGAGAGTTGCGCTTGACAAGAACAAAACGAGACTCCTGGAAGGCTCTTCAAAAAAGAAAAATTAAAACGACATCTACCAAGAAGATAAAATACATTCACTGGATTGTTAAGGAAATGATGTACATTTATTATAACCAGGATTACTCCTACAGTGGGATGGCAGCACTTTGAAACTCAAAGTACAGTGGTTTGGCAAGAACCACTTTTTTAAAAAGAATTTTGAGACTTAATGTTAAGATTGTTAAATACGAGATAGTTTCCAACTTTGTGTTAAAGTATGTACAATCTTGTGTGATGGTTATGAAAGGCTACAAGGGGATGGAAAAGGCCATTTTTGGTATCAGTTTTTTTTTTTGTAATGTTGCATGTTGAAAATGCTTACTTTCAAGGCAGTAAAAATATTCTTGCAGTATATTGGTTCTAAATGCTTTAAAAAGTCCCTATATTGTCCCTATAAATGTTTCCTATTCCCTATATTGCCCAATGTTTTGGGAAAAAAGACCCTTTATCTTGGGTGGAGGCCCAATTTAACAACCTTGGTGAAATCACAGAAGGAAATCTGCAACTCCATCTGATAGTCAGCACTTGCAGTTCCTTTTACTATGAAACAGCCAAGTATGTGGCTACTTATCCTACTTACTCCCTCTAACTGAGAACGAAAACATCCTTAAAACTGCCATGGCTTTTCCAACCATCTTAACAACAGAACTGTCAGTGATGACAAAGTCCTAGTCTCATACAATGTTTCCTCACTTTTCACTGAAGTACCTCTTGGTGACACCATTGACTACATCCTCGAAGAAATTTACATGCGCCAAGTGAATGTTGTCATATACAAATAGACTATAACTACCAACTTCACTGCCACATCCCACTTCCACGGCTGTGTTACCATCCTTCGAAAACCACCTCACCAACTCATGGTAAAAGGAGACAGGTAACTCCTCTCCTATTGTATTACTCACTTACATGACATCTGCTCACAACTCCCGATGATGCCCAGTGGCCAACAACAAAAGGGGACACCAGCTCATGCAACTTAATACCTGAAGGTTAGAAAAAGTCAAAGCTTCAGTAACAGATTGAGAATTGTGACATGTGGTAATTACATGTAGCTGCTAGACATATGAATATTATTATTTTGTCAAAACGTCTACCCATCAGCTTAGACAAGGCAGACAAGCTATCAACAAAAACAAATAAGCTTGTCCTTCATTTAAGGAAGCAAACAAAGTAAAAGCGTCATCACCTTTTATATTGCTTGAATTTTGCTTGTGTTGCACAAAGCCTTGTTGTGTCATGCTTGCCCCTTTCCTGTTGAATACGTCTCTGACGTCGTGTGCCAAAGAAACTGGTCAGATAATGGCACAGTTAAAGTAGCTCTCGAGGGTAAAACTAAGCGTTGGTTTCAAGGTATCCGGCATCGTCCTGGGACACTGACAGTTCTTTTCAAATGGAAATGTTGAATCTCGTCCAGCCACTGATGCTCTTGTTAACTGTTGTGTGTAGACAAGCGAGTATCCATAACAAATTCCTCTTCCAGGCATTTTGTAGAACCGGTTCACATTTGACATCAACATACTTTCGAACTGGAGGCCCAACTCTATCACCAGCATTATTCACCAGGCGATGACAGGCTCTGAGTGCAAAGGAAGCAGGGGACCAAAGACTCTTGGCTGCACTGCAATCCCATTTATCCTGTGCGAGGTTCCCCCTCCAGAAAGTGTTTCTTTCAGGCGATCAGTGTTGCCCCACGCCAACATAGTGCTGAAATGAAATGAGGTTACCACGTCTCCTGTAAGTGGTCCAGGAGCTAATACCCTCAGTAAAACTTGCTGTGAGAACAGACAGCTACTGGTGTTCAAAGCCAACCTTAAGGAAGGCATACGTTTGTCCACAAGAAGAGTTTTTGTTAAGTTCTGTAAATAAATTGAGAAAAGTAACTTTAAATCTTGTGCTAAACCCATAAAAACAATAAGCACACATCACGTCACAATCCTTGACATATGCTTCTGTAAAGAAACGCAAAACACTGGTTCGGTGTGAGTACATCGGTGTACAATGACAATTAAAGCAGAATAATTATTTCCACTTGAAATTCACAGCTAATGTTATTCCAGTAGCATCCTGTATTGACTGGGAAGTTATAAAATTGTGGAATATTTCAGCCAACCGTTGTTGCTCTAGGGGTCACTAAGATGGTCTGCACATGACATAGCTCGCCTCCCTGGCTTTTACTTGCAGGTTCAAACCATTCACTATAGACAAACCAACCAACGACGTCAATGTTTCTTGAAAGAAAGACGATAACCAGGTTTTTAGATACGATAATATGGCTAAAACCCCATTAAAAATAGACTAAACAAGACATTAAATCACATCAAACAAAGAATGTATCCTCACATGTTCCACCTATGGTATGGGTGTGGCAAGGTACATCCACAGTCCACCATTGTGGCGTCCCCTGTCTCACTAAGGGTAATCCCCAAGCACACACAGTGATACCACTGGCTACATGTTAGGTATTGGACCACTTCATTTTGACAAGGATGTTCATTGTTTAATCTGCGCCAAAACACACACATAAATGCATCCAGCGCTTCACACTTCCAGGGGAAAAGGGGGGATATGTGGTTGCAGGTGTCCCCTTCCACTGTTAGTGGTAGCCAGATAATGTGAAGTGTTTCCCAATTTACAGTGCTCTCTTGCTGGAAACAAGGTGGATCATCTTTTGAGTCATACTAGCTGTACTTAACGAGTTTTTAATGTTGCTGAATTGGTTTCTTTAAAAACCTGGCAGCAAAGGCGACCTGGAAGAGATCTAATTTAAAAGGTTCAAATAATCGAGAGATGATTTACAATCTTAATTTACATCATAACAATAACAGAAAATTAGCTAAAATTAGCTGAGTCAGTCAGGCTAATTAGTCCTATTTGTTATGGCTCATCCAGATTTCTAAAATACCGGCTTAAGGGTGGCTTATGGAGCCCAAGTATTAACCTTGATCTGGGCAATTTAGCCTTAAATGAGCCTGTCTGCCCTAGGCTTGCTTAGGTGAAAAAGTTGTGGAAATAATAGGAGCATAATAAGTTTGCAGGCACGTTTTGCTGTTCTCGCATGTGCACACTAGGATGCAAGCTGATTTAAATTCATTGTTTTGAAGAATTGCATATGACTCCTGCGGGAAATACTTGAGAAAATCTCGCAGTCCGTCACCTGTTTGAATGGAAGGTTTCACAGTTATACATACCCATGCGCACAAAGACAACAACCAAACCGTTTCTAAGATGTTCACTTTGATGGTGTAATCCATCGAAATTTTGGTAATTTTGGTGATCCTTTGCTATGCTTGGACTAATTTGGTATGTGATTACTGAAGTATGAGTGTTTTCAAGGATTAAATTTATTTTGATTCCTACACATGAACTGAACCGTGAAACCAGGGCTTCAAGTGTCCCTATATTTCCTACATTTTTTCAATTCCCCTATATTTCCATATATAGTTCAAAAATGCCCTACAATCCCTATCATTTTACTCAGAATTAAAAGGAAAAAAGAACCATTTATTACGAGCCTCGTGAACTTTGTACATGTGGATGTAACCGAGAAGGGCAACGAATTTCCTGGGCCAAGCAAAGACCAAACCAGTAACTACAGTTAGTGCACCTACTAATAAATGCCTCGGCATTTGTCACCAATGATCTGTTTTCAAAGTATTTAAGTCAAAGAAGCATCCAAAAAGCAAAGAAAGAAAGGCTGAGGATACTGACAACGAGAGGAAAGGAAGTGGGGAAGATGGAACAAAGCAGAGTAATCTCTGAGAGAGAAAAGGAATTGTTGAAGTTGAAAGAGCAGAAGGACAGTGAGCTGCAAACGGCTAAAACACTCTATGAAGAAGCACATCAATGACTTTCACAGGCAACTAAAACTCTTGCGTGATGGTTACGGACGTCTACAAGGGGGATGGAGGAGGCCATTATTGGTATCATTTTTTTCGTAATGTTGCAGGTAGAAAATACTTACTTTTAAGGCAGTAAAAATATTCTTGCAGTATGTTTGTTCTAAATGCTTTAAAAAGTCTATAATTGTTTCCTATTCCCAACATTGGACCTATGTTTTTGAAAAAAGACCCTATATTTTGGCTGGGGGCCAAATTTAACAACCTGGTGAAATCTTAAACTCCTCCAACAGAAAATCTTAAACTCCTTCCGATAGTCAGCACTTGCAGTTCCGTTTACCATGAAACAGGCAAGTGTCTGGCTACTCGTCCTACTTACTCCCTCTTTATACTTAGAAAGAATACAGCCTTAAAACCACTATGGCTTTACCAAATGTCTTAACAACAAAACTCTCCGTGATGACGAAGTCCTAGTCTCATACAATGTTTCCTCACTTTTTACTGAAGTGCCTCTTGATGACACCATTGACTACATCCTCAAAGAAGTTAACATGCTCAATAAACTACCTAAACTCAGTTCTAGACTTCTCTTCAAGCATCTTCTCTGTAATGTCGCTAAGAACACAGTGTTCAGTTTCAACCACCATCTCTACGAACAATCCAACATGGGAAACCTTTTGTCTCTAGTTCTCACAGACATCTTCATGGCTAAACATGAGTCTGACGTTACCCTATGATCCACTGTTTTTTAACCGGTATGTTGATGATTGTTTCTCAAGGAAAAAATAGAAAGCCTGATGACCTGCTTGAGCTTCTAAACAGTTACCATCCTTACATTGTTTTCACTGTTGAAGAAAACCCCGACTTTAATGTATACTTGTTTTATTCACGTTGCATCCTTGGCCTCAAATGTGTGACATTAACACTTACAATGGGCAACTGACTTGGTGTCAACAACATAAGAGATATGTTGGAAATATGATCTGAATCGCGTGCAAGAACACTATATCCCTCCCCAAGTCGAGATAAGAAATCAACCTCCTCATGTTTGGGATCAGACCCAAAATTATTATACTAAACAGCAACAAAAACAACAACTTGGTGTGGCTGAAAAGGGGGAAGGGGGTGACAAAGTGCTACACTGAAACTTAAAAGGTCAGCCCCATGTACTCCTGGATTTTTGTGAGCTAAAGAAAAACTACCACCGGGTTGGGACACACACCAGTATGGAGGAGGGAGTTGGGCCTCCTTCCAGGGCCGACTGTGACTGTTCCTGGGTAAAGATGGAAGGTGCACAGACTGATATAGGGGAGGTAGTTGGGCCTCCCCTCAGGGTCGGCTGTGACCAATCGTGGGCCTCCCTAGGGCCCCCACTAACCTATATGTATGTCCCAGGAGTACAAAATGTCGAGTCTATGGGGGCAAAAGTGTAATGAGAGGAGCACTTCATCCCCACAAAATGCAAAGCATTCCCTCATTGACGAGCCACAACAAAAAATAGAAAAGCTCAAAAAGTAGAAATAACACACATCACAAGAGGTCAGTGAGAGTCTGGGGAACCTGTGCTAAAACTGAGGGTGGGGTTCTTATGTACCGTTCAAAACAGTCACAGGACCATCGCCCCAAAACCTTAATGAGCCAAGGAGGTAAGTTGGCCGAGGCAGCTGTGGTAGCTGTGCCAATACGAAAACCGTGACCAGCCAATTCACTTGAAGCAAGCCCTCCTTTTGAAAGTAAGAGCCTGGTCTCACTTGTTAATCTGCCCCGAGTAAGGAAGGAACCAGATTGAAAAGTAAATAAGCACCCTGTGGTGGGAAAGGGAGTACGGGACTCTAAGTAAGCCAACATGGCAGATAAAGGGCACAAATGAGAATTTGCCTTCCCAATTACTATAGTCTGTCCTTTTCTAAAGGGATCTGTTTTGGAAACCTTTAATCGGACCAGCATATATTTAGCTGAAGACTTCAGCATGAACACTAAGTCTGAAAATGTAAGGTCACGTTCAGGGTTGAAGTGAGAATCGCAGGTAAGTTCCTCAATACGAAGAAAACCGAAAAAGGCAAGTGTCATAGCTGCCCAAACCTTAAAGGAATCTTTGTTGGTAGTATATTTGACATTTAAGAGGTGGTAAAATAAATTTAATACATGCAATGTTATGGGTCTCCGGGTTTTTGAATTAACTCCCTGAGATTGCTTTATACCATGGAGAATGAGCTGTAAGCGAAGAAAAGCTGATGGGTTTAGCTCATAACCGTGAGTGGAATGGTAGTGCTTTATGGCCGATAAGTAGTGTTTGACAGTACTGTGTTGAACTGAATGAGCCATGGATGGGAAAGAGCCAAAATGCTGATTCTCTGTCAGTTTTGGCCATGAAACAAACAGACCCAAACCTTTGGATAGCTGAAATTCCTTTATCAATTGTGATGTGTTGAAGGGAAAATTATCCTTTTCGATGAAATGGTTTATGCTGGAGTTCCCTGATTTGGGGAAGGACGGATGGAATATTGTTCGAAACTTGTCTGAATGTTTTTACGAACAAGGCCAATTGGTGAAACTTGGAAATTCTCAATGGCGAGGGGGGAATGAAGGAACCCACAATATGCCCTTGAGGCACTTCCTCAGCTAAATCTAAAGTGACCACCTCGGGATTAAGGGAGGCAGTGGTAAATTCTTTGAAAAACGAAACTGTGTAGGACCAGAGTAGCCGATCCTAGCCCCTACCCTCAGCTAAAGTACAGTTTATTAACAAATTCCCTGTTGGGGTGGTTTTGGAGAGCACAGTGTAGATTAAAGACATTTACTGGAGTGACTACACCCCCATAATTACTTGCCACGGTGGCAGGAGCTATGGTGCTCGCTGTTGGAATTCCCAGGCCGTGGGGGTTGCTGCTGATCAGATTCGGAGGGGATGGGGCACCTGATCGCGGGGTGATCCTTTCCACAACCTGGCTTGTTGCACTTGTGTGCATAGGGGCAGGGAGCCCTGGCACATGAGAAACCCTTGTTGAAGTTGTGACAAGTACGATATTCGTTCCCTCTAACTGTACTTGGCATGGATGAGGGTCCTGACTGGAAAAAAAACCAAGCTCTTCCTTCATAAGTGAAGGGGCAACAGTAAACGTTTTAAGCCATAATTGGCTATGACCGACCACTTGATGGACTTGTTAGAAGCAGCCTTTTGGCGAAACTTGACGTCATAAACACACCAGCCTAGGCCCCTGTGATAATTAGCTGCATAACGAATTAAAGACAGGTATTCTAATAATTCTGCAGCACGAGTTGGGTGCTTGCTAATGGTAACACTCATATAAGCTGTAAAAGCTGAGGTCCATTCCTCTATGTAAGTTATTGAAGTGGCCTTCGCCTTATTTACCTTAATAACAGAATTCTCAAGAGTCAGAGGGAGAGGCAAAGTTCCATAAACTCATCCGCGAGGATCTCTTTCACAAGCCTGGGTGGGAGTTCGTGTACAGAATCCAAAGTCTGCTGGGATGCAGAGGAAATATTGCTGGTATTGGTCCTGCTTGCGCCATCAACAGCAAAGGAATTTAGGGTTTCCTGGACTGCAGAAGAAATGTTGCCCTCACTCGATGCGTTTCTCTTTGGGACAACAGCTGGAGAAGGCGAAAAACCAGTGAAGGCATTCACTGCAGCTTGGGCAGCTGCGGTCGCTGTCTGTTCGATCGTCTTGTTGATGGTTGCTTGGACCAAGGACTTAACTTGAGTTAACTGGCTCTCGGACAGCATTCATTCATCCGAAGAGTTGCGGTTCAGCAGGTCTTGGACCTGTTGTTGTAATTGCTGAAATTGTTGTTGGAGTTCTGTGTTGTCGCCACGATTTTGGGCAGGGGGTGTGGCGCCAATAGATTGTGTATTTCGCCGGGCTTCTTTTAGCCGTTTGACGAGCATGGAGCATGTTCCGGTGGCAGGAAGGTTCAGTTGATTGCACAAAGTATGGAGGTCTTTCATGAACAGGCTGTCCAGGACGAGGTCAGCTGGGATATTGACCAGTTTGCCAGCCGCTAAACGTCATGTCCGCCGTGAGGGTGGCATTAGAACTGAAACTGTTGGAGTTTCTGCTGCAGAAGAAAGCACTGGGATACGAACCTGGAACCTCCAAGGCGAGAGGCGAGAACTAATTTGCAAAGCCACAACAGAATTTGAAAAGAAAACTTCGAGATATTGTGGTCGGGAAGAAACAACCGAGTGACGAAGCACATGGGAATGCAAGCTAGGGAACATGGCAGAGTGCCATGTGATTGGTCAAATAAACAGTGAAGAGTTCATAGGGTTCTGCTCACGTGAAAATCACTGGACATAGGACAAAGCTCAAACAAGAGTTGTTGATTAACTAAATTTATTTCCGGTGATCAATACATTATGGTTAAGAAATCTAAATCAATCACTCAAAATCGCTTGAGAAGGTCATCATTGACTACAAGCTTAAAATGTCCAACTAAAATTTATTTTCGGTGATCGATAAATTATGATTAAGAAATCTAAATCAATCACTCAAAATCGCTTGAGAAGGTCATCATTGACTACAAGCTTAAAATGTCCAGCTATAATCGAATATGTCTGTGAGAAATAACAAAAGCAACTTTCGTTGCAACATTCAAAGTTCGCTCAACCATGACAATCAAAACAGTACAGTCAGAAATGGGTATGATTTTTGCTGTGACTTTTCGGCACTCGCAAGTTCAGTGAGATAAGAACATAGTCCCAGACATAGTCCAAGAGTGTTGCAGTCTCTGAGGCTTTTGTACTACACGTGTCGCTGGTTGATTCTCGGGTCCTTGTGCACGTGCTACCGGAAACGAATCATTGTCCCACGAGTTGCTGTCAACTTCATGCAGCTTTCAAACATGGGACACATTTCTGAGGATCTGTGGATCAGTTCCATGCTGTAGTGCAACAGTAGAACTTTTCTGTGCCACAACCGTGTCTGGCTGTGGGTCATATCACATTGACAACTTATCTTGGGACAGCTGTTGGAGTAGCACTTTATCTCTTTCTTTCATGGGTTAAGATACGGCTTGCTGGCAACCATCTGCGTATGCTTTTTGCTGGCGCTTCTTGGCGAGGTCATTCTGTCTGGCGACAAGGCTTTGGTCATCTCGGTTTAGGAAGCTGGGAACTTTTGTTTGTATCTTGTATCTTGCATCCCACCATCAACTGACAGGGGGCGATGGGTGTGAAGGCATGGGCAGTAGCGGAAGTTGAGCAGGAACTTGTTAATTTCTTGTCGCCAATCTTTGTGCTCAATATGTGCCCCTCGGATAATTTTTTCCAAAGGCTGGTTGAAACACTCCACTTCTGCGTTGGCTTGGGGCCAGTATGAAGGGACTTTTTGATGTTGTATTGCATGGGCTGAAGACGAATTGTGGAGCATTGTCCGAAGTAATAAGCTCTGGAAAGCCGTGCGTCAAAAATGTCCTCAGAAGTTGCTTAAGAAGGACATCAGACATACAGTTGACTCTCAATAACTCGAACGTTCAAGGGAAATAAAAAAGGTTCAAGTTATGGAGGGTAGGATTTTAAAGAAAGTTACCTGAAGGGGAAAATCATTCCATTTGAGTCAGCGGAAGGTTTCGAGGTATGAGGGTTCGAGTTACTGGATGTTGCACTCGAACAGAGAATAGCAACTTCCAGCCATTTCCCCCCCATTTGTCTTGAGAGAGCAAATGTCTATCTGCGGCAACTGCAGCATTCCTACGTGGTCTAAAAGCTGGTGCTGTAGGATTCAGAGCTGGTGGGGATGCCTCCACTGCCATGTCACAGGTAAGTTCAAGAGGGTACAAAAACTGTACTGGGCGCTCAATGTCTAACTTGGGTGTGCGTAGCTTAGCTCCTAGGATTCCACCATCTCGGCCAGTTATTAAATCTTCAACAACTCCAAGCTTCCACTGAGCCTATTCTTCTCGTCGGACTCGATGATTACTACGTCTCCTTTTGCTGGATGGTTACTGTCACCTTTGTGCCTCAGACGGTGTCTCTCCTGGAGCCCACACAGGTATTCTTTGGTCCAGCGGGACCATACTGCATCCTTGCACTTGTGCAAGTACTTTGCACGCTTTCTGAGGTCGTAGTCTTGAATGTGGTGCGGCTCCAGCACTGGCAGTGCATTTGGTTGCATGTGTAATAGAGAACTTGGGGTAAAGGGATGTCGTCCTCCACATAATCTAGTGGCCTGTCGTTAAGGGCAACTTCCACATCTAGCAGCACCTCTTGAAGTTTGGTTGAAGACAGGAACCCATTCCCGATAGACTTGTACAGGGATCCCTTGACTAAACCCAATCAATCTTTCAAATTGGCCCCCCCACCAGGGCGCCCGTCTCAAATTAAATTTCCACTCGATTCCCTGCTGGGCAAGGAGGCCATGAATCCTCTCATCTTTCATTACTTGCTCGATCCATTTGGATGCACCCACGAATGTTTTACCATTGTCACTAACGCCAACGCCACTCTCCAATTTTGCTTGTTCAATCTACGTTTTTACGTTTTCAATCTTTTTCACAGTCGCCCGAAGGGCATCACGTCGTCATTCGATTCCTTCGCTGTTTCCTTTCTCAACGATACCCTTGGTTTTCCCTTGAGTAAACTTAAGAAGTTTAATTTGTATGTCCAGTTCCATGGTCAACGCTTCCATTGTTGTTCACGCTGCAGTTGTTTTCACTCACAGTACCCATTCAGAGGTGCCAGATTGTGTCAGGAATCTTTCGACTGCCTCTAACACAAGGGATTTTACCTATAATATTCACGTTAATAACGACCAACAACTCGAATCACTTCACGATTTAATGTCCCAACTCGAAGGTAAATTACATTCACTGAGATCTGTCGTCAAAATCGCACATGGTTTTGAAAGTCTAGACTTACATCACGTGATTACACCTTATCACTTAGCAATGAGAACAATAGAACCAAAGTTCACTTTCATGGCATGACAGTCACGCAGTCCATTTCCAATAATTTCTCTCTGAGACGTGGCTATGGGGATTGAATTGGAAGCAACGTAGTTGATATATTTTTCCTTGATCTGTCGCTCACGGTTGGATATGCCTTGAAGAGGAAGGCATGGAAGCACGTCGGCTGGATATGTCTTGCCTGGCATGTTTATCACTTTAAATTTATAGCGTTGTAGCCTGAGCGCTCATTGCTAGAGCCGGGGAGGCGGCTTGGACTTAGGCCTGTAGATTACCTCTTAAGGCTTGTGATCTGTGTAGAGGGTAAATTGCTTGCCATACAAGTTGATGTAAATCGTTTGCAGGTCCAAACTACTGCCAAAGCTTCATGTTCCGTTTAGAAGTATCATCTCTCTACATCTGCCATTAACTTAAATGCCTTCTCTTTTGAAAGTTCTGGAAATGCTGGTTGAAAGCTAAGACGACGTAAGAGCAATACCATTGCTCGAAACAAATACTTGCTCTACTTCAGAAATTGATTCCTTGCTATTCTTATGTACATGTCTATGAGCTGATGTAAGTCGTCATAAATCCATAAAACGGACAGACCATGTACGCCAACTGTTTTATTATCTCTTATGTGTACCCTAGATCTTGCTGGGTCTTTTTCTGTACCATGGTAGTAAGCAGCTTCCTTAAATTCACTGAGGTCATTTTCCCCGCAACTCCACCTTTCCCACTGTTGTCAATCAGAAGGCGTGGCATCATCCAGTCTCTCACTTCGCAGTGTGACTGGTCTTAAGTGTACATGTCTTCTCAGCAAAATTGCCATGTGTTTAGCAGAGGTTGCTGCGAGTTGTTTTACAGCAGTCACTCACTGGCTTCCATGGAAAACCTTGTTAAGGGTTCGCTGGAAAGAACTTTTCGGTAGTTGTCATTGTACTTTTCTAACTTCCTCTTTGAGGCGTTCTTTTTTTTGAGCAGACGACCACGATGTCATTAGGTCTCTCTGAGCATTGATTAACTAGATGCTTATGTTTGGTAATGATTTACCTTCTTGACTGAGAAATTTGAAAAAAGGCTCAAAGTCATCAGGTATGACCTGGCAGTCCCGGGTTGATACTTCTCCACAGCACAGCATGGCCATCACTTCAAAAATGTAACTCCATCTTTACCAGGAATTAACAGCAAGTAAATGGCGGGGAGCTTTTGCTGCTTCATTGGCTTTTTCGTTTAATTTCATCTAGCATGAACGAATAACACTTTGTACCTGGGAATTGTACTGCTGAGCTATCCTTTCACTTTGATATCCCCCATTTATGTCAACTAGGTGTTCATAAAATTCAGTGAGTAAGTTTTCTGTGGTTTTATTGCCTTTTTCTTGTTGCCATTCGTTGACCTCTTCACAGCTGCTAGGAGTCCAATCCTCGTCAAGTGCATCATCCTTGTCACTCTCATTGCCATTAAAGGTGCTTTTTAACAATTCGTCGTGATCCATTTCTTCACTTTACTTTGTTCTCAAATCTTGTTTTGACTGCTCTTCGCTATTAAAGTGGTAGCCTTCACTTTGTCGCTCATCAATAAAACTTTGGATCATCTCTTTCGAAGGTAGCTCGTTATCCTGGTCTAAAAAGGATCCAGATACATAGTTTTCTTTGCCTACGATTTCAACTAATTCAGTTACATGGACATGATTCGCTCAACTCAGTTGTTATCTAGTTCTTGTAGTTCTTGACTTTCGACTTTATCCCTCTCTCCCTCCATCCACTTGCCCTGGTCTTTTTCTCCACGAGAAACGTTGTCTTCTGTGCTCAGGAGATATTTTCTTCTTTGTGTTCTCTCCCACACTCGTTCTCGTAATCTTGATCACTATCCACATACGTGTTTGTTTGGCTTAGTTTCACTACCCTTTGACTTTCCTCTTGTGGACATTCATCACAATCCTGTCTTTCCTTGTCACTATTGCTTTCTTCTCGTTTCTTTCTTTTCTCTTTCCTTGTTCCTATAAATACGTCTCTCACTTTTCTAGGGGCACTCTTGCACTATGAGATAGAAACCCATGAAAACCTTGCGAATTTTTTCATGGTAAATTCACATCTTTTTTAAGCATTTTCACAGGGTTTTCACAGGCAAGAGGAAAGGAATTTTCAGCGGAATTTACCATGAAAATCCTTGTCAAGAAGCCACGAAAATCCCCTTAAAAACCCCCAATTAACTACCCATGAAATGATCCATATTTCAAAGACGTCCATTAATCAACCCTGAAAACACCATTAAAATTGTATTAACAATAAATTCGCTCCCAAGTGCACAAATGACAATAAGACAAACCTGGCAGTAAAAGGGACTATGGACACTGGGTGCTCCCTAGGATAGCAATGAGCATGGGTGGTAGCGACACACCCTGACTGGCATAATTGGGTGGTTAGAGGACACACCCTGGAAACTAAGTGGGGCGGTTAGCGGATACAAACCCCAAAGCACAAACTTGGGCGGTTGGCAGACACACCCAGAGATAATGAATGAGGACAGAGACCCTTGGGTGGTTAGCGGACACACCCAGTGATTAAATTGGGGTGGTTAGCGAACTCACCCAGAGAACGAAGCCCTTGACCCAGCTAGGTAGATAGCTTAAGATAAGGTGGGATAAGGGACCCACCCAACCTGCCGTGGGCGATAGCTAAGTGGAAGGTGTGCACCCAGGCCAGTAGTCCAAGTTTATTGAAAGGGGAGGGTAGGGCAGGGGAAAATTAAACTTACAACTGAAAATAGATAGCGTGTGTAGCATGCTACTAGTACAGAGACTGGTGTATCGAACTACATGCATGCAAGTACCGTTCATTGGAGACCTGATATGCCACAGATGGTTAAACTAATAACAGTGAGATAAAAACACAGGCACACATTCAATTGTGAGCGAACTAGGGAACAATTATTGACATAAGCACTAAGTGCTGATATAGATTCCAAGTAAATGCAGCTGAAAGCATCCATTGTTTGGATATCAAGTTCACTGGAATGTTTGTAACGCAATATATCGATAAACAGCGTCTCTGTGGCCAAGGCGTATTGATAGTCAACAATACAACGCTCTTAACGTAGTTAACTATACTTTACAAGTAAAGTGAACATTAACAATAAATTCGCTCCCAAGTGCACAAATGACCACGAGACAAACCTGGCAGTAAAAGGAACTATGGACACTGGGTGCTCCCTAGGATAGTTATGAGCATGGGTGGTAGCGACACACCCTGACTGGCATAATTGGGTGGTTAGCCGACACACCCTGGAAACTAAGTGGGGCGGTTAGCGAACGCAAACCCCAAAGCACAAACTTGAGTGGTTGGCGGACACACCTAGAGATAAGGAATGAGGACAGAAACCCTTGGGCGGTTAGCGGACACACCCAGTGATTGAATTGGGGTGGTTAGCGAACTCACCCAGAGAACGAGGCCCACGAACCCAGCTAGGTACATAGCTAAAGATAAGGTGGGATAAGGGACCCACCCAACCTGCCACGGGCGATAGCTAAGTGGAAGGTGTGCACCCAAATTGCGCCCCAAATACTGCCAGGGAAATAAATTAACAATCTCAACTTTAAAAAGGTCTACATTGTCCAGTACTTGGATCCCAAGATCCTAGTGGAGTACTATGGGTGGTGGTTAGCTTGGCAGGGACCGTTTGGAGTATTTTAGCAGGTGTCTTGATATATTGGGTGTAGCAATTGCTGGACCATTGGCCAAGGGTTTGGTCTGGAGCAGTAGTCGCAGCCCCAATACGGAAACTGTGGCAGGTGACGTTTGGTGAAGGGGGTCGACCTGCTGAGTGTTGACGAGTGGCTTAGAGGTGCTGGTTGTAGAGGAGGTTGACCCAGAAGTGAGTTGTTGGGCTTGGGCTGGGGGGCGACAAAAGGACTGGGTAGCCTGGGAATGGGAAGGGTAAGTCATGGTGCGATGGCCATAAGAGTGACAAGAAATGCAGAAAGGGAGCATTTCCTCTTTCAAGATGTCATTGTAGAGTTTATTGTTAATTTTGCCCCAGGACAACAACGGTTAACGGAAGGCAGTGTCGAACATTATCCATGCTGATGCTCTAAACTTCCTGCTAAACTTACAAATCTGGTCTTGGTAGGCCAGGAGATCAGGGGGAAGGAGAGGGAAGTGGTGAAGGGCTGTTCGCAGGTAAATATTCCAGGCCTCGGGGTATTTTGCAAACCAGTTTGGATGTCACTCAAAGAAGATTGTGATTCAGGTTGGGGAGTCACAGGAGAAAGCAATGATCTTTTGACCGGCACTGGAGGATGTTGTGAGCCAATGCGCTCACTATGAACGGCTGCCGAGATGAGCGATCACAGCTGGGTGATCTGCACCCCAGAAAAGGCGTTCGCTCGAAGAAGATTGTACATAGTTTCACAGGGTAAACATTTTAAACCTTATCCATGAAAATTGCATGAAAAGTCCATGATTTTTTTAAAGTTATGTATGAACGGTGCCACTGTATACATAGCGGTTTCATAGTCTTAAAAAAAGATAGACTGAGCTAAATTTGTTGAACTTACCTAATGTTGCAGAGGCTTCTGTCTGTCTATACTACGGTGTAGGTACACATGCACAAGACCAAATGAAACATCAATTAACTGTCCACAGGGACTTTTATTCGACCCAACTGATAACGCAGTAATCATGAATGTTTCCATTTTTTCCCATACTATAAAGTACATTCAGATCAATAAAAATTGCGACTGATATAATTTCTATAAGTAGTCTAAAATTGAAATTCTAGTGTAATACATAATTGAAATTTGATATTCTATACTTTCATTGAAACATTACTCTACAGAACTTTCCATATTCTATCAGCATTCAACGAATCTCTCTTTATCAGGTTGTATTGCTTTTACTATTGCTGTAACGATTGGTATATTTTCCTCAGTAATTGAATTTTGCAGGCACACTCTTTTGTTTTACACTGAAGCTGTTCTGCTCAGAACAATAGAATCTTAAATTTTTACACAAGTTTGAAAGTTCATGTGATGTTGTTAACTCGATCTCATTATCACTTAATAGCATTATATTGAGCTTTACTTTTTAATTGTTTGCCCAATTCAAGTAGCTTCAATGTTATAATCCTGTAACACTAACCATGTCAAAAATTTGAAACAGCTGAAAAGTACCACAGAAACGAAGTTGTAGCCCACACAGCTGACTACTATTGAAAGCTCAAATAACCAAACTCAAAACTTATTTTTGTTTTCATTGTGCAAACAGTTAAAGGTAAGTCTTTGCAGTTACTGTAGTACCACAACGAAACTTAATGCATAGATCTAGAATTAACTCAAGTAAGCTTTTTATGGCTTAAAAAGTTTTTTCAATGATTTTTTCATCATTTAGAACATAAGCATCTGTGCTGACCTTCTGTAGTCGAGGAGAGGAGAAAAAGATGTACTCTCCACTGACCGTGTCAGTGTCCTTACGTTTTGGCCACTTGCACGTGCCGTCTTTCATTTTTCTTATGAAATCAACGGCAATTCCTCTACACTTTTGAGGGCAGTGATGTTGCCAATGTAAAATCCCTCATCACATGCAACTGCCCGGTTACATGTAATGTTTCTCCATCGTGGCCCTGCTAGTCACCAACAAAATGAACAGGTTTAGATACCCATCATTGTCACTGTCATTAGAGTTTTGCATCAACAAATGTGTTGCAAAATTATCTTCGTTCTCTTTTTATTGACTGCCTTCAAAAAGAAGTTGTCAGCACCTAAATCAATGTTATGTCGTAACTACAGAACCGTAGTCAGTGGTGTTTACTTAAGATTGTTGCAGAAGGAAAACTCATTGGAAAAAAAAAACAGGAAAGAGACCAAAAGAAGTATCATAAAGAGAATCACTTTTTCGTTTCTAACCTCGAGATTGCTACAACTTGACAAGTGCTACTAAGACTTTGCTGAGATATTTGTAAGCAGGCATAGTCCATTCCTTGGGCTTTTTCCTGAAAGTAGAAAACGATTTCCTACAGTAGCTTTAATAAAGTTTTAGTCCACTTGGATAGCTAAAATTAGTATTATATCGCTCTTGTTGATGAAAGCAAAATACGGATTTTTCTTTCAGCTTCAAAACATGCTCGATAGATTTGCATGATGCGAAAAACCCTGTACCGTTTTAACGGTTTTTATAGTTAGCGCCAACTGGAAAATTATGATTTCCTGTCAGTTTTTGACCTATCTTGAAAACATAGGGTCTTAGCCAGAGTGAAGTTTTTCCCTTGCTCTGTTTGTTTGTTTGTTTGTATGTATGTATATATGTATGTATGTATGTAAATTCAATCTGCTAATGTGTAGAATGGTTTTCAGAGAGCGCTCAACTTTTCAGGAGCAGTAAATATTATAATGAAAATTATTCCAGGCTTCAGATGTATTTCATCGCTTTATTGCTACAGCTCTGTTTCGTATGGCCAAAGGATGACCACATTCTTCAGGCAATATTGGCGAATGACCGTTAAATTCGAATGCTGGCGTCTATATACAGATGGTTGTTAGGTAGTTGCGTTATGTTATTCTAAAGTTCTTAAAGTGCCACTGAGACGAAAATTCGTTGGTTTATTTCGGCCAAATTCTGTCGCAGAATATCGCGTTGTGTCTATATTTACCCAGAAAACTGAACAAGAAACCGTCCATCCTAATATTTTT
>Ga0126336_10000010_pt1 | contig 32842 bp, 19 predicted proteins | sample SidCmetagenome_FD_92530 | JGI IMG/M metagenome (GOLD analysis project Ga0126336, IMG submission 92530) | Coral microbial communities from El Islote,Puerto Morelos, Mexico - Siderastrea C C metagenome | ecosystem: Host-associated > Invertebrates > Cnidaria > Coral | place: El Islote,Puerto... | reverse complement strand
GTCAGTCAGTCAGTCAGTCAGTCAGTCAGTCAGTCAGTCAGTCAGGCAGTCAGGCAGTCAGTCAGTCAGTCAGTCAGTCAGTCAGTCAGTCAGTCAGTCAGTCAGTCAGTCAGCCAGTCAGTCAGTCAATGAGTCAATCTTTCGTTTGTTTATTTATTTAACAAGATCTAGTTACCTACCTAATCTAACTACTGAATATCTCTTTTTGGTAAAAATAATAACAATAAATAAAAATGAGCATATAAGACTAGCCAACCACAAGGGGCCCCTACAAATACCAGGTATACTCTAAGCCGGAATAAGGAAATTTTGGGCCAGGAGTGTACTTCTTCCCATGGGCGCCTTTGCTCCCTAAAAGAAAAGGGCAGGGTGGCAATGCGATCCTTGACTGTCCTGTATTCCAACTGTTACATATCATGGTACCCGTTTCAGTTTCGCTCATTTGTTATTTTTTTTCAGCCTGCATTTGCTTCCTCGTGCATTTTTGGCTCCAGATGGCTGGGCTAAGGATCAACAGTGCACGTACGTGCTTAAGCTGAACATTTACAAGAAAATCTTTAACATTAACAGGTGTATACTCAAAGAACTAGTTCTATTTTCCGATCTTAGCCGGTCCTTTTTCATGCCGTTTGAGCGTAAAGCCTTTAAGCGTAAAGCTTGGCCTATGGTAATGGTTACTAATAGTTTTTCAGCAATAATGTTAAATAGTGTTTTATTGCTATCACAGAAGAGGTCCGCGTAGGTACAATTCAAAGAACCATTAGCGCTTGTGTTATGTATTACTCTAAATTTGAACAAGAACTGAGTGCTTTTATTAAAATGTTGACCGAGTGGTCGCTTACGAGAACTTAAAAACAAAGGAACAAGCCCGTTGGTAATTTACAAAAGTGGTCGCGGTCGCTTACCGGAGTGGTCGCTTACGAGAGCTTTTGATTACAGAGTTTAAGTGACAAGTCAAACGGGGTTTCACAATGCTGGTCGTAACGAGAGGCTGGTCGCTTACGAGAGTGGACGCAAAGAGAGCTTTGACTGTATTCCGGTACAGTAGGTCCCGGAACTGAAAAATAAATAAACAAACAAACAAACAAATAAATAAATAAATAAATAAATAAATAAATACTTGGTATAATGAGTTATGCTAAACAGTTTCTCCATGGCTCTCGCCATTTCCTTTGTTTTTAGTGTGCTTGTTTGTTTTTGTTGAAAAAGGAATAAAAAGGAGGTACTTTCCCTTTTCCAACTGCAAAACTGGAAACACTAAGTATAAACGCGGATTGCGCAAAAAATCGTCTCAAATCTTATCCCTCGAGGGTATACCGTTGTCTTCATTACATCAAAACGCTAACCGATCAAATAATGACAAAAATTGTCCGCAAACTAGATTTTACATCAGTAAAAAGGTAAAAAAAAAAAAGATGTATATCAAAGAAAAATCCAATTTGCCCAATATCTTTGGTTTTGAATGCATTAGGATATACGAACTCGTAGGAGACAAAAATACGTTATGTTATACCCTTATAACATGGCCTTAAGTCACTTCAAGATTTTATTTTTTATTTGTGATCGAAGATAACTTATCAAAGAAAATTCTCCTGGTAAAGTTTTGCTAGGAAAAAGATGCTACAATTTCCCGGCTGTGGAAATTGCAAACATTAGCGATTTTTAATTTCATTTTAATGTTTGATAAAAGTAGCTGATTTTAAAAATGTCTTGCCTTTCTTCAAATGAAACAAAATGTAAACCCGCCTAATTTCTGCCCTGTTTTCTTCGCTCACTTACAAAACTGTGGACCGAAGAGGAAAACAAGAATTTAAATTAATTAAAGAGCAGACAGGAACTTTGAATTCAAAATTTGTCTTCCCGATCTAATATTTCTGTTATCAGTAGATTTTTCACACTGTATTGATTGAGCGATAACACGTTGATTAATAGTTTTTTTCGCAGATAGGAAAAGCTTTAGAAAAGCCATCGGAAGTCTTCCCACATCAGTCCATTTTGTGTGAAGAAGTTTTTTAAAAAATCACTCAAAGTGAGGCGCTAAATGATGCCAAAAGGCTATTGCTGCTATAAAACATAGGGAACGACGGCGATAACGAAACTAGTCCAATTCTTGGCACAAATCTCTTTTCATATATTTAGGAGATATTCCGTTAAAAATAATTTCAAGACGCGCGCTGGAAAGCAAACAAGTCTCACGCAGAATAATTAAAAACTCATTTGGCTTGAAGTTTGTGTTTGCGAAATTTGGCCGCAAAGTACAGGTGTAGGAAATACGCATTTCAGAGTTATCTTGATGAAGATAACACGAATCGTGCGAGTCTTCTGGATATCTTAGAAAAAAATCTCATTTATTAACTGCACGCGTATTGGTGGGTCTTTCGCGCGTATTGTTGACAGAATGTCAAGCTAGTTTCAATTCAATGGCGATGGCGGATTTGATAAGCTAGTAAATGGCCGAGTGCCGAGAGCGGATCCGACACTGACATGCATGGCTTTTTATAGCCGCTATCGAAAGTTTATGTACAGGAGATGAAAGTCTAGACTTCAAAAAGCTACGAAAGTGCTAATTTTTATCTTTATGTCTGCCCAACCATGTATTTGTTTGCCGATGAAATTAAACGCAAAGAACATATTTGACTGGGTTAAAAAGAAAAAAAAGTCATGACATTTTCTAACTTCAAATATCTGATTACGATATTCTGTTCTATCTCGAAGTTACAGATGAATAAAATGTTTTAACTTAAACCCTTGCTTGAATCTTGATCAATCTAATCATTTTATCGCGTATACGTGAACATTTTATAATATTTGTCAAGTAAAAAATAGAATTTTACTTTTCTTCGCGCCCTATCACCAGATAACCTGTATATCAGGGAGCGTACTTCTGTCAAGGCGGTCACCGATCGGCCTGTTATTGATTGTTGTCCTTCATAACCTAGTTAACAAGCAACTGAGAACGAAATATTCACCATACAACATAGATTGTTTTCAACATACATTGTTTTGTATATGTGCAACTTGCCTTTTACTTGTACCATTTTAGCGTCTTTCTAGAATCTGCGATAGCGATCCAAGGATATGTCAGCCCAAAAATTACTGCCTTGTCGTCAACAGAGAAGAAATAGATTTTATTATGTAAATAATGTTTATGGCTGGAAAGTTATCTTATTTTTGTTGCCCACAAACGCGTGTTGTAGTCAGTTCGTTTTTCATAAAAACAGTTCTTTGATTGGGCGAATAGGCGCGCCGCGTAAGGTTAAATTTGAGCGGCGTTGAACGGTTCACCACCCAAATTTAACCTTACGTGCAACAATTCTAATCATTCGACAGCGAAAACACGTAGCTTATTTTTTTCATGCTTTTGTGTATCAACACTATCTTACTGAAGTAATTTCTCCTTGGTGGTCGAGAAAACTTGGCCAAAATCGCAAGATTTTCTTGTTGTAAATTATTTATTTGGCCTTGGCGATCTGACGCGTTCAATACAAGCTGAAACAAACTCACCAGTTCAAATGAATGTATTCACTTGCTACTGTAATTCCAAAATCTATCCAAACACCTTAAAAGTCAGTAAAAAAACCTGTACTTTCGAGGGTAATGAATCGAAAACGATGACACCCTATTTTCCTGCTTTAATTCGACCGCACTTTTGTAGCTCGCGGCAAAGCGATCGTGAAAGAAGATAGGTGGGTACTCTTCAAATGTCGACTTCTTGTCTAAGGATTTGCCCTGAAGTTTGCCCTTTGCTGAAGTAAGGTTTTTAGTCTGTCTATTGTGCACGAAAACGGCATCTGTTTCTTATATCTTTTTGTGTATTTTGACTATTTTGCAGCAATGTAAAGAGGCTATTTTACTAGAAATTGGCGAATTATATTTTAAGCGACAAATTTCAATTTCAGTCTGCAAAAACACGACAAATTTAATTTTATAGGTTAAAAAAAGGTTTTTTTGAAAAGAGTAAAATTGAAAGCCTTTAGGGAAAAAACTTTGGCACAGTGGCTTAAAAATGGAAGCAGTCGAGTTTCTTGTGTTAAAAGCATTTGTAAAATTTCTCAGTATCTCGCACTCCCGAGCCCAATGTCAAACAAGAAATGTGAAAAATACGGTCTTAAATTAAATTCTAGCTCACTAAACCACAAAAGTCTGCTTCCAACTTCAATGTTATGGGTTAATTGAAATTATAATTTAATTCTAGTTAAAAGGCGATTAGGAACTCTCATTATACATAAGCGAGAAACCTCTGAAAGAAACGAAGAAGATTACAGAGTTAAACGAACGTTTCACCGTTCAAGTGAATTGGTCATGCCTCTATTGTTTGATCCGTTTTCAGTCTTTGCCATTACCCATTTCTCCCCAGAAAAAAAATCTCTGAGGCAGTCATTTTAAGTCGCGGAACTTCAAGGTAATAATAGGAATATTAGGGCTAATTTGCACCTACAGTTTTGTCTTTGTTGTCGTTGCTAGCAGCAGCGTAATGGACTGACAAATATTTCGGAAAAATTGCTGTTTATCTGCAGCAAAATCTCGGGAAGGGACAGCAGTTGAACTTCAAGTCATTCTTCTAACCGTTATTTCATCGCATTCCCGAAAATAAAATCTGTCCCTTGTTTAAAGAATTCAACATAGAGAAATGTTATATTAGTGTTTGCAGTCCATTGTACATGGAGTTAACAATTGCAAGAGCGGAGCATTTGCGGCTGAAGATGCAATAAACTCAGACTTTATTTCAGTCAATATGACTTTTATTTAATTCTTGAGGTTTTTTCTCAGTCTCAATGTTCATATATTTCTGTACTATATAATACTATTCTTGAGACTCCTATTAAAAGCGAAAAAGAACAGATAGTGAAAGATAACGCAGAATGGAAAAGATGGAAGGAGAACTAATTTAAACAGGATAGGAATACAAGCCAGTAAAAAGATAGAATCTTTCTCCACGATTAACAGAAAGAACCTACAAAACTCTGCGATAACATAACCTGTATGAATAGATTCACTATATTCTCGAGTTTAATATTTACAGGGAAACTTTTTCTCTTTAGACCGATACGGTCTCGTATCTCTGGTTTACAGCCTTGAGACAAGAAGCGATATACGAGTACACGATAAAGCTTTTAATTACATACAAATAGTATATGAAATCAAATATGAGGACTTTTTATCTTTTACTAGGCAAGCAGGGCGGCTTTATCTGCAGAAAAGTTAAATTCTGTTGCGCCAAAAACCTAATCTTATCACGGGTTTGTACAATATTTAAACTGTCCAAAACTGTTAAAAGAACAACAACATGAAATTTCTTGCAATTGTACACAACCACTGAATGGCCGTGTTTGCCTCCTATTCTTCTTGAACTCAACGCTTTTCAACCTTGCTTAAATCTCGTGTGGCTATTCCACGGGCGAGACGCCGAAAAAACTAAATACTCACGGAAACATATTTCGAGGTACGAGCACGCAAAACTTACTTTCTTTTCCTTTTCGTTGGTGAAAGCTTAATTAATAACAATATACGGGAACAGTTTGTAATAATAATATTCCTAGATGCCGCGACAGCTACACGGATGGAGAATGTTTTCTAAGGCGAATTCCCTTGTTCAACAAGATCCGCTTGTCGTTCTAATATTAGTGTTATTTTAGTTCATTGTCAGTGCTCAATCCCGTTGCAAAGTTTTCTTTGAGTTTCCCCTCTCTTCGTAGTTTCTCTACGAGGCGTTTATCGATACAGAAGGCGGCCCTGGTAAATAGCTTGAAGGATTCGGTGGAGTTGAAGTAATAAGGGGCCCGTACAGTCCCGGGTGAAGAGCGGGAATTCCCGTCATGGAGGGCCTTGAAAACGCAGTCGGTGTGTGAATCGTTGGACTTATAACAGGGCTGATCATGCTAGAAACCGGGTTGCCTTGGCTCATACTTGGAATGGAGTCCCGGCCGCTCATAAGCTTGTCTTCACCTCCATGTTTCTGCTCTTGTTTCACTCCTTTGGACTTGTTCTTGTTCTTTGATGAAACCTTTCTGTTCCTCGTTTGGATGCCATCCTTCTTCATCGAAAGCGGGCGGTTGACCTGTGAAAATAAAAGAGAAAAGAAAATAAGTTGAAGGTATAGAGCTACACCAAGAAGAGAAGTTAACAATAGGAATTTATGATCTCTTTCGTAAACTGGAAAGCCTGGGAGTTTTGTCTTGACTGGGTGTTTTTAGCAGTGATTGATTAACAATGCTTCGTGTGGAAAAGTCTTGTCGAGGGGTGAAAGCAAAATGTTTGGCGGTAAAGAAAGGAAATTCGCGGAGAAAAGTTTCAAGCGCGAAAACAGATGAATGTTCGAAATTCTGGTTTTTAAAAAAGGCAAAAGGCAAACGAAAAAGAAAAGGGTAGGAAAAGTATAAAAAATCTTGTAATTTCGTGACTTGAAAGAACACGTAAGAACACTCTCAATTCTCTCCCATTAGGAGCGGAAATTGGATTACGGCGTGAAGTGGTCCAGATAGAGAAAGATTCAAAAGACGTGACCGAAATGGCTTGTCCTCCATCAAACAATATTGCATTAAAACGTAGACTAGAGAATCGGATGTATTTCCTTCACATTTAATTTCAGAAGAAACTTTATTCAACTCATTTCAAAAGTGAAATCAGTTTAAACACGCTTTAGTATCAATAGCCATTTCCCGCTTGTCGGCAATTCTTTTTTCTCTCCATTGTTCGTGTATGTGCATTTTTATGAATTTATGAGAGCAGATTATTATTACATTTGCCAAAATGGTGTTGAGGAAAATTTGCCGAATGGAGTCCTCTCGAGTTTAATTCGTTTCGTAGCAACCTGTTATAATTTGTTGAATGTCTTTCTTTCGTGCAGTGAAACGAGCTTCTGCAAAACAAAGGTCTTTCTTTTCTTGACAAGCCATACGTTTTAGTGCGGTCTTTTTATTAAATACAATGGGAACAGGAGCAGGTGGTATTTGGTTTAAAATACCAAGCATTAAATCTCTTGGCCACTGGAGAACTGTTTCTAAAACGTTTCAGTAAAAACGACATTCAAAAATTCAAAAATCAAGATTCTACCCCTAAAAAGAATTTGGTATAGCAATTGAACTAGTTGATTTCTTTTTCATCAGTGCACATTATCTGTAAAATTAAAAGTACATTTTTTTTTTAATAAAAAATTCACAAAAATAAAAAAGTCGTTATGTCATGTGTGTTGAGACAACGTAAAACAAAAATGGCCCACCGTAACACAAAATTAGGTGAAAACGAGTGTGATCATCTAATAAATAATCGGACAAAACCACAATTATGGCCCTGGCGTTTTATTTGAAAGCTGAAAACTCAAGACGTTTGTTCGCTGACTTATGAAAGCCACGATAACACAACAAATATTAAACTCTCATTATTAACGTAATGCACAGGAAATGGGACAAAATCTAATTCTACTCAACGAATAAAAGGAAGCTATTAACTCGATATAACCGACAAGTTTGATGTTTTGAGTTAAAATTCAAGTCCAACAAAACAAAGAGTCTTCGCCCACCATACGGTTGGTTTACTGAAAATTAAATTGTGGCAGGAAATAAGAATTCTGTTAGCTTAAAAATAGCACGTGGATTTCAACGGACACCCATCTCATTAAAAATTAAAACATTTAAAATTAATTAGCATGGAAACTCCAGCTTTCAGCTATTGAGAAGGTGTTGAAACCGTGTTTTTGAATCGTGTAAAAGAAATTACGAATGTACACAAAAGAGAACAAAAACCCTACTGTTTGTTTGAAGCCCACCACGTGAAATACTGCTGGCTCGCGCGCTTGTATGCCAAACAAAAGTCATTGAAGATGTAAAAATATTTACAAGCCTCGAAAAATCGGAAGCAAAACAGCAAAGCACATTAAGCTTTTACTCAAAATAACTTAACCGGATATTGAGATGAAATTACCCCAACTTTACTAAAGACTAATTGACGAGCTTTGTAATAAAGGCATAATCAACATATATAACGGCTCTCGTTTTGGAACAGCTGGAAAAGATCTCAGCGAACGTTTGGAAAAACAGCTCGTCAAAAGAGCGGTCCACATATTATTCAACAAATAAATTGCCAGCTCATTTGCATTCTAAAAAAAGTTGTTTCCATGATCGAAACGTTAATAGAAAGAGAAAAAAAGCATCATACAGGCGAAAAGATGAGCGATTTCAGTCGGAAATATCTTATCTTATACGAGTGAAATTCGCTTTTTTACCGTCTTAAACACTGTTTGTTTATCGCTCGTAAGCCATTAAGGATAAATGAATTTCTGATAGTGTGATAAATAAATCAAGAAACCTACCAGTTATCGGCCACCATCTTATCTATTGCGCTTATTACGTTCATCACAACGCTTTTGTTTTCTCTGAGAAATCTCTTCGAGGGCAAGAAATACGCCGCGTTTGTAGCGCGCGCGCGTGGCCCTCTCGAACTCACTTACCGCGTGGAGCTTCCAGTAAAGTCCGCACGCGTTGCAAACGGGGTCTCCGTTTTGGTTGCGACGCCACAATGTAGTCTGTGTGGTATGACAATTAGCACAAGACGTCCCTGCTCTGCGGGCTGCTGACTGTTTGGCGTAAAACAGAAATGAGAAAATTAGAACCTATGAAAGAAAACCTCACAGTTCTTTGTTATAGAGGAGTTTGTTGAAAACCACTGCAAGATTGTAATAAGCGCTTTTGAATTTCAAGTTGCACACACACAGGGGTTTCTTTGCGCCATGAATAGCATTTAAGAGTTCTATTAAAGGCGATGACAAGTGAAGGTTTTCTTGGTCGCTCATAATGACAGCTTCTGCTCGCAAAATACCGAATTTAAATAAAAAAGAACACGAAAGATCTAATTGGCAAATTATATCTCTTGATTTAATCAAGCCCCCATAAGGAAAATACATGTAGAAAATAACGTTGAAAATTCCTATGCCCCTCTCAAATTTTACTCAGCCTTGCATGCAATGATTTCCGTTTTTGAGTCTTGAAGTTATCAATTATTACTGAAAAGGCTTTGAGAATTTTTACACTCTTTGCTGTCAGCGATTGCAAGCGCATCGAATGTCGGCAGTCAAATTTAGAAGCGACAATTTGAAAATTAGCTTAACACACCACGATAAGAGAACTTTTCAATTTTAGTCTTGATACAAAAACTGAAAATGAAAACGCGAGATACACAGCGAGATTTGCGCTTACTAAGAAGCCTACCAGACGACTTACCAATCTTCTTTTGGGTTTTATAAGAGGTCGGTTGGACCCGTTCATTTTGTGGTACAATCCACAGGCGTTACACAAGTAATGGCCACCACCATCTCTCCGCCAAAGTGGAGTTGACGTTGCGCCACAGTTGACGCATTCGCGCCCATCGGCTGGTTGGAAAGACGAACAACCAAAGATCAGTTGAAGACCAACTTTCCACGTCTCCAAAGTTTCTTCTTTTCTATTCTACTTTGTTTTATGGCAACCACTCGCGATAAAATGGAAACGGAATGATAACAAAAAACAAATACACGCCCGACTTACATATTGCGTGTGAGCTTGTCTTCATCTGATCGCATCACTTTTCTTGAAGGTAAACTGTTTCGCGAAAGGTCAGACTTAACGAAAACATAAATATTTTAGAAATACGTATTTCTTTCACTTCTTTGTAAGTTCTCAACGACTTAACGCTGTTTTGATGCAAGATCCTCTTCGCTTTCTTTTTCACAAGCCATTCTCAATACGACTCTGAGAAAATGCCAAAGTAAACTTCGAATAAAAACGTTAGAGTAAATTAGAGATTCCTTGGAAAAAATTCTATGGTTACGGTGCTACTGTTTTGCGGTGGTTACCATTCAGAACTACGAAATATAAATGACAATTCGACAAATACAACAATTGATTATCAGTTAAGGAGTTTCTGAAAGCTGGAATGCCGCTATAGTTGGAGTTTTAACAGTGAATTTACCGCACAGTAATTAGATTTAGTTAGGAGCGTAATTAGGACTTCTAAATTGGAAAAGGCGTAAAAGAAATTTTGCGGAAAGAAAAAACTTCAGCTCCCGCAGCTTTTGTGGAAGGAAATAACGCTAATCTCGCCGGGGAAGTGGCATTTTGGAGATAATTCGATTTGGCGATTAGTTTTTGTTTGCTCGCACTAACCTGAATTCGATCGGCTCTTGGTTCTGTTTCTAGGAAAGTTTCTATTTGCCATTAGCCCGGGCAAACCCGGCAGCGGTCCGAAAGAAGAGATATTAAGCTCTGAACCAACGTAATGTGGGAGAGCTGGAGAAGGATAACCCGCAAGCGTTGTCGCATCGGGCCTTGGGGGAACAAGCGGCATTCCGGCTTTTAAACGAGCCTTCTCTTCACTACCGTAGCCGAAAATATCGCTGCCCATCACTCCGGTCTCGCCTGAACTCTCCTTCGGTGGAGTCGGCGGGAAAGGAAACAAGTGCGCTGAGCTGTGCCCCATGGATCCTGAAACTGCTGAAGGAGCCATCGAAACTGGAACAGGACTCGGTCGATGGCCTTGCTGGAAAGAAGGACACCAAACGGACGCTGGATTAGGCGTGGAACAACCGTGCGACATCAATCCAGGAGCTGGCTTGCTTTCGATCCACTGTATAGGAGTGTGGAAATGCGGACGACAGACTTGACCTGGCGGAACACGAGCTGTTGGCAAGAACACTCGGCTACAGCTTCCTTGAGGACCAGACTGTCCTTGAGGATCTTGAAAAGCTGTGGGTCCGTGCGCTGCCATTTGGCACATTGATGGGCGATATGCTCGGCCGCCGGGTGTGTAAGACCAATTTGCAGCATTTCCCGAGCTGTCTAGGTGGTGAAAGAAAACGTCCACTTCGTCTGGTGGTAGCAGTTGGTTTGTCTCAACCAAATTCATGTTGTTTCCTCCACAGTTCGAGGAGGTAGGCTGCATTCTCTCGCTGTGTGCGCTTTCGTGTTGTTGACTAACGGCCGGGTGAATCCATCTATGTTCTGGGCCGACGGCTTCCATGTTCAAAGTTGCGACTCGTGAAAAACCTTCAAGAGAACAGAGGTGTTGCTCAGAGCAAATAAAACACAAAACTGACAGAGTGGCATACATTTAAATGGTTTAATAAGTCCCATAACAATAACTACAGGAAATAATAGGTAAAAGGAATTTCATTGTCATGGCATTATATTCAATGGGAAATTCGGCGAACGGTGCAAGACGTCAAAACGCGAGCGTGCATCACCGAACGGAAGTTCCCATTCACAGTTTTGCGAGTAAAATGGAGGTTCCGCAAACTTATCTGATGAACACACTCTAGAAATCTGTAGAAGCTATTCAAATAGATATGGAATTTCTCCAGGGCTCCAAACACACAAAGGGAGATCTCCGAAGCTTTAGGGAACGATGATAGGGCAGATAAGGCGCTAAAATAAAGTATGAGGCAATAGCTTTGTTAGACTTCCATCGCTCGTAACTTCACGTGTACGTGACAGGAACATGCGAAAAAATTTTAAGATTCACAAAACCCTCCGTCAGCGCGCACCTAGTAAAAAACTGTCCTTGACGTGTAGAGGACCGGTGAACAGCCTTTAACGTGTTTTGTAAATACCTCACTGTTGAGTCTTATGGGATAAACCCCGCAATGCACAAGCTGCGATGTGGTGTCTGGTTATATTCAAACAATGTTTGAAAGGTTTTGTAAGCAAACCTGAGCTAGAGTCCGCTCCCGCTTGGCTGGCGCCAACAGGCCTGCTTCCACACACATTAGGAGTGACAGGTCAACGAGCCAACCAATCATCATGCGTAATGGTTGACATTTTGTTAGATTCTCTTTTCCATTCAAAGCATCATTGGTACACAAATCAAACAATCAATTCTTCGGCTAAAGTGATCTGTCAATCACGCGTTTGGGTCCATGTAAAGTTTTCAAACACTAAATTAGCGGCAATTTTTTTTACGTGAGTTCTGCTTAATATCTCAAGACACGTGATGGGTCCAAATCGCGACGCGCGAGGCGGTTTTTGGCAAGCACGACCAGGAAACAATGTTCAGTCAAGGTTGTGAACTTCAAACAAAATTTGGGTTCGTGCCTACAAAACTGAAACACAGCCTTCAAAGTCAGATTTAAAATTTCTTGCTTATCAAAGTAAAATCAACCTCTTTGACTGTATTTGTTATCATTATATGCTTTTCTTACAAGCGATAAATAATATCCTATTTGACGAGAAGAAATTAACGGCTTTGCTGATCCGCATTAGCGATGCTCGAGTGGCTTCCCTTGACGTCCGAAGAATACATCCCGTTGAGTCTGTTTGCCAAGTGTATTTGATCAAGCAGTGCTCGCTCGATTCGATGACCGCATCCGCCATTACAGGGCAAAGAAAAACAACATGGGTGTTTTGCTTTAGAACTAATTACTAAAAGCCGCGCTCTGATTGGCTGAAGTGTTAAGTTCATTGTTAAGACAGGTGGAACACGACCGCAAGATAAAACCGATAACAAAGATAAGCTTCTCGCGGACTTTATTGCGTATTTCAGGGCTTGTTATCAGTGTAAATGTTTGCAAACGAAAACCTCTTTGCGGATGATAGGAAATAAATTGAACTCTTGCTCCACTCTTAGGCTCCGGACTGGCGTGCGGCCCTTCCTAAAACGCGGTCCAGTTATCGAACTCCGGTTGTGACCTTTAGCACAAAGTATGAATAGAATGACAATGTAATTGGTTAGTGTTATCTGAGTTTCAAATTTTCAACAATGTTCCTGATTTGCGTGCGTGGCACAAGCGCTTGCAGACAGCAAGACGCTACTTTGCAGCCTGTTTAAACGAGATCTCGAGATCGAAGTATTTCCCGACCTCCGGAGTTGAGTGGTATGATCATGCATACACAAAAAGGACTTGTTTTAAACCGCTTTTTTAATCGTTGATCGAATTCCAGCCGAGTTTGTATCTGGACTAATGAAAATATTTATGCTTTTATAATCACAAAGAAGCAAAAATTCGTAAACAAGCAATAAACATAATCGCTATAATCACGCCGATTACCTAGACAGTACAAAGTTTGAACATGGTGATAAGAACGAATCGATCATGCAATTTACACTCTACAGTGAGAGCGCTCAAGATGTGCAGAGTAATATCACAAAAATAACGAGCATGAAATGATATTGAAAGCTATAGGTAGTAATATTAAAAGTATAACTGGCTCAAGTATACACTGCCAAAAAAATTCTTAAATGCTGAATCATTAAAAAATTTTTGGCGTCCCACCTGCAGGTACAAGAGAAACACAATCAAAGCATAAAAATAATGTTTACATTGTGCGGTTCGTGCATTCCCACGTGCCAAATGAAACGAACAAGAAATCCACCCCTGTTTAGCTTCGCTTCAGTAAACTCGAGTAATTTTCGCTTTACGTGATGCTCTCCAAGTTCTACAAATAGACTCCACATAACCTCTGGTATTTTTGTGTTATCAACATTTCAATTATTTTCCATTATAAGTTATAAATTTTTAAAACCAATACTCTTAGGACAACGAGAAATAAAGATAACCCTTTTATGAAAAAGAATAATAGTGTTTGAAAGAAATTAGTGTGTTTATTTCAACAAATGAAACGCGTTCTCCCTGACTGAAAAATAAAACATATTCAGCTCAATGCACGGAATATCCAGTGCATAAAAGCGGAAAAGCTTCCTAAAGCTTATGCCAAAACATAGTCACGTTTTGATGGTGCAAAAGTGCCAGCACCTATAAAATGAGTAAAGTTATTTTATCGTAATTATTATCAAGAAATTGAATTACTTAGCTGCCCAGAAAGAAATAACTTTTTCATAAATAATGGATGTTCGGCAAAATCCCAGCGCTAGCCTCGCGTGTGCGGTTTGTTCAATTAAACGCTTCTTTCACCGAAGAAAATAAAATTCAGCAATGCGGAACCTGCCTTATTTCCTTCAGTCTGTCAAAAGAAATATGTTTGTAGTGAATTAAATGGAACTGAATTTGTGCTCACAAAAAGTGTGTTTGTTTGGCTTGGGCTCAGTGGCAGTTGCACTTGTGGAGAATGCACCTCGAACAGTTACGCTACCCATTTAAATTAAAGAACATAAAAACATTTACCAGGAAGCATGGGTTTCCGAAGGCTCTCTGGCACAGTTATCCCATAAACGAGAGGGCAAAGACTCCCTAAGATGCAGGTCTCCTGGTTAACTGTTTCCAAAGACATGGTGGAACCTTTTAACACTTTTTAATGAGCGCGCATGTAGCAGCTCTAGTGAGCAATGTGCCGGATTCCGCTCCACTTCGTCCGGAGACTGCGCCGTCTGTAGAGTTGCGATGTAGTTATGGTTGCTAGTTAGTTATATCTATCTGTACACATGCTAGGCTAAATCCTTAAACACACATGCATTTGCTCTGGTGGAGAGATAAGTCTAAAGAGGAACGGGGTTATCAGTGTAATGTTCCCTTTTTCCTTTGTGTACGGTGGCGATGAAATCTTTGTATAATCGCCAACAACATGCATGATTGCATTTCTGATTTCTGAAAACATACAACTGTTTATTACGCATTTCGTCCTGTTTTGAAAATTTAATCTTTATATATTCTTGAGCATTCGAAGCCGCCGCCCACAACAAAAGCCCAGAGGAAGACTCAATTTCATCGTCGCTGGTTTTCTCAAGCCCCATAAACTGTAAGGGTGATAATTTGAAAACCTTACAGACAGGAAACTCCGTTTAGCTTTATCAGATCTAGGGTTGTCGTATCTAGCTAGCATACTGTGCGAGGTCTTGTACAGTATCGCTAGATCGCAAAAACAAGTTAAACGTCTACGATCAATTTTATATCTGGAAACCGAACTAGAGGATTTAAAGGACTCTCGACAGGGCAAGCTGATAAAGCTTGAATCGCGATAAACACAGATTACAGGCCATAAAAGCTGTAACAATTGCAGGAAAAACAGCTTTGTTGGCAACTGAATGCACAGGTTGGACCGCACGCTAGTTATTCACTCAAAACATGTAACTTGTTCCGAAAAACACGGAAAAAACAGATCAGTTGATGGACAAAAACAAAGACGGTAAAGTGATATATTTTCTTAGCGCCAAGACAAGTTATAGCTGTGTGATGCATCGGTTGTGAATCAGATGAATATCGAATACTCCCGGCAGTATGGAGACGTTGAACATGAAGGAATTTTTCGTGGGTGAAACCATCTGCAAAACAGTTACATTCTGCCGCGGTAGGTAACTTATGATTTTGCTGTTTCAACGTTGGAGGGCTAGACTGTTTTACAATGAAAAGGAAGGGGTGTTCTTTGACGAAACACAGGAAGCAATGTCGAAGGAAATAAGAAATATGCTGACAATATGAGGAGCGTGTTCCTCGACCACAGGAATCTACACCAAAGAAGCGGCAAAAATTGTGGCAAAACGGCTTCAAAACGCATTTAGGAACAATCAGTTCTAATGGGATTGCGTTTAAATATCGGTGTATCCGCCTTTGGGAAGAAATATTAAGTCGATGATTTAACAGTTGAAACAGAATAGCTCGTGTTATTACAATTACGTTTGCGGGAAATGAAAAAAATCACTCAGTAATAGTTGAAATCATCTTGTATAGTGCTTGTGTCGTTAATTGCACTGCCGGACTGCTAACAGATACAACGCAGAGATTGATACTATTTTTTTACCACACAAGTACACATAAGTGACTCATGGTTAGTCTCATTAAAACTGTTGAAATCCAGATTAAAGCAATAGCATGACAAAAGCAGCTTTGCGTTTTTTCTAGGCGTTTTTATCTCGTTAAACCTAGCGTTTTAATAATACCCGAAATAGGATTGGTATAAGAACTTCTTGGCACAGGAAATTCTTCGTTTCTATTTGGCCTAGCTTACTATACTACAGAACAGTGATACTAGCTGCATATTCTATCTTTAGCCTGGTGCAATATCAGAAAAACAATCGATCCCAGTGACTTTTAAGCTATATGTTTTATGTTGTTAACATAAACCACATTCATTCATGTCTATCATATCGAGACTGAATATATTTTGACACTTAAAATAGATTTTCAATAACTCAACATATGGGCCCGATACCTCTCATCGTTTTTCAGGCGGTCTAAAGATCAACAATTTTCGTTTTCGCTGCAAAAAGAAATATTTTTCCCCGGGCAATCTCTTACTTAAACTAACAAATCTCGAAATAATGTTCACGGGTAAACATAGCTCTTATCTTTGCGAAAAAACCAACAAAAGGTTAACCCAACAAAAACTAGGGAACAAAAAACGATAAATCTGAGTTGCACAATTGACACACGGAAATTTCCATAACAATAAACGAGCACACTGTGGCAACTTGTAAAATCGGCAAAGCGTTAAAGTAGGCGATATTGGGGTTGAGTATATCTTACAAAGAACCTCACTATGAAACTCATAGCCTCGAGTACTGAAAGGAGATATTTTGGAAATGATTTTGCATGGCAACATTATAAAACTTGTATTACCTTAAGCAAGCGAGTTGGCACGAACTATTTTCAACCCTCATGCAAATTTGTTTTAATTTTCTGAGCTCTGGGCACAGCCCGGAAAGTATCTTATCAGTAATAAGCAATTTACTAGTCCTTAAAATTCATCATTTCAATGCGGACGAGTGAAAACTTACAAATCGAAACGACCTGAGGTGTTCAGTGCAGAACAGTGATTCGAGATGGTTCTTCAAGAGTTTTCGTGATTGAAGAGTAATCTACTGAACACTTGAATTCGAGCCACTCTTTATTCTAAACGTCTATCAAAGAAGGATTACTTTATGCAAAACGTTTAGGGCACGTTAATTTAATTTCAACCTAAAAGCCTTAATATTTTAAGCGGATTCACGTTGCTTTAATACACCGGACTTGAGAATCTCTTGAACTTTGAAAGCTGCGCGTTATGTGCAAGTGTGAACTGGATAAAAAGAAGAATGTTTCTTTAAAACCTGTTTGCTCAGTGTAGCATTTTCCTTTGTGATCGGTTAAACATTTGTTGAAGCAAATAATCTGTCGTGACCTGAGCAGGTTAATTTCCCTAAAATTACGATACGTAAATCTTAACACATGATGCAACACTATCTTATGGTTAGTGCTCAAGCTAGTGCTAAACGGTCCAAAAAAAATGCGTGTTGTCTTATGTATATTTCGCGTGAGCGTTGAAGTTAGTGAACAACTACGCGGACGATTGCTAAAATGAATGAAAATAAAAGCTTAATGTGGGTAATTTCATTAAATTAACCAAAAGGTGGACTGCTACCTTATCGTTTTATTTAGAGCATGGGTAGGAAACCTGGTATAGGACTGCAAAATCCGTGCAGTTAGAAACAGCTACATAACGAAGTTGAATCTTTTTTCTCGGTTCTCTAACTTAACCGCCTAAAACAATGAACGGACGCGTGCTCGTGTCGGCTGAAAATAATACATGTTTCTTCAGCTAGCATTTATCTTCTAAATTTGCTTAAATTTTAAGGGCGAATGACCTGGAACACTACTTTGTAGTCTTTGTGCCTTTGTTCTTTGGTACAACAGTTAATATTTGATAAACGTGCTACACTTGTTCTCGCGAATGCTCTCAGGACGGTGGATATCGATGTGACCAACAAACTGTAAACTTCTTTTGGGAAGTGTTTGAACTCGACACGAGCGCATAGGCAACCCTTTAGAAGCGTGGCTGTCAACTCACGTCCATTTTACTGATGTAGCCGTGTGAAATAACATTTTTGGCTCTAATGGAAAAATTCTTTGGAGGTCAAAGTGGCGACAGAGAGTCGGTTGGCGGTGTCTTTGATTTCTCAACACTGTAATGTCCACCCTTCAACATCGCAGTTTGTGCAACGCGTTATCCTGGTCCCTGCGTTCAGACGTTTATTTACTCACCGCGAACACAACCCAAAACAAATCCTCAGCAATTTGCAACAAACGCAACCCGGAGACTGGATAAAATCCTCGCCAAACGAGATAATAGGGATCGTGGCTTGCAGCCGGAAATGCCATTGAGCGCTCGATATAGCAAGACACGTTCCCCTCTAATACCCGCCTTCACTGAGCCTCACGTCAGCACTGCCTTGCTCCAACTTATCAATCATGCTATCTAAAATCGATAATTGTATAATTATCACGTTTTGGATCTACCCTCGATACTGAATGATGTGAATTTGTACCTACCAAAGATAGTATCGGTCCTCTAAGTTTTGAAGTTCTACCGGTTCAAAACAAGCGCTTAAAGTTATGGCTGTAAATATTTTTTGCTGTCCTTTATTCACTCTCCCTCGAATCGCACTGCACCTTTACTTTGAACACATGGTGTAAAATGCACTGGTTTGGGGCCTGAAATTTATTGCCAACCTGGCACGCTAAATAATTTATTTTGTGTCGTCTGTTCACATTTCCCACCCTTTTAGCGAAGAACTCAATAACTCGTTGATTTGATGGTAACAACTGTTTATTCAAAGGAGGCCTTGGATAAATATTTCTCGATATTTGCACAAACCTGTGCTGATATGATTGTCAGAAGTGTGAACGTTTCCCACCCCCTCCGTTCGCAAAAGTTACCAAAGCAAAACTTCTTGAGCACGGTCTTTGATAGGCTGACGACTATTATCTTTCTCATTTAGAGATTCTGTCGAACCATTAATTTTTTATGGCTTTGACCATCCGGCCTCATTTTGCTCTTAATTGAATCTTCGTAAACGCATTTTAGGTTTTTATGAAGACGAAGTAGTTGCTGTCAAAATTGCCCTCCTCTTTGGTCAATTTCTTCTTACCGTGTTCTTGTATAATGGCTTTGCGACAGGAAGGTGGCCGCGTATCAATAGCAAATGATAATGCAGCTCATAAACAACAACCTAAGTAACTTGTAGCAAACGGTAACAGATAATTGCTCAATCGAAAACCGAAACAGTGCAGTTCTAAGTTTAGTACAACAAGTCCAATATCAAACAACATGAATGTCGCGTTCTGACCCTCAACAGAACCGCGAGACTTCGAGCAATTAGCTGAGCGGTTTTGGTGTTATTAACGAAGCATCTGCGGGCGTAATCGAGGGCAGAAAAGCTGTCTGTAGAAATTTAATGAAAATAGAGGTAATTTTATAATGGCATAGTCTTTGTCCCGTGCGTGCTAATCTATGCATAAGTGATGAACGAAGCCATCAAGTTCTCACACTCTTCTAATGGCTTGATAATAGTCCTTAGTAAGTTTTGTATTGTATCCAGCTGCCTCTAACCCTCGTACATTTAGTGCTTGAAGATAAATATTCTTTGCAGATATAATTTAGCAAAATCCTGGCGTAAAGGAAGCACAACTTGCCCGAGTCGTACAAACTACATAAGCCTGCTATCTCTGATTCGAGTTTGTAAAATCAACTAAGGAACGGAACTCAGATATTAGATTATGGACAGCACTTAACGATAAGGCGGGTGCGTTTTATTAATATTTTCCGAGAGTGATGTGTAGGTATTTACTCGAAATCAGTTTGTTGTTTCGTTGAGCGAAGCTTGCAGCCTTATCGAGATAAACTCATCAACCTCCCGGAGCGATCGCACAGATACAACAATTTTCATTGATCTGTGTGATTAAACGGAGTCAAAATCTATCTTTCAGCGCTACAGGGAGCTTGTTCTTTCGAATTAGTGTATACAGAGTCTGACTGGGAGAAATTATTTCGTCCGCGCTTCACTGCTGGCAAGCAAGAGACCTTCTGCACCTTCATGCTTAAAAGATCGCTCGACTGAAGCAACCAAAAAAAAATCCTGCCTCTGCCACAAACCACCAAGGAATACAAAGGTAATCCGATTAGCTTTCCTGAAGTAAAAACAAAAGCTACTCACCTCGTTGGCGATTTATTTGTTCAATGAGCGCCCGTTGCTACACTGACTTTTTCTGCTCAGAAAGAAACAACTATGAAAGTCCGGGCTTGAGTTACATGCTATTTATATGACTTTTGGGCTTCGGCGCCAATTGGGCGCCAAGCGAACCGGTCTAATTCACTGCTTTGTCTAACATGCACATGCTTTGCAATGCCGACTCACAAGCACGCAAGATGTAGCTGAGATTTCGGCGAAATCTTAAGATTTATTCCCTGCATCGCCTGCAAATCGACCGAGGTTGCGATCCGAATTTGCACGTATACCTCACAAGACGATCAGACTACTCGAGTGTGACGGATTTTATAGAGTCATATCCGCGCGAAGCATTGGCGCCTAGGTTGTGTATTGCTCTGCGCTTTGATTGAATCCATTCGTTAGGCAAGGTAGGCTAAGTAAGCGCGAGCTACTCACATCTTTCTTTCCTCCGCAAACGAGAGTGATTCCCAGTGAAAGAACCGATAAATTTCACACTTGAATCTTACTTAAAGCGTTACATTCTCCGGAATGCCCCGATTACCAACGGAAATCGAAATTGTTCCCGCTGACATTACTTGAGGGTGGGTAAGTGAGGCACGCAACGAGAGGAAACCCAAAATTTAGCGTCAAATAACAAAAAACCTAGGCCTATTAATTTTGGTTTAACAGGAGTTGACAGACTTAAGGTTTTTTTTGGATATTGATCCCGTGGCTGACGTATTGTATCAACCATTCATCTTTTACCTTAAATCGATCTTCTCATCCTGTACTAAGGCGGCATTTTAATTTCACTATTTAAATCTAGAGGAGGAGAGAAAATAAAACCAACTTAAGTCATCAGTTACATTCCAAAATATCTCCACTGTGGCGCAAATTTGATTGAAAAATGCTGTTGAAATTTAATTACAAAACACAAGAACCCTGTTTTCAATGATAATCGAGATATAAACCCGCAAACAAGACGTTTTTAACACGAAGACGAATTGAAAGACAAGAAAGTTTGCCTCTCTGATAATTCCTTGACACAACTTGTGTTTTATTTGAGCAGATTTTTTCGAGCCCTTGAAAATAGGTCAAATTCAAACAAAAGGTTTTCCCTAAGCCACCCCTAGGTGACGTTCTTTGCGTACAGAATGAACTGACGGCATGACTGATTATAAACGAATTGTCACTTTTTGAACAAATTCTTCCATCCATCTGGCTCAGTCGGAGCCGCAAATCCTGTTTCGGTACATAAATTCGCCCACCTACTGTTGCTAAATAAAAAAATGCTTCAATAAAAGCCACGACAATAACAAATTAATGAGCCTATATGGAGTTTGTAAACACCGTATTTTGGCACAAAAAAATCTACAGCGACCATGCTTTAGACATCTGGATGACCGAACTACCAAACGCCATTACCCAACTCGATTTTATATCAATTTGCTCGCCGCCTTTCTCTATTTTCCACAAACGCTGCGCTCGTAACGGGATCCCTTCGTTTTGACATTGATATGTTGTATATTAGAAATTGTTTGAATTTCTGCCTCGTCCACGAAGACGTTTGACGCCAATCGGTTATTTGGCGAATTTTGTACCATAACACTGTTGCTACTTCACATCTTTAGAGGCGGGGTTTTGTCTGTGCGACTAGAAAGTTCTAATTGAAATCCACGTACAGGTTCAAGGGCATGTTTTCAAGCTATTGTAGGGGGATAAAACTGGTCCTTTTTGGCGCATTCTGAAAACACTGATAACCCTTCCCCTCTTTCAAATGAAATTTTTCTTAATTCTATTTATTATGAAATCCTTCTTTGTAAAGTGACACAGTGATCTTATATCATCTGATGATCTAAGTATTTTTCTTAATTAATCACAATACACGAGTAAGTCTTCACCTCGCTACAACTTATAGCAAAAAGTAACGAAAGACGACGGACAATATCTTGCTTTGATTTTATTCCGGAAAACACGCAAGCAGCCGTTTTGTATAATTCGGATTCCAAAATGACTCTGCGTTATCATCCACATAGCGATAACTCTTTGCTTTCATAAATTATTAAATCTGGAAATCTGCTGAGGTTATCTCTAGTTGTGCATTACGCTTTAAACTTTCCTTCTTTGCATAACTACTTCGAACGATTGTCCTTGAAAATGTTTCGCAATTCGCAACAGTAAACATTTATTGCAGTATTTGCGGGAAGATAAAAAGAGGAAGGAATTACTCAACCACGTATTTCCTATTTGTAGGCCTCCTTAAAGCTTAAACCTTTATCCTCTCCCGCCCAGTAAACCCAGAGCTGCCTTGATGGCACCATGAACTGTGTTTGAACTCGCTGAACGACAAAAATTTCTCGGAGTTATTTGTCATTACTCTAAAAAAAACAAGCTGCATCTTAAAGAGCGCATTTAGGTTTATCTTAGATTTTCTTTGCAGATATTTAGGCTTAAGTTTCATAACAGGAATCTAGAATCTCACCTCAGGAAAGATTAGACGCTTTTGTGAATAATTTGGTTTATCTTTGATGTGATGGCTCCGACTTCTCTGGGTATACAAAATTCAAGTGTTTGCGTTTACAAGTTTAATAAGATGAGAGGTGTCAAAAAAAAATTTGATTTGTGGGAAAAGACCCGAGAGGTCATACAAACTGAGAAGAAAAATTCAAAACAAGGACCCTTAGAACGAATTGTTTTGGCCTAGAAAACGTTATAAAATACAAAACTCACTCAGCCATTGAAATAAGTGATTGAAGAATGTAAAATTCACTCACCGTCTGAGAAGAATCCGAAGACAGAGCGACAGATTCAAGTCAAAAGCCGAGTTATATCTTGAAACTTCGTTCACAGTGACCCTATTTTAAATCAGAGATTCGATTAACTGGAGGAAATTGAAACATTCGGCGTATATTTATAAAACATATTAACCACAATATATAATGGGCCTGTTTTACTATGCATGGCCTGTCAACCAATCTCGCGCGCGCGTTGAGTGGCGCGAGCAAACCACCCACGTGACCAACTAAGCTTCGCGGGCAGATGTGCTGCATCAGGCTCGAATTTGGAAAGATCAAAGCCATCCTGGTTTTCCTTTTAAAGGAAAAATAAAAGAAGCGTTGATCCAAATTAATGGCAAACTAAATAAATTTCTTAATACATTTAGGAACGGTTCATGACGCAAAATGACAAATGTTTTTTTTTGTTTTTTAGTTTTGGATTTTTCCCTACACAGTGAAGCATGCGAACACAACTGGAGCGTTTGCGTGTCGGCAAAATTTTGCGTGCTTGAACTACAAGTGGATTTCATAGCTCTTATTTAGCTCCGTTAAGTGTTAAATTTCATGAGCTGTGTACGACCTTTGTCGGTAATAAACTTAAGCCCTTCTAAGAAACAAATCTTTTCGCTTCTAGAATTGCCTCATCTATGAGCCTTCCCTCAAAAATCGCAATTTTCTCTCTTAAAAATAGGGTACAAATCAGAGCGAACGAAAGTAAGTTTTGCTAGAATAGTTTACTATTTTACATCTAATGAAGATATAAAGATATTTTTATGAATTTATCGCATGGATTGTGAAGCTGATGCGTCTTGTTTTGTCTGTTATTGTTTTCTGTTTACAGGCGTAAATGCCATTTTAAATACGGGAATTATCCCTGCCTCAAAAATCTGGTACTGGTTTAGGCGCAAACTGATTACAACAACCTCAAATATAACTAATATTTTCTGTTATATCTTTAAATAACAAGGAAAGAATGGCCTTAAAAATACATATCTTAAATAGGCAAGAAACCCCAGTGACCCATATTAGTAGTGAAGCGTTCGATATGTACGCTTTACTATGAAGTAAAAAAGAGACAGTTAAAGACATACACACTATCAGGGCCGTAGCCAGTATGAGGCAAACCGAGGCACTTGCCTCAGCATTTTTTTTCGTTTTCTTAGACATTTTTTTCGTTTAACACCCTAAATGCCTAGGAAGGGAATTTAACCATGGACATTGCCTCAGTCATTATTTTTTTCTGGTTACGGCCCTGACTATAAAATTCGCATCTAACTATCAGGAAATTCCAGATTTGTTGAACAATTAATCAGAGTTATAAGACAAGAGTTTCGATTTCATAAAATGGATTAAACTTCTTGTATCCTGCTCTACTACTCCGGACATCGACAGCATGTCTCCACGCCCTTACCGAATTAAAGTGCAAAAGTAAATTCCGATAAAGGGGGTTGGAATGCATTTTGTAAGCATTTAAAACACGCATGAAAATCTAACCCTTTCTGAGATTTAACAGCTAGGGAATTGCTTAATAGACTGTGCTTTAAAAGGTAAAATTTTGTGTAGAAAAATGGCTTGTACCGTAGGTAAAATCAGAATCGTATGATCACAAGGTGTACTCAGTTGACACGCAGCATGCAAGTATGATTTTGTCGAATCTAAATAACACTATAAGAGGATCAGCTATGATACATAAAACCTCGAAACATAATCCTTTGGTTTGTTCAATCTGATCAATGTATATAAAACACGAAAAAGGTTAACAAGTGAGGCTTAATTGCGAGATAAAAACTATTTTTACATGAAGTTTTGTCAAGGGCCTTTCTAAAATATCACGATATGAACATGTTAGTTTTGCATGAATATCATACATGGTGTAGATAAAGTCCGCGGTGGAGCTTATAAAGAAGGTTGTTACCAAGTATTTTTCAACTGAAAAAGAGTCGTACGAACGTAGTTTTACGTAAATATCTTTTTCTGCTCACTGAGTGTGGCAAAAGCTCAAGCTTGTAATGAAGTTTTCATCAACAAAGGTGGCAAAACTTGTGTCAATTATTTATCACAATCAGACTTTGCAAGAACCTATCTTAGAAAAAAAATATATATCAACAAATATGTCTTCACGAAATATTTAATCAGCCATGTAGATATTTCATTTTAAAGTCCTATATCAAATGAATCATTTTCTTCTCTAGACTCATGTTTGTTATCGATAAGGCGCATAATGTTAAGCCGTCCATTTTGGGGAAAGATTCATTTCAAAGTTCCTTTACTTTTCGACTAAGTAACATGAGAGAATTGCAGTTTTCGCAATCTTGGTCTGACGGGTCGACAAACATTCAAATCTGACTTACTGCAATCTTTGAAATCGACAGCTGTGAACATGGGGTGAACAACATTTATTTCATCGGGTGAAGTTCAAAGTGGATAAGAACAAAAAAAGTTTCAGAAATCCCACCTTTTTACCGCCTGGTTCGTACGCGGAATGATAGTCTCTTCGAGCGGTACCCGATAACAGTTGTTGCTCTCCAACTTTCTTCTAACGATATTCTGTTTTGATCGCCAAGCCTTTTAAAAACTTTATTTAAGGAAGTTTTTTTTTAATCCACTAGCACTACTCGGTTATGTTAATAATCAGACCATATCAGGCTTTTTCGGATGATCTTTAATTTGTTTATTTCAAAGGCAGGGTGAGGCGACGTGCCTGATGGGCCGGAGTCCGAGGCTAAAATCAAACTTAAAACTTTCTCAGGGAGAAACCATGCAAGCTTTCGATTTTTTCCTCTGAAAACGCATTAATTTCTAATAAGGAAGAAATGAGTTGAATACATAAACATTAGCGCAAAGAATAGCCAGACAAAGTGCGGTGATTTGAGTTGAATGGGATTTTCATTTTCAATATTAATCAATGCGAAACGCTTTACTCTGTCAACAGCGAGGCAATCTTATTGTTGGATTGATAACGATCAAGGCATACATATTTCATGGAGGAAACACATTTCAAAAATCCTGCCAAGACTTAGATTTCTGAATCTGATACGTTGTGTTTTGGCTTGTTAGGTGCACTTTGCATAAACAATTTGACCACCATATTCCGACTTCCGGAGTCGCGCGTACTATATGATGACCTACAATGCGGATTGCGTTTGGAAGTGCTTTACTATCGCTCGATCTTTTATCTTCTTTTCCTAAAGTTTTCATCTCGAGAGGAGATGAGAACTGAGAAATCTAATATCGCCTTTGTTTCCTGTTTTCTTAACTTTTTCCTCTTAATCCGATGTTGAAAACGTAACTACATACAAGCACTATTTTAAATTACTGCAAAACTATTGAAAATATAGCCCACTGACTTGGAAATGTCTCGAAAAATACGTCTATAGTTCCGACTAAAACGCCTTTAATAACGAGAAAATAAATTACTTCCTTAAAAACGCTTTTAAAAACCGAAATTTCCTTGCTTGTCAGCGACAGAAATCTTATCAGTCTTAACCTAACATTCGACATTAAAAATATTGAAAGCAAACTTACGTCCGCTTTTTGAGACTACATTTATCTATTTTATTTTTATTCGTACGAAATTTAAATTGTTAAGATTTTTTTCCTTTAAAAAACTTGAGTGGAGAGATTTATTTTGGAATGTTTCATGTCAATTTAGGCAGGCTAAAAACAGTTTATTGAGTTTTACTTTGAGCAAAAAAGTCGACGTTGTTTATATCTCGGCCAGGGCTGATCAGTGCGATATATCTCACTTTAAGTGTCTCTCTCGACACATTTTCATTCGCAATCTCTCGCACACTCAATGATATTGTCAAAATATCTCAATGTTCCAAACAATTCTTTGCCTCGCGAGGCGTCGTGCTTACATGATCTTTTTTTACCTCTCTGTTTCACGATATACGTCACCGTAACGCGGTAAGCCTCGCGAAAACGTCAAATCACGCACACACGAAAGAAACACTGACGAAACACGTTCACGCTCACTCCCTTATCAAGATTCGACGCCAACTTTTCCACCATATTTTTACATGCGTCAAAAAATACACAAGCGTAAAACTTAACAAAACGTGCTGAGTTCCCGCTTTCGCTTAATAGAAATTTCAAGATCTAATCAGTTTTGGTTAAAAGCGTGCTGTTTGGTAAATCCCTCATCGACCTCAATTTTTCATCACTTTTACTCTTCAATTAATGCTGAACGCCCGAGCTAACAATTATATGCAAAAGAAAAAACCGTCCCATCTTTTAATTTTTGAAACAAATTCAACACCCGACAGGATTGCTGCTCAGTATAGTCACAGCCTCATTTGAGTGGTCACTCTTTGGGAATCACCACATTTACAGCATCATAAACAGCATCACAATAAGGAATTGCTCTATAGCCTCCTCACTGCTCAAAATGAGCTGTTCTGGTTAGAACAGTTTCACTGTTTTAGGAGTATACTTATTAAAGGTTAAAGATCAAATGTTTTTAATGAGGAACTCAAGGGAACGACATGGAAATTAAATTCCTTAGCTGAAAGAAAAAACATTAACTGGAAGAACAACTGCTCCTCACAATGTAAATAAAGTATAGCCCAAGCGGACTAGTGAATTGTATAACGAGTCAAAACAGGAATTTGGGGTGAATTGCAAGAAACGTCTCGAAACTCTAAGCCCCATTCAGGTCAAAATATACGAGTTCCAACACCCTATTCCGAACCTAACGACCTGAAATCTTCCTCCTTTCTCGGGGAAAAAAGGCCACAATCTATATCGATGTAAGACTGGTAGGCAAAACATGCCTTTGACCATTCGGTGGTGAAAGTCTACACCAAAACACTACGTAATCGACAAAAGCCATACCAATTGGCTTTCTTCAAGTCTTCAGATATAGCTTTCATAGGTTAGTACCCCTCCCTGAGAAGGCGAAGTCATTGCACTGGAAATGTTCACTATTTAGCGTCTGGGAGTGAAAGAAAAATTTGTTTTAGAAGGGAGACATTGTCCGATTGCTGGTGGTTTACAGAGAAGAGTTTTCACGCACTCATTAAAAGTCCAAAGTCAAAATTTTCCGATCTCCCCAACAGCGTTAGACTTTTGCTCCAGACTATTTATTCGCTGTTTATTAAGAATAAATTACAAGATTTTTCGTCTCAATAACATAAATCTCAGTAGTCCATAATGTGCAGTTGAAATCCCGACTTAGGCCTAACCGTTAGAGGGAACAAAAGAACTGGTTTGACTAGCTTTGCGGAATAGTTGCAGCTACACAGGAGTGAACAACCAATAGAAAGTACTTTTAGTCAACGAGTTAGCAAGACGTTTTCGGTAGGAGAGGTTACTAACAAATGAGACCTAGAAACCGTGGTTTTGACGATTATTTCTTGTGCTGAGTGTTTTTTTTTCAAATATTCATCTCTAGCTAAAACGACACAAGAAAACTGATTTGTTTTGGCGACAGCCCCTTAATATTTATTTTCTTCTGAACATTTCGCACTCAATATAAACGACTAGGTTTCAAAGGTATTTAGAAAACATTCCTGTTTATTTTTTCACAATCCGTTTTCTCACGCCATCGGTGAACTTTTCCTTAAGTAATAAAAACTGACACAAGCATTTCTCAATCTCTGATAGGCTCTACTTTAAAACTATTCTCATGATTGAATCTCCAAACCGACAAAGCCAGAATACAATACTTGGTACCCAAAAATTGACAGTGGTTTTAGAAGAAACGGTAATTTTCTGAATGGTTTTGATTTCAAATAGAAACAAAGTGAGGCATGTTGTGAATGGACAGACAAAATAAATCTCATTGGTGACAAGTTACCACAGTATTAAAACAAAACATCCCTGGCTAGACCATTCCCGACTATCGAGAAAACTGAATTCAATTTTTTACAACAAGCTGCCATTTATATTTAGCTACGACTCATTTATTTCGCGAATGAATTCGACACAAAACAAGGCCAACCCTTTCTTTACCCCCTACAAGAGCTAAATTAAGAAAAGATAAAAAAAATTTTGAGCTTTTCATTTAGTTTTGGAAAGTTATTAATTTTGGAAAGTTATTAAACGAAAAGTCGAAAGGACTGTGACCACTTCACTTGCGAAAGCGGTTGAATCGTTTTCACAGTTGAATGGAACACTTATTATTTAACTAAACAACAGAAAGGCATTATTGCAATTTTCCCAGATAACTAGAGATCTTGATCATGCGTTGAAGAAAGAGAGAGAACTGACAGTCAGTCAAAAAGGCAACTGTTTGAACTCCACTAGACCTTTTACAGGTTGTTTTTACCATACTGGTGGGAGTGCAAATCCCGGGAAGGGGGGGGGGATCTCTGCAAAGTTTTAGGTGGGGGTGTGCCGCTGGGACATGAGACCCTAACCATCAACCAGACCATGTTCAACTGCATTGTGCAACCCTATTATTCTACACTAGACACCAAAAATCCCTACCTTGTCACAAGATTCACCAAGTGTCAATCCGTACTAGTTACAAAATTGTTGAGACATTAATTTTTCCTAAAAAATTGGATTCCCATCTGAAAACGCACTCTTCAAAACAAATGGGAAACTGGAATACATTTCTGATCCTCCCTCCCTCCCTCCTTTCAAAGTTGCTGCTTGTTACTTTGAATGTCATTACTAAATCCATAACAACATTGATAAGGGGAGAGGGGGTAAATGTGTATTGACTATAAGAATGTCCAAAATGACCAGAAATATAGCGAGTTTCTCAAGTCTTTTTACAATTGCTTGTAGCTTTCCGATAAATTATACCCTATTCTGACCAAAAATCTCTGATTTCTGTACTCTATTCCAGGCTTATCTGGTTTGAAAAAACGTTCCCTTCACTGCATCAAATACCCATATAGCTTACATCTGGCAGAGCCCCTTCCCTCCTAGGTGCAAGCTTGGCGCGAATTTTGTATCCAAAAAATTGGGAAGCTAGTGTTAGAATATTCCCGAAATTTTCAATTCTTCAAATTCAATGAATTGTTTTAACTTATGTTACTATGTCAAAGAGTTTACCAAGCTAATCTGAAGGGTGAATCTGCTAGCAGTTGCGATTTTAATTTCTCCCCACATTTGTCTGTACGGCCCTTGCAATTACCCCAGGAACGTTTACAGACAAATGTATTGCAAGAGGGTTCGAGGTCATACAAAAGCAGTAGTTTAAACTCTCCCTTTCATTTTATATGACTGTTTAAAGTCCCCTTTAAAAAGATTGAAATCATGGATGGAAAGCTGGACTATGTAATAATATACCCCATAGAGGAGTAAAGGAAAGGAAACCACTATCAATACAAATAAACAAATTGATGCGTCCAATTTCGGACCACTGCGCATTTCCTTCCATAAGAAAACATGTCTATCACGGGCTAGCTGTCTTCCATGATAGTTCATTCCATCCAGTTCAAAACACGACTTTTACTGTGGTTTTACTGTCATGCCCTGCATGACAGAACATTGATGTAATAAGGAGAATTAACTCTTAAACACTGCTGGGAGTTTAAGTCTCAAAATAAAAATACTTGGCTTTTTCACTTACTGCACCCACGTCAAATGTTTTAAAAGTTGTCAGAGTTTAATAATAATAATAATAATAATAATAATAATAATAATAACAACAACAACAACAGCGTTTCCACAGAGCGGCTCTTCATCTGTTATGTCAAAAATAAAAATGTGAAAATAATAATTAAAATAGAGTAACTAGTGCTAAAAGTGTTAATAAAAAAGATTTCAGCAGAAATCAGTCAAGTGTAACTAGCGTTGAAAATATTAACAATAGATAAAAAAAATTATAATAGGAATTCTATGTGTATGTGTAGAAGAAATGATTTTACGTCCCTACAGAAATGTCTGAAATCATCACACATTCTCAGGTGATCAGGGAAGCTATTAGAAATCTTTGCAGCAGAGTCCTGAAAAGTACCTTGTTCAAGTGGGATTGAAAGCCTAATGGCAGAATTGGAACGCCATGTACGCAAACTAGTTACTTGATAGATCCTCAAGTATAATGGCCAGTTATTTGTATAGAGTGCCTTATGGACTAATTTAAGTAAGTTAAAGTCCCTTTTTTCCATCATAGGCAACCATCCAAGTTTAAGAATGTCTTCGATTTCTCGGACGTATGGTCCCGTGACAAAACTCGCTGCTGCAAATTGTAGTCGCGGACGCGTTTGAACAGAAAATCGGGTAAAGGGTAGAATACAGTATCACAATAGTCTATCTTTGAAAAGACTAGTGCTTGAACTAAATATTTCCTAAGATTAAAACTGGCAAAGTTCTTTATCTTTCGTAATACACTGAGTGTGCCATAGCATGATTTAACAAGTTCTTTCACATGCTCGTCCCACTTGAGATGCTCGTGTAAAACGTACACCAAGTAGTTTGGTCTGTTGCACGCGTTTCAGTTCTTCTTCCGAAATCTTCAGATTTAAACTGATATTACGTAAGCAGAGAACACGGACCATTTGGCTAGAGAGAGCAGCATAGATTTTGTCTTGGTTGGATTGAGTGCCAGATGTGAGTCAGAAGACCACGAGCTTAAATCTTGAAGGGTGGTGTTTAAATTCTCTGGGGATTCTCTTCTGGAGTTATGTAACACAGAGAGGCAAAGGAGATGGGAGAAAAACACTTCAGATTTTATCTAATGTAATTCCTGAAATTTGTTTTGAAAACTTGTGACTGATTTGTTCTAGAAGTTGAGGCAAATACCTAAAAGCCCACCCACACCTCCCTTTATCTTGGCCTTTAAGCTCAGGAATCCCAGTTCTAGAAATTCAGTTCTCTAAATCTCTTCTCCGCTGAGCTTCAGTGTAGAGACACACAGGAACAGGGAGAAACGAAGAGAAAAACTAGGAAACATTTCTCGCCCCAGCCTCTACTCACTCTATTTGTCCGCTCCTGTCTGACCATGCAAGACTATGAATCGAAAAGATGCCTATTTTGAGGGAGAATGGTTTTCTAATAAAACTCTAATTCTATTGATTTGTATTTCAGATTGTGGGCTTCATGTACTCAAGTGATATATAGTTGAATTGGAGTGTCAGTACGTGATTGTTTTTCCTGCCTTGGTTCTGTCAAGTCTCGCAGTCCTCTCTCGTCTATCACTATTTTACAACACAATCAGATAAACATGATTCAATCCACAAAATTCGTTTGAATAGCCGCATATCCACCAGAGCCATCGCTCCATAATCTCCTCAAGATGTCATAACGTTTTGTAGATAAGAGCAGGGAACATTCGGCGTCGCTTAAACATGATTGTCTGAGTTGTTCAGCCTTGTTTTGAAGAGTTTCAAATTAGATGGAGATCGCGGTCGTGTTTAGAATAGTTTTCTTCTTGTGCAGATTACACTTGACCATTTCTCACTGTTATGTTTCAGTCTATAGAAAAGGTTCCTCGTGAAACGCTTATAGTGTTCCATGGAGAAACCCATAAGCTGGAGCCAAATTATTAAAGCCGAATTCAGGAAGAGAGTGTGCAGTTAGCGTCATTAGGGGGGAATTTCATTTTAGGGCAATTCTTGCCTGACTATTTCAACTAAAGCAATCAAGGAAAATTTCTGACCATAAAGATGACACCCCGGAGCTGTCCCACAAAAGGGCTGTTCGGTACACATCTTTGACATGGAGAGTGGTGCTTCTTTCCTTCTTGGTGGGACAAGAAAAAATGCATGGGGTCTCCCTGTGCAACGAAAATCAATATTACACTAGGCTTCTGGTTCAGCTGTGTAGGGGACAGCTGGTTGGTGTCGATGAACTCTTTGGAAACCGCCTTTTCAATACAAAAATACTGAAAATGGCACTTGACTGGCACATCGACAGCCCTGCTGATAACATGGAGCCAGTAAAATTAGATCTCAGGAGCGCTACGTAATTTGCCAATAAATGGTGAATTTGTATTACCTCGATGAACCCAAGCGGTTTTGAAAAGATAGTCACTTAAAACGTAAAACTTACAGTCATCACTGTATTTAGTATTGTTTAATGTATGTCCAGAAGATCCTCGCAGTTATTAACGCAACTTATGCAGCTGCGAAAAGAAAGCCTGAAAAAATCAGGCTTGCCGGGATTCGAACCTTGACCTCTACGATACCGGTGCAGCGCTCTAACCAATTGAGCTATCAAGCCAGCTGGAAGCTGGTCATTAAATTGGTTCGTAATATACCCGGGAAAGATGAAGATGAAATTATGAATATATGAAATTCATATATTTGAACTGCGGAATGAAGAAATAAATGTAAAGAAGATCCTCG
>Ga0126336_10000009_pt1 | contig 34221 bp, 9 predicted proteins | sample SidCmetagenome_FD_92530 | JGI IMG/M metagenome (GOLD analysis project Ga0126336, IMG submission 92530) | Coral microbial communities from El Islote,Puerto Morelos, Mexico - Siderastrea C C metagenome | ecosystem: Host-associated > Invertebrates > Cnidaria > Coral | place: El Islote,Puerto... | reverse complement strand
TTGGATTTGAAGTTATCCATATTTCAATTAAAAAGACGCTTCATGTCAGTTCAAAACAAAATGGCGCCCGTTTTAGCATACTTTTACGAGATTTGAAATTAATTTTCTTGAGAATGCTTGAGAGTTTCATCGCGGGGTCACTTGGGCAAGTGAACTAGAGTGAGATGTTTCAAATAGCATTTAAAATGTTGCCGTGCTATGAGTAGTTTTTTAGTAAATATTTTTTGCACTTATTGCTCGAACGTTGAGCGGAATCCGTCTTAAGATCAAACCAGTTACTATACTGCCTATAACCTCAATATTTACAATATACCACACCCTGCAATGATTTTTTCAGCCACATACTGCATCTCGCCTTCCGACTAGATCAGACCTACTCCCCATACAATTCTTCATTGAACGACGAGAAATTACAGGTGAGTGGTTATGGTCGATTATCAGTCAAACTGGGAAAAGTGGAGTTTTAGGATTGCGAAACTCGCCCTACCTTAAATGAATCCTTAAACTGCCTGACAAAACAAAACTTCCGGTCAATTCGAGTAAAAACACGAAATTTTCTCAATTCGACACGAAGCGACCGGTTCTATATATATATATACATATATTCTAAAAACTGAATGATTATCTTATTTCAGTATATTCCTTACAGTTTTCAAATAGGCAATTAAAACCATGAAATAAAAGAATCACCTAAAAAAGAACAGTCTGGTCTAAAAGAACGAACTTGAGCCAAACAAATCAGATGTCTGCAAAGCCGATTCACATACCAAAGAATAAAACAAATCGGATTCTCGACGACATAGAATTAAAGATATCCTCTACCCCTTGTAGTTAATGTTTGCACATTTACACTTACAATAACAAAATTTACAATGCTTAAGCACAAAGATGCTGACTAGTGTACTAAAACAACTGCTAAACTTTGTACGATTCTTAATTATAGGCAAGTAAGGATAAAGGCTATATATATCTATAGTAATGGGTAACCTTCCCTGGGTCTCTTACTAGCTCAAAATACACAACCAAGAACGTATTTGTTCTGTTTTGTTCCGTAGATCTTATTTATCCGAATTAGTTGTGTCTTTGGCAGCATTTGGTAACACAAGATGGAAATTTGTTGAGCGCAATTTCGATCTTGGCGTGTAACGCTATCAAAAACGTAACAAACGCCTCTCTCTATTTAACTCCCCGTATCCAATAAACGACCCCAGAAAATGGCGAGAATTTAATAAACGTCCTAGGCATTTATTAGATCATTTACTGTAATACCTAAAAACTTTTCTCGAAACCCGGGGGCCCTGGATCGTTGGGATGGAGATCAAAATTTGAAATTTTAATTGAGTGGTTTTTTTATTGGGAGTCAAAAAGGTGATTTCAACACCTTCTGAATGGATCAAAAAAGTGTCGCGCCACTTTCTTAACCGATCAGTTACAAGTGTAACTAAGCCAATCGATATCGAGTTTCTTTTTCTTTCGTCTTTTGGTTCAATTTATGTTTGGTTTGTGTAGACCTGTTATGATTTGCTAAGGTGATTACGATGGCTTTATGACTCTTGATTAAAAACCACTCCACACCAAGGCTTATTACAGCCTATTACAACAAAACAATAACTTAGTGTGCCACTGACGTGAGCTCGTGAGTTGCCTTGCTTGTCGTTGCGTCCATCTTGTCTTCCCACGGCTTTGCAGCCCCAGGGTCTTGAATCGAGCTGCCCCGATTTCCTGAGGAGGCCTGGACGCGACCAGGAGCTTGAGCAGCAGGCGCCGGTGCTGGAGCCACTTGAGTTTTGCAACAGAACATGCGCAAAACAGCGCTCTTGAAGTTAGGAAGGCGGAAAGCATAAAGGAAGGGATTAATGAGAGAGTTGATGGTAATGAAAACAAAGTGAAAATCTCTCAGCCAGTGAATGAGTTCGCAGCTGCAAGCATGGCAAAGATTCATGAGATAGATCATGATACAAGAGGGGATGTAGCAGGAGACAAAGACCCCCAGCATGATCAGATAGGTCTTGGTGAGCTTGTTTTCCATCTCAATGGCTCTCTGGCGGGCTTTGTTATGCTCGGCTTGGCCATCGGTCAGGGCATCGATGGAAGCGATCTGGTTTTTGGCGTACTGGAAAATACGCACGTAAGAGAAGATGAAGATGAAAATGGTACAGAACATGGTTATGTTGGCAAACACAAATGCGTATGCCACAAAACCGACAAAAAAGAACACAGATGTGAAACAACAAGATACGATCCACACCATGGAAGCCGCAAAGCCTACTCGCTTGTAACTCGCATTAGCTCTGTACCAGAGCGGCTTAGTAATTGCGAGGTAGCGATCAACAGTTAGCGCGGCCAAACTCAACAGCGAAGCTGTGCAACAGAGAAAGTATACCGATTGTGAAAACCAAGACATGCTGATAGAGAGACCCATGGACTCACGGTAGTGAGTATTGATGGACAAGGGCTCTACCAAGGCACCCACAATGAGGTCTGTAACTGCAAGATTGGCGACGAGGAGCGTGAAGGGACTCCTAAGGTTCTTGTTAGGGTCGACCAATACTGCTAGGATGACCATCAAGTTCCCAGGGACGGTAGCTATCATGAATATAATAGCAAGGACCATGGTTGTTATTGATACCTCTGTTGGAGCCCAGACTCCCACGCAGTGGCTTGCTCCAAGCCCCATTTTGAAGTAACTGCGCTTCTTGCCTACAGTGAAAAACGAAACGGTGTAAATACACTGGCACATATGCGATGGAAAATTATTTGTATCTAATTAAAATCTCATAATTCTGCCTTCCCAGAAATTGATATTATCTGTTTAATATCCTTCATGAGTCTTTCTATTTCATTTTGTCAGTGCACAGCATTTTTGAAAACCACCTTTACTTTGATTGAAGATGTTACGTGAAATTGAATGTCTCCCTGCCTGTGTGCGACATTCTTAGAGACATTTGCCTGTCTGCCTTAAAGAGGTCTCAAGTTTATTTCCTTTATAAACAACACCCAATACTCTTTTTTCAACTAAAACTGTAAAGTTTGTCGCACACGTACATCGCCTACAAGCACGTCAGATTAAAGCCAGCGATAAACTGTATCTTTATTCGCAAAGGGTGTCTGATGCTCATAGATTTTAGTTTGACTTAATTACCTGGCTTGTTATAACGAGTACACGACGAGGCCTTGTCGAGCGAGGTTTGAAAGATATGTTTTTTCTCAACGTCTAATCAATTACTGATGCTGAAACAAAAAAAGGACATATTAGTTTTGTGTTAACCTACAGAGATCTATATATTATTGAGTTTATTTCAAAAAACATTCTTATTATTCTCAAAAAGACATAACATCAAAAATATAATACATAATATCAAAATTTAAAAGTTTTTTCTCCACAATTTACCCTGCATTTTATGCTACCTTAATATGTCATGTTGTTCTTATTCGTTCGTGAAATGGTAAATCTCCTTAAGCCGCGAATATGTTGTCAAATCCCATTTTCCCAGTGCTAAAAAAGGGAAATCAAAGCTCCCATTTTAACTCATCAGGACCCTCTTAAACTTAAAGTTTTCTTTGTGGTTACTTTACACCTACACACTCGTAGACTGGACCCAGAAACCCTTCTTAAGCATCCGTTTTTAATGCATGTCGTTTCGCTGGCGACAGGTAGCGTTAATGAAGCGACAGAACTAATAATGAGATGTTCGAACTGCACCTTCCTGGGCTGTGTTGAGATAAAACGAAACTACCTACTGGCCTGGTTTTACCTTTTCCAGTCTGAAAAATGTTTAGATAATGGCCATTTTGTTCAGTAACCTGGGATGTTTTGCCTACTTTTCTAAAATAGGTTATACATTTTGATAGCTCTAGGTTTTATTTGTTCGGATTGCCCGCAATTTTTTAACCCTAAGCCTAACGACTAAAATCAGTGTTTCGTTTTGAAGACCTAAATAAACTAACATTAGTGCTTAGACCTAAATACTAAAATCAGTGGTGAGCATTCCAAACACTTCTTAAACATAAATACCAGCATTTTTTATTACCTAGATCTCGGACTCGATCTTAACTCGAACTCGAACTTGTGAAATGGACAAACCCTCTAGGCTCTGATCATAACCAAACTGAAACTAAGCTCCGTTTTGTAGCAATAATTACGTGTAATAGCTAAAAATTACGATGTTACATATGTTTATTTTGTGAAATTTAGTCCTTTGTTGCTAATACGTTTCTTCATTAGATCCCTCAAGGTTAAACACTGATTTTGCACTGATCTAAGTGGGGGAAAGTACGGTTATAAATCAGTACTTGGGTTAGGAACACTGTTTATTGCCCCTACACCATGCTAGATGGACAGACACTAGACATGATTAAATCCACCTTGTTCTAGAATTCATTCTTCCCGTATGGCTGTCTTTGTCTTATATCGTGAAACCGAAAACGAATTTTAACAAAATTATAACGAGAGAAACAGCAAAACTTACAGTTTTAAGATCGTCTTTCCTTTCTATCTTTTTTTGTGAAATAATGAATGAAACAGCTTTCGTGCACGAAAGGCTTTCAGTTCATTAATCTTCTTAATACTACGAAATCACAAGTGCAACTATTGGTGACACTTCAAACTACGAAATCACAAGTGCAACTATCGGTGACACTTCAAAAGCCACTTAAACTGATAGCTAGCAAAAATAATCCTCTGAATTCCTTTGATTCTCGTACCTAGAAAAACTTACGATGATTGCCAGCATGAAAATTTGCAGTCTTCATTTAGCTTTAATTTTTTTTAGAAATTGGAATAAAATATTTCTGACTCAAGGTTTTTAACTCAAATTCATTTTTGAGTTTTTTAATTTGTTCTTTAGTGGTGGTGTACATCTATTTTAACAGAACATAATTTTTTCGTGAAACAGGTCTTTTTTTGTGGGACCTTCTTCTGGGAATCTTTGGATGTTCTGTCAATAATCAGTTATTTTTTTCGGCCGTTTGATTATCTTATTTATTACTAAAAATAGCCAAGTAAAGTACGATAGGTTTATTTATTTTTCTATTTATTTATTTTTTCTTTCTTGTGACGAAATTTTAAAACATTTCTCTTACTGGTTTGTATGGTACGCGATCGGTGGGAAGATTGGCGAGGAAAGAAAAACAACAGCTGTTTCTATTATTGATCGATATGAAGGCAAGAAAACATCGCACTGAAATCACCTGTCTTTGGGACTATTTTAGCAACGCACGTTAATTTCCCGTTAATTATTTTAGATAAATAGTACACTTAGCTGACTTCCGTTTATCTAATGACGCGCGAGGCGTTGACACTCTCTCGTCCCTGTGATGAGTGCACGCCCAGGGACAGCAAAGGGGGATGGATGGGTTAGAACAGGGGGTGGGAAATTATGAATGTCCTGTAATTCGTCTTCTACCAAGTATTCTTATCTGAACTTTAATTCCTCTTGTTTTTAATCCAACTCCCATACCCTTCCCATTCCTCCTGGATCCCTGCTCCCATGTCGCCTTTGCGAAATAGACAATTTTGCTTATATTTTCAATGAGGCGTTTGTAAAAGAAAATAATTTTCTCTCGAATCGCCACTAAAATTCAAATTTTTCAACTTTTATTCGGATAAATCTATAGAGTTGAAACTTTGCTCTACGAAAGAGAGAAGAAGCTGGTGTTAATTTTCTGGCAACTACATATTGTCTAATGCAACGATCTTACATCTTCCAAACAGGTTGTAGAGTAGATAAAACTGTTAATCATTATCTTGATTAGCAAACACTTGGGTTGTTGTCTCAGTTTCAAGATGTCGTTCGAACTGCTAACGTTGAAACATCTCTGAGGCGTTTGTTCACTCTCGCAATGTTTCATTTGCAGTTCACGACCATATATATGGACACTATACCATAGACCATTTAACTGCAACCGTTTAAAATGACAAACATGCCGCACCTCAACGAAGTTCTTCTCAACACCTTTCGGGTTTTATCCGGCCACATGCACAGACTAAAAAATTACTAGAATCACCTGGTACGCCAAGTAAACAATAGCACAGAAAACTACTGCTCAGTAGCTTTCATTTGAATGATCACTCTTGAGGATTCCATCCACAAACTCAAAAGTTAGAACTACCTTGAACAGTACCACAGGAAAGTACTGCTCAGTAGCTTTCATTTGAATGGTGAAAATGATTCATCCACAGATAAAAAAAGATATAGAACTAACCTAAGATGCCCAGAAAGTACCACAGGAAAATGCTGCCCGACAACCCTCTAAAATGGTCACACTTTTGGGGTTTCGTCCACAGACTCTAAAGTTAAAACCACCACCTTCTACAGCATAAGAATTAGTACCTTGATAGCTTCTCTTGAAAGATCACAATTTTGGATTTTATCCAAAGACTCAAAAGTTAGAACCACCTTGTACAACATACTAAACAGCACCACAGGAAAGTACTGCTCAATAGCTTTCATTTGAATGGTCACATTTTAGGATTTCAGCCGCAGACTCAAAAGTTAGAACCACCTTGTACAGCATAATAAACAGCACCGCAGGAAAGTATTGTTCAGTAGCTTTCATTTGAACGGTCACATTTTAGGATTTCATCCACAGACTCAAAAGTTAGAACCACCTTGTACAGCATAATAAACAGCAGCACAGGAAAGTACTACTCAATAGCTTTCATTTGAATGGTCACATTTTAGGATTTCATCCACAGACTCAAAAGTTAGAACCGCCTCTTATAGCATGAGAATCAGTACCACTGAAAATTCCTGCCTAGAAACTCTCTTTTGAATGGTCACACTTCAGGATTTCATCCTCCACAAACTCAAATGCTGCAACCACCGTTTACAACTCGCAAAAAGCAAGGGGCATATAAATGTCCATTCTTCAGGGACTCGTACACAGACTTTAAAACGTTATAACCACCATGTATATATACTGCATATCAAAAACCTGCTGCTCTTAATTAACAAAGTTAATAGGGACGAGACATTCTAAAAACTTCTAAAGGGAGCTCCGCTACGGTTTGGGATCCTTCAGCTGGTCTATTTTATTTTGAAGCATGGCTTTGATTTCAAAATTCTCTTCCTTGTGGAAAACACGACGTAGTTAGATAACATGTCTTACGAAAGCAGAACGTTGTCCCAAGTACCTACCTTAAAATAGTCCTCGCCGCTATCGTAAGGAAATGTTCATATAGTTTCAAGCCATCTTTAGACTGTGGCTTCACTGGCAACTTTGAATCACCTTCAGCAGTCACTGTCTTAAAGAGTTTCTCAAATCACGTTCCAAACGCCGATAAGAGTCATGTTTATGTCTATGTATCCTTGGATACTAACCAAACAGGCATATTTGAATAACCATTTTCAAGTGATGTCCACCCGCGTTTTATCAGTGCCTTTATTTTCTTTGAGGCTTTATCAGTTCATTAGCGTAAGACAAGAGGGAATTTGCCATGTCTTCCCCTGCTCGGAATAAGACTGTTTCTATTGTTTATGATTCTCAAAAAGCCGAAAAAAAGTTGGTTTATTTAACAATTGCTGAACCATTAGCATGAAACTAAAAATCATAAAGTTCAAAAACGGCTCTTTTAGCTCTGAGAGACGAAATATTAACTCTTTATAAAAAAAAATTTCTCAACACGTTTTATTAGGGCAATAGTATCTTTGGAGAGCAAACAAACCCGCATTCGTAAAATTAAGCGACTTTAGATGAAAGAGCTCCTACTTTTGAGGAACCGTCAATATCCGCTATTTTGTTTTGAGCTCATCTTGTGCGCTTCTTTTTGTTCACAGTTCATTAACGTGGAATTAGTGGACTATTGTCAGTGAGACGGAAAGGTGGGCCCTCGATTATGCTTTTCATTATAATTTCAGTTGCGCAATTTCAGTTTCTAAATCACTCCTACTTTTGAGGAGCTTTTCGAGTCCACTCTTTGTGTCTCGAAACATGACCGTTTTTAATTTCCTCTCAAATTTTTTCTCACAAAGTAAAGTACTGCGAACATACAATTTTTCGTGTGATCTCAGATTGCCTGCTATCGTCTCTGAGCCTAAGATTTGGCACCTCTCTTAATTGCATAAGCGTTTACGATTATTTTTAATTTAAGATAAAAATGGCCAAACTAACATTGTTATCGACCCGGGGTACCAAAAAACAACCAAACACACTCACATTTAACGCATTTATTGTCTATTCTCCACCACCTCTTCTTTAGTTTGCAGAACTAAACAGATGTTTTTCACCAAGTTACCTCGAATTGTGTTGAAATTCGGAAAATATATTAAGCAGCTTGGTAGATTTAGTAAATAAATACAGATGGCATCACAACATTAAATAAATGTATGGAACACCATTGACCAGATTGGGAAAATTCTTGTTTTTTCTTTTCGTCTGTGCGTTCGCGGCTTTACACAGAACAGTCGCCTTTTTCAATTATCTTATTTTAGAAAAATCTGGGATTCAAGATGGCCATGACAATAGATATGTCAACGTTCAAAGTACTAAGATTGGCTATAACTACTGACTAAACGATTTGAGGACGAATTCAAGTAGTTTTAAAAGACCTCGATGTTTTCGTTTTGAGAAGCACAGCAGTACCGCAAGCCCTTCCAGATTTCAACTGTGTCTAATGTTTGAAGTCCCCTAGCTAATTTGCACAATTAACATGAAGATATTAAAGATCATAGCATCTGTCAAATCTAAATTAGTTTCTTTCTATAATCATTTTTCGAACAACATGTTGAAAAACGAATTAAACCCAATATTTTTTACAATAAACAATTTGGCAAAAGTAAGCAATTGAGTTAGAAAGTAAATGAACGATTGCACTTTAAGACTATTTGATAATTTTAAGGAATAAAGAAAACAGCCCAACATTAATAACTAAACGTTGAATTGCCGTAGACATTAAGACAATAAGTACTAATTAAGGCTCTCAAACTTCTTTTTGACTTGTTAGCAGTTTATACTCCTTGACGATTCTAAAGGCTGGTTCTCATGTGATCGCTACGATCGCTGCAATGGCTGGAAAAACTTTCAGCGGTCGTGGCGATCATACGCACTGCGTCCTGTACTTGTTCCAAGATATTGGCAGACTTTGCGGAAGAACTACAACAGTGCAACTGCTTATACAACAGCCTTTAAAGACATCGCAAAAGTGAATACATGAGGGTCAGCTGCTTGACAGTAATTGGCGAAAAGTTCGGCGTGTCGGCTGCTGAAGATGATAAGAACTTGGCAGAAGTTTAAAATATAAGAACAACGTATCCAGCATATGACATGATAGATTTTTAAGAAAGAAAAAGGCGATGCTATCTTGTTCTTGTACAGCGACAACAAGAAAATAACAAACTTCAATTGACTGCCGCCATATTGAATTTGAGAAATGGTGCGAACGAGATGTTGTTTTATCCAGATCCTCTTAGTCATATTTTATTTCCTCAGCGATCTTAGCGATCATATGGAAATCGCTCAGTGATCAAAATCGCAACGATAACTTTTTTTGTAGCGATCGTAATTATCGCAGTGATCGCAGCGATCATATAAAAACCAGCCTTTAGTTCTCAAACGCCAGCTCCTTTTTATGGACAGGTTTTCCAATTCTGTTCCCAAAACAAATACATACCAGAGTTTTTGTCACTGTTTCAAGATTTTCACCCGCATCCGCTTTTCTCAGCATCCTTCGTAACTCTTGTAAACTTGTTAAAAGTTAGTGTTAAGCACAGTACTAACAAACGTTAAAATAAAAAATAATTTTTATTTAAATAAAGAGTAACCGAGAACCTGGCATTGGTATAATGTGAAATGTCTAAATTTGTGAGTTTCAAATATTTAAAGAAACGATTACAATTTTATTTCTTCTGAGGAGTACTTCCAGGGGTATTAACTCTTTCAATCCCATTTGCCTAAGTCTTACTTTTATAAAAAAAAAATATGTATTCTTTCCGATTTTATTTTGCAATTAATTACCAAACGGATCAGTAGGAACCACAGGAAAGCGCTACTCATTAGCTTTCATTTCAGCGGTCCTTGGATTTTATTCACAGACTCAAAAAAGAGGACCACTTTGTACGGCTTAATGGACAGCACCAACGGAAATTATGTACCGGTCAAATTGAAGCTTCAACATCCCCCCCCCCCCGGGCAAACCACGGGCATTTGACTGTGCATCGTGCCCGGGGAGGGGGGAATTTGAACGTTGCCTTGGAAGGGTGGGGAATTTGAACCAGATTTATCTCTTGTTCTAGCGTAATATGCCCGTGAGTTTTTCGGTTTTTGCAGGGTTTGATGGATTTCCAAGATAGAATTTCGCCTTTGTTAGTGAATAACGCGCTCAAAACTTTTCTTTAAATGAAGTTTGAAGGTGTCATTACGGCATATCTCTCTCTGAAAAGCGTGAACAGTGTTTGATTGAAAACGAAATTTGTCTTTGAGGAGAGGTGTTTCAGTAACAATCAATGGGTGGGGCATTTGACCGGCGTTTTGCCCCGAGGGGAGGGAATTTGAACAAGCCAATCTTCAAAAGTTCAAATTCCCGGGGGGGTTGCCCGGGGGGGATGTTGAAGCTTCAATTTGACCGGTACATGAATAAAACTTAATTTCATTTGAATGGTCAAACACCTTGTAAGCGTATTGAATAGCTCCACCCATTACACCAAACAAAAGTACAGCTCATTAAGTACTGCTCATTAACTTTCATTTGAGTGGTCACAATCTAGGATTTCTCCCACAGACTCAAATATTCGAACCTCTTTACAGAACCTGGGCCCGGTTGTTCAAAAGCCGGTTAACGCTAACCCAAGGTTAAGATTTAACCTAGGTTCCCCTCTTCTTTCAGTCAAAGATGTTTTATAGCAAATTCTAAGTGGTCGTTTGAAAGCAACCGAAGACAAAACGTAGGGCTTAAACGTTTTGCAGGAATCCTATCGTTTGGCTAGTATAAAAATGAATTCAAAATTGATGCTAATCCTGGGTTAGCTTAAACCTGCTTCGAACAACCGGGTCCAGGAAAGTACATCATAATCCTATTTGCCACAGTACTCTTGATAAATTCATACACAGACTCAACTTACAGACTCATATATTAGGGTAGTTTACTTGGAACAAAATTTGCATCTGACAATAATTATTTATGATTTCCGCTATCCCCTTTTTTAAACTGCTTTGAACACAGTTCTTCGATCCCAGTCCTTTCCATACGAAACAGCGTCCAGTCCGTCATGCTCGTGGCGCCTAGCTGCTTGTAAAATTCCATGGTTCTTTTCGAGAAAGGAGACACCCACTGCATGCGACAGCAGTCACGTGATTTAGCAATCTGTGAGGAGAAAACAGTAAAACTTTAGAGATTTATTCACAACATTTTTGGAAAGGATAAGGAACAATTCGGTCTGTATGGAACGAACACATTTCATGCCAAAATAGAGCCCCGTTTAGAATTCAGCACTGTTGAATCTCGATAAATAAAACAGTTGAGGAGAACACAAAACCGGCTTTTCGAGTCAACAAAATTTATTGTAAAATTTCAGTGAGAAGTTTGAGGTCGGTATGATGGGTTCATGTTATCGATTTCTACTGTACTGTACACCTTTAGAGAAATGTTTTTTTCCATCCTTCACAAAGTAAAACTATATACTACTTTGGTATCAGTTCGCGATACTGAGTGGTCAATGAAGCTATTCGCTATGGTGGAACTTTGAATATAAGGTAAATGGGTGATTGGTGAACGGTTTGCAAAACAACTACAATGAAATTTAATATGTTCTTTATCCCTGCTTTCTTTCTAATTTAATCGCCCGATTTTGAAGTTCTTTGTCATTATACTTAATTATATATTAATCACCTTTGCCATGGCCGCCATTAGTGAACTCCCAATCCCCTGTCCTAAGAAAAAAATAAGCAAGATAAGCGGATATAGAGATAGCCTGCATGCAGACGTCTCCTATGGCAATAGTTAGGAGACTTCTGCACGCACATAAAGTAATGCCTGAACAAGTTACAAAGGTACATAAACCCAAAATAAAAACGTGTTATACTTTTTATCGTTGCCTTTTTTCACTCCCTGATCCAATACTTTAAAAACATTGGAACTTTGAAATTTTAACGTTTGCGGTCTGTCTGCACTGTTTACAAGGCTCCATTTCATTCATCGCCATTAATTTGTACTTGTGATGATTGTGTGTTTAATTTTTGTCGGTTGTTTCTTTAGGCCAATCCTGGAGAGCCACATTACACTCAAACTTAAAACCGTAGATAAAAATCTTAAGTGTGATTGCGCAAATTAAAGCTACTGCACAATACGTTTTTGTGGTAATGTGTATTATTCGGAAGGTGGCCTTTACTTTTGAGTTCCTGAGTAAAAGCTTTTATGTTTGATATTTAAAAATTATAAAACTGAGCCATTCGACGATGCTTTAATATTAAGGTGCTGCTTTTTATATCACGACTGAATACTTTACACGCTTGCGCGATCTGTAGGAGTAAAAGAATGGTCCATTTTCAAGTTCACTAAGGTCGCTGAGTAAAGGTATATACTGAAGATGCGTTTTCACAGGGTTAGCCGGCTCGGGGACTGCAATGATTTTACTTCCTAATAAAGCTATCTAGCTATCTATCTAGTCTCAATCTGAAGTAAAGAATGCACAAATATATGATACCAGCACAAAACTGCTGAATTCTAAAGTAAACCAACAGTGAAAAGTTGTGAATACTTTATCTTCTCAATGGTATCCTGAATATTTTACTTTAGATTGAGACTAACCCTGTAAAAATGCTTCTTTTGTCTTTTTATCCAGTGGCTGTGGTGAACTCGAAACTAACCTGTGAACGAGTCTACGCTCGGCTCGCTTCGCTCGCCGAATTTTTTTTCGCGCTTTTTCCCCACCGCAGAGCCTGTTCACAGGCTAGCTCGAAACAGGACTATTTTAAAAGTGGTGTAAAATGTAAGTTTGCTTACCTCGTGCACTGGGAATGACAAAGAGATCCTCTACATACAGCACAGGACCCTCCCATGTGGAGTACGTGAAATAGTAGATACCTACTCCTAAGATCCCCGGATGCTCGGCGTCTGTCATCCGACTTCTCTTCGGCGGACGGGGAACACCATCTGCAAAAAGATAAATTTCCTTAAACGTGGCCTTAGCTTTTCATGATTCATTGCTGCTGTTGTTTATTGCTTTTCTATAGAACCTGGTGGCCCACAACTCCCAGCGCTAAGTTTGACTTCTGTATCGTTAGGGGCATTCAAGGACTACTTCAACCTCACTAAACTCTGAATGGGGAACTAGCCAGTTACAAGGATATCCATTCCCTCAGGGGTTCAGTCCATTCATGTATGGTGGATAGAGAAACTGTGGAGTAAGATTTGTTGTCTAAGTAAAATAACACCACTGCAGAGAGAGAAACTCACCCTGATAAAAAATTGGATGGAAAAATAGAACTTTCAAAGTTGGTGACCGCTTGTATTGGAGCGGTTTTCAACTGAGTGTCATAAAAAACATAACCAAAGTAATTACTCTAACCAATCTCAACAGGAACAAAAAACAAAATGAACCAATCAGAAATTGAAGCAAATACAAGTAATTAGCGTCAAGCGCGGCGAAACGCGTGCCAGCAAGTCACAGTTGGTTTAATCTTAACTTCTGATTGGTTGAGATAGTGGCGCGAACTTTTTTATCCAATCAGAGAGCGAAGTTAAAGTATGAAGTGTGACCAAGCACACGCCCTGATTGACTTTGTGCGACTACTTTATCAGCTCATATTATACTAGAGCTGAGAGAGCAACAGAGAAGGTTTCATGTCCATTTATGGTGGATAGAGAAACTGTGCAGTCTCTGGAGAGAGGCAGGCCATCCGGCTACCGACAAGAGTGGATATGGACATGATCTTGGGTCTTCAAAAAAGGAACTCCAGCTAGCCGCGGTTAGAGCGGGACTTGAACACGCCTCCTCCGGATCTCAAGCCCGGCGCTCTCACCACTCGGTAACGCCGTGATTAGTGCTCCAGGGTAATCGTCCCCAAGAAAATGCTATTTTGTTCCCTTTTCTCGAGAGACAAGAACTTGACTGGGCATGATAACAACATTAGCTATAAAAGGTTGAACTGACTATCAAACCGAATATGGACAGATAACACACAGTTACCTTCAACAGTGACCGGAAAGTCACTCTTTTTATGCTCTACATCATCTTCATCGTTATCTTGTCTAACCTCCACGGCCACAACGCAGTGGAACAACGGGTTGTTACCGAATCCGTCACGAAGAAGCTCTAGAGAAAAAAAAAAGAAAAAGAAAAACTTTCAACGACAGTTGAAGGACGATCCGCTGAGATGAGTAGAACATGCAAAGTCGCGTACGTTCACAAATTTAGCTAACTTTATCATAATTTTCGACTCACCATTTTCACCAACTTTCAAGCTCTCTGCATTTCCCAGGTACTCTGCAAGTCCCTGAAAAAATTAAGTGATAAATATTTCATTTTAACTTTTTCCAGCTGTAGAAAGTCATACATTTTGGTATGCGCTTGTTGAATATTGTTGGAGTTATAGTAAACGTTTCGTTTTTGTAACAAAAAAGCAATGTACCGGCAGTTACAGTGTTTTCTTAAAATGCGTAATTTAACCATAACTAACTCACAAGGGCATGTAATCTAATCAGCAACTTAAATAATACGACTCGAAATATATTTTTTCAGCAATTTTAGGAGGACTTCAAAACGGACGTATATGGTGTCATTTGTCATTTCATGCCTCAAGCTGACGAAAAGGAAAAAAAAAACAGAAAATGGAAAAAATAGAGCGACTTTTGCAGTCTAATGAAATTCAAACACCTCATGCCAAGAAAAAAGACTTTACTCAACGTGTATCAATTACCGTTTGCGTGATTATTTTCTTGCATTTTGGGGTAGACATTCTATGGGAATTAACTGCATGTATAAATTTACCAATTTATCTCCCTACAAAGAAAGCGCGATTAGATACTACATTGGTTTCCATGATAAACAAGGCATTACATAAATTACATGAAGTTTTTAAAGCACACAGGCGAAAGAATAATGACCATTTTTCAATAAAATCTTTGAAGCAAGATTTCAAAGGTGAAGGACGACTTCACAATCCAACAAAAGTATGATCTTGAACACCTGAATGTTATGCAACATTACATTATTAAAAGGAGATTCAAAAGAAACAATTATTTAAAAGCCAAATTTGAAATTCAATGGCCAATATTCTATAACATTATAGAAGGGCAAAAGATTAAAAGTCCAATTTGAAATAAAATCGTTATTATTCTACAGCTTTGAACGGAAATGTAGGTGCAAATATCCGTATAAACGCGTATAAAGATTTTTAGGATAATACACCGTTTTCTGCAACTTTATAAAACAGAAAGTTACTGGAGAATAAAACATGCAAACGCCAGGTACAGCCGGCAAAAAAAAATGTGGCATCATTAACAGAAAACGAAATAGGTAGCGAAGTACGCACTCTCGACTGCTGTCGAGTGGAATTAATTTAAAGCTATTATGCATGAGCATTTTAAGAAAAAAATCACAAGGAAATAAGGAAGTCACAAACCTAACCTTTATCATTTCTGCAATAGAGGACACGTCCGCCTTCGTAGCTTTTCGGGTTTGAAAATGAGGATTTGACACGGATCGGCAATTCGTTGTTTTCTCCATACCTACTTAACTCGAATAAAAGGCCAGTATGAAAATGTTTCCCCTTCTAACACCGACAAAACCTCTCTGTTCTGATTGGCTGCTTTCTGTAATGAAGTTATGGCTTTTTACGATCACGCTTTCTACACGTGATTAAAGTACAGTTCGGTGCCATTTTCGTCCCCACAACTCAATCTCGTTAAATGGGTCTGCAGTTTTTTCGGCCAGCGGGGTGGTCGCTTTGCGAAACTCTGGGGTAATCAAAACTTTATACCTTTTTTTGCTGTTTGTATTGTTCGTTAGCACCAACAGCCAGTAAGGGCTCCTGCTATCAGACAGACTTCGCCTGGCGCCCATTGATTCGCTGAGCGAGGAACGTTTGTTACTGCCGTTGCGAGTTTTGGTGACCAAAAAGAAATAATTTTTGTCTGCACGGATTCGTTTCTCAAAACTCTTGAAGTCTGTTTGAGTCCGAAATATCTTTAAGGAAAGTACCTGCCAGGCCAGAACGAACAACGCACTAGGTTACTATCAAAGTGATCATTTTGAAGCAGTTTCTCTTCTACAAACAAAAGGGAAACTCTTTCAAAGGCAAAATTTTGAAAGGAAATTAACGTAGCCTTACTTTAAAACACGCAAAGAGATAAAGAGATTTAACCACCTAGCGTCAAGTTTTACTAGAGCAGTTTTCAATCGAGTGTCGAAAGTAATTTTGTGTTTGCTTTGGTTTTGCTTTGCTAAGCTCTCTGATTGGTTCAGAAAGGTGGCACCACTTTCTTATCCAAACAGACGTAAACTGACCAAAAGCTATCGTGACTTGCTCGCACGCGTTTTTCCGCGCTTAATGCTAACCACTTGTATTTTCTTCGATTTCTGATTGGTTCATTTTGTGTTTTTCTTCCTGTTGTGATTGGTTAGAGTAATTACTTTGGTTTTGGTTTCACTACACTCATTTAAAAAGTACTCTATTTGCAGCAGCTCTTGTTTTGCAACTGGAAAACCATTTAGAAATGGCGACCAATCTTAAAGTATCGTTTATAACTGCTAATTCTTTTGAGCTTTGTTCAGTTTAATTTTCTCGTTCTGGGAAAGAGACCAGATCAGGTGCTATCATTTACCGGGAGTCCACGTTCCTTTTGTCTAGTGAGTAACCCCCTAGCCAACTGAAGAAAAATGACGGCAGTGTGTCAATAGGACATTTGGCACGATGGCGTTATTTGACTACAACTACCAGAATTCATTTCGTTTCTCCTTTCTTATTAAAATTTTGTAATCCCACTGAGGTTTAGATAACAATGGCCCTAATTTGTATCTGAAAAAAAAAAACAAACCGAAGGATTCGGGTAGTTGTAGTCAATGACGCCATCGTGCAAATGTCCTATTGTCCAGCAGTTAAACTGGCCTTATGAAGTCCAATGTGCCCAACGCTGCGTTCCAACTTTTGAGGCCACTATAGCAAAATGACCTGAGTTGTCCCACTGCTTCGAGCGGCATGGCACCCTCCATTGAAAAGTTTGAAACATTGTTGCTGCTACTAAGGTGATTACCTTTTTCTGTCCAGGTACTCCGTACAAGAACTCAGAAAGAACTCAGATAGGATCGAGAGTAGGTTCATGGTCCCGTTTTTAAACACTGTGGATCATGAACTGTCGAATAAGTTCGTGCAGTCTATATTTAAGCTTTTTTCTGACGTTTTCTGGAGCCAACGACTGGTTAAAATACTTGTGCCACTGACTTTAGGTAATACCAGGGCACATTTTTTTCCCTGTCAAACATGAGGTACAATGATATAGCAGTTGGAGTTTGGCTTAGCTGTCATTTCACGTGCTTAATTAGCATCGGTTGCATTTTTTCTCGTGTTTTGATTGGTTCCTCGTGTCATTTGCGTTCGTTGCGGTTGGCCAGGGGCCCGTTAATCTCGTACCCAGATCTTCCATGGTCAAGCAATGGGAAGAATACAATTGTTGCACACAGTGCACTTTGGGAATAATATTCTTATTTCACCCGAAGAAATCTTTTTGGGCGATTAACAACCAAAGTTACAGCTGAAATCCAAAGTTCGTGGTACTTTGTTTTGCGCGAAAGAGCCTCCGCTGAGCTTCAAGTTGGCGTTCTCAGGCGCTCGATAACGTCATAAGCAAAAGGAACCAATCATAGGGGAGATAAGAATAAGGCAATATTTACACAAGTATCCAATAAACACTGACTTGCTTACAAACTTACCCAGATCTCACATTTTAGTTCGTACAAGTGAGATCTGGGTACGAGATTAGGGACCCGTTTCTCGAATCTCCCGAATGCTTGCCGTGCCCAAAAACTATTTTATGGGCACAATATTCTTCAACGAAGGCTCAGTTTTTCATTTTCTTAAAAATTAAATTTTATAACTTTTATTATTTCCTAGAACACATTGGCAAGGGAAGAGGCAAGAGTCTGATAATTACGGTTCCCAGGAGTTGATAAGAGAATCGTTCTTTAAATAATAGCGGACTAACTGATACGTTCATTTCCTTATTTAACCAATAACTGGCGAAAAAGAGCGGAAATTATTAATGGACCAACTATAATGTTTGGTTTGATCTTCCGCTCATGCACGCGAAATAACGTTTTTTGAGCACTCAACCCGGATTAAAGGCCAGTATTTTGTTAAAAAATAATAATTCTCATGCAGTAGGATGAACGTTTGAAAATGACCTGCCCTGTCCGACATACGCATGAATGCGATTCACGTAACATCGAAAGGTGCACTTTAGTAAAAGATACAAGCTTTGTATAAATGTATCGTTTAAGCAGATTGCCTTGTATCTCTTCTGTCAAACTAGGCATAATAACCAACGTTTCATGTGCTCTTTTTAGTTATAATAACTGTTTGTTTTTAAGGTAAATTTTTTATTGCAAAATGCAAACAAATGACGTCAGCAATGATTGTCCTATATTAAACAGGTAATGTTCCTGACCGATCGACTAAGCACACGGGACAGTGTGCACACGAAACAGTAGGACGAATCACTCGGCTGTCCCCAAAAGCAATGGGGATATTCTTCACAGCGCTAGTCGTGTCGTTATGTGCTTTAGCTCTCATTCCAGAAAGAGGAAATGGTACGTGTAAACATAAACTAATTCAAAGGCTCAATTCCTTATAAGCTTCCCGACCTACAAAATTTTCAAGACTGAGAAAACCGCACAGTAATCGATTAAGTTGAAAAGGAAAAGGATAAATGGCACAGGAAAGACTTTTATATATTGAAAACAGCTTGCTTTAGGGAGTTGGTTCAAGTTAATTGAAGCAACTGTGTTGGTGACTCGGGGAGAAAAAGAACCAAGAGTTAAAGTATAAGACGTTATCGAAAAATAGTAACTGTAATTTCACTGTAAATTGCCAAATTTTGCTGCGTTTGTTAAGAGGGGTAAGCTGGACAAATTTGAAGTCCCCATTTTGTGGTTTTATTTTTGAACATTGCAAACTGTGTTAGATAGAATTGAAAGTTTTTCTCGATAGAAACTAATAATTTTATAATGGGATAAAATAACCTACAATAAGTAATTTGAATTTTTCCGACCATTTTAATAGATAGCTTTCTTATTTCGCTTCCCATTCTTAAATATGCTGGTGTATTGTTTATCACTGATACTGCTAAGTCTGCAGATATTAAACTTACGAGGAGAAAAGTGCTACAGTAACTAAGTTTGCGGACCACGCCATTCTATTTATCGAACCTTTGCTGCCATTGGTCTTAATTATTCAAACTATCAGAGGCTTTTACGATATTTGTTTTTGAGCTCCGGCGAAAATTCACCCAAACCGTGTTGACTACTCTTATCAACATTTGGCATGTTGGAAATCATAACAATATTTGACATAATCCGTTAAAACGGTCCATTGTGTGTCTACTTTATGAACTTTAGAAGTGTTAATTTAGTTCGACTCCTTTTCCGGAGACACACTGTCAAACTATTTAACAAAACGAATTTTAAAATGCTGTTAGATTTTGATGTGGCTTTTGCAATATTACTTCTTCTTGTGACGCACATATCGGAAATTTAGGGTTTTGTTTGTACAGACTTAACTTGCTGTTGAAACAGCTAAATGAGATAAGACATTTTGAAGGCTGGGAGGATCCGGCTTATTACTTTTTATTGTTAAACAAAAGGTCCTTATCCAATCAACTGAGCGTGGTTCTTAAAGAACAAAAATAGATTGTATTGCTAAACGAAGTTCGGTTAACTCGTTGGCGTTATACAAATTACGGTAGTCCGTCGATCGATTTTTTGACATGGCGTGTTGAAATGACACTTAGCGTTTACAGATTGACTCAGTTGCAGCAACGATCCTAAATATTTGATTTTCAACCTGGAAATCATTATGACTGGCAAAACGATTATATGACATTACGTTGTTACAGGAATAAGGACAGACATTTCTGCGTTGCTAACAGATTAGTCTAACGACACACAGAAGAGTAAGGTTAATCGCTATACCGTATTTTGATTATCTGATTCTGATTTTATTTTAATAAACCTTGCTATGCAGAGTGCACAAGTCCAAAACTTGAAAAAATTGAAAGAACTCTAAAATTTTAGTTTTAAAAGAAATTTCTCCTTTCCTTCCATTGTGGACGGATACACATAGCCCTTTAGCATTTTCTTGTCAAGATTGTTTGATTCTTAAAAGATCTCAGCTAGAATTTCAGCGTGTTAAAGAAGTGTAAAAACAGGTTGGACTGTCTCGTGACGGAAATGTTTTTCATGAGGAACTGAGACTCCCGTGTACAATCTGATTCATTCTAATTGTCTTTCTTCACGTTTATAGATTTTATCACGCTTTTATAATTCTTACGTTGGTACACATATGTACATGCTGTTTTTTGGTTCGAACTGTGAACTTGATAATGACCGAAGCGCGGTCGAAACGTCGTTCGTTTTTACCTGTAGTTTTTATCCTTAATACCCCATACTTTTCCGCAGACTATAGGATGTAACTATCGCATCGATCTCTTAACTTGAATTTGCCGGCGCAGTAGAACTGAGCGCGCACTGTTAGAATGTTCCGCGATGGCTGCGAATGTCTTCGCCCTCAATTGTAAGGTTCATTGTGTTTTCTCAAACAACTTCTTTCTATTTACGGACTGACTCAACACCAACAAAGGCCTATTTCTCTTCGTATGTACATATGCATCAATCATGCACCTGTTGCTCGGGAAACGTTCTTTGTTTGCATGTTTTTCCCTATCCCTCATTAAAAAAAAAATACCCACGGTAGCTAAAAAGATTATGTTTTCTTATGTATGGAGCTCAGTGCTGGGCAGATATAAGCTAAGGAAATCTCTTCAACTTCACTGAGTCAGTTCTTTCTTAGAGTTATTACTGATTGCCATTGTTGCGTTCTTGTATGCCCGCATGCTTCTGAGGTCCCATGTTTTATTGTGTACTAGACAGTGCTCTTCATTGCATGGTCAGCATGTCTTTTTTCATGTTATTGATATGAAGGATCGTGGGCGACACACAAAATGCCACATCCGGGTCATATAAACATGCCGATTTTATGTTCTCGCATATCTCTTCTGCATGCACAGGCAAACGATATTTCAATGCTACCAATGCTCCAGGTGTTTACCATGGATTGAATGTGTTGTATACGTGCATATTACTGCATTGAATGTTGTCGCTGTTCATGATTATTGCATGTACAAAATCTTTATTGCATGCCTTTCTTACGTTCCCTGTTTCATGTGGCAATTAACCTATAAATGTGTAAGTCAGCTCATGCTTGCATGTACAAACAGATATCTCATATTGCATGGCCTCTAAAATGTTTCTGTTCTTGAGCTTGGATTCTTAGCATTTTTCCCTTAATCAAATCAGTTGCATTTTCAGCTTTGAACTTGCATGCCATTCATGCATATTTATGTTTTTGCATGACCACGCTGCCTCTCTTTTTTATTATGTCATGTTGTTATTCCATTTTGTGTTGATATTTCGTAGTAACATGGTATTTTATTGCATGCTTCCTGGTATATCTATTCTCTATGTTATCGCATGATCTTTTGCTTAACCATGCCGTGTTGCCCACGTTGAAAATAGCATTTAGTTGCTTGTGATGCACAATGTCTTCCCTATATCCACGCATGTTGCCAATGTATTTTATCAGATGACCATTTCGTTTCTCTTCTTTATCATGCCATATTGCCTATATTAAAATGGCATCCTTTTTTCTCAAATCCCAGGCCAGATCTGGCAGCAGATCAACTTAGGCCCTGTGTGCTTTCACGCCCAAGGGAAAAAGCCAGGGATTTTCTACTACTATGGCGACCAAGGAAAACTTGTGGCTGCAATGAAGCTGGTCTACCGTCGGGGAAGTGTACGCTGTGTTGGCAATAGCGCATTCAACAGTCGCTGGGGCTGTTATCATCACCCCAGCTACATCCATAATCCACTGAATGTCGTTATAACCGATCAGAGCGATAACATTGTCTTCCCAGATGAGAAATACATAAAAAATGCTGGCCTTTGGTACTATCTCCCCTTCACGGATGCCCTTCACTCAGATGAAATTGTGTTCACTAGCTACGACAAGCCTTTCTATCTAACAAAGGGCGCCACGGTGAAAATCTGGTATGGAGAGGATCTGAGGAACTGGCATAGTTCGGACAATGGGGGGATGGTGTGCGTTGATGTCTTTGCCCATCTCCAGTAACTTGTACAGAAATGCGGCGTCAACAACTAACCTAGTGAATGCAGAATTAGTTTATCTTTTGCATTGAAAGTAAAAATTTAATTGCGAATAAAGTTTGCTTTCTTTCCACGACCAGAATAAAGGAAAACTTGATCAAAAACGCTTGTACATAAATTCACGAGCGTATTCAGTTAGTTCTTGAAGCTTCCTCATAGTACCAATAATACAATCAATCTATATTGCGCATGTTCCATGTGAATTTGTTCACCTGTGAATTACCGTATACCTAGTAAACAACTAAAATCGGCTAAATCTAAAGTCGAACCTTTGGAGAGCTTAACGTTGCTAAAACAATTGCTGCTTTGTTCCTTTCTTTTCCCAACCGTAAGTAAATATAAACCGTCACTAACAGAGGGGTGTAATAAGGAAAGATAAGGAAGTGCTCAGTTTTTGTTCTTATCTGCATGCCTTTTTCTTAGATTTTACTTTAGCCTGTTGGTATAATTCAGGAGGTGCCAGAAATATTTACCAGCCTCATCTGAACTTCTGTTTAAGAATAAGCCAGCAAACTATGAGACACGCTTACAAAACGATATATAGTTTCATGTTAACAGATTTGCTGCGATTTAAAGAAACTAGTAGGCTCAGTTGGCATTCCAAAGCACAGTTTGATTCCGGTATAACTCGTATTAATGGAAAACACAAAATGTAAGATGTTCACATAAAGCTTTAGACAGCACTCCCCCACCCCTCCTCACCACACATCGAAATGCTTTTAAAACAATTCCGATCCAAATAGTGCAAAACTGCCGGAGAACGCCCCTGTTAAACGCTGGCCCAGTCCCTCGCATATCACCTAAATCGTCGGCGATGCTTTCCTCCATTGCAACCTTTTGGAAGCGAGAAGACCCTGACAAAAAACGGGTCACGTCGTATCAAAAACAACAGTCAGTAGCCAGTAGCGAACCTTTCATCATGATGAATAAATTAATATCTCCTATATAATGGGGAGAGCACCTGGGCATCAGAGTCGCCCCGCTGGTCCTCTTCGCTGATTGGCCAGAAAAATATTTTTCTGGCCAGTCAGAAGGAGGGAATTCAAACGCTTCTGGAACTGAATCGGTAGGAGTAAGTGCTCAGGGGCTCTCCCGTTCTTGTTGTAAACTTTCGCCCGTGAAAATCCCGTCGTCCCGCCTAGCTGCCCCTGGGTCTCCGAGGAAGGGGACACACGTGAGCCATGCTTTTCTCCCGCCGCCATTTTGAATAGGGAGAAAGGTCTGGGTACGACGCTGACTACATTATACTGAATTAATTGTATATCTTATTCAACGTACAGTACGCATGCATCAAGCGGCTCGCCCTGATAGTACAACGCATGAAAACTGATCAAAAGTATGTTATGCCTGGATTTGTTGTTCAACTCTCTGCAAACAAATGCGCTGCAATCAAGCGTCGCAAACGAATGAAAAAAGAAAAAGTCATTAAAAGTAAAGTCGAGCTCAGGCCACAAGGCCAGATCTTATCCTGGCTGAGCTGGGAGTATTACTTCTTCCCCTTCATTGGAATACCAGTGTATCTCATTTGTACTCCCAGAATTTTGAAAGGCTTTCAAATTGAAAAATTCGGCTGTACCAACGTTAAGGAGGCTCCCTTTCTGTTAGGTAAACTTGCTGCTAGGGGGTTGAACTGTAGTCGATGTACTACTGCGATGGTCGAATGTATCGCCAAAATTATTTTCCCATTTTATTTACGCATCCAGCAGGGAAAGATAAGCCAGTCGCTGTCTGGGCCAAGATCAACCAGTTCCCAGTCTGTTTTCATGCCCGTGGTCGAAGGCCCGGAATGTTCCACTACCTGGGAGCTGGAAAACTAGTTGGCGCAATGAAGCTAGTCTATATTGAAGGCTCTGTGCGATGCGCGCCAAACCCGGAATACAACAGTCGATGGGGCTGTTATCACCACCCTGACAATTCAAAACACCCGCTCAACGTGCTAGTCACCGATGCAGGCAACAACGTGGTTTATCCCCCAGAGAAGTACGTCAGAAACACGGGAATGTGGTACTATCTCCCATTCGTCGACGCGAGGTACTCCAAGGAGATTGTGTTTACTGACTACGCCAATCCGTTTTATCTCGCTAAGAACACCCCTATCAGAATCTGGTACGGGGAAGATTTGATGCGGTACAATAATGGGGATAACGTGGGGAGGGTGTGCGTCGATGTTTGGGCTCATCTCATGTGAATGAAAGAGCTCCTGTAGAGCAAATATTCAAATAAATGAAAGCTTTCTCTCTGTCTCTCTGTGGGGTGTCTTAATTCTCTCAAATCTTATCTGTAACCAGTTAGTTTCCGGCACAGTCGTCCTTTGGGCTCGTCACATATGGCCAGGATGGACCAGAAACTCATAAGGACTTATGAGTTTCTGGATGGACTGAAAGCTGAGATTACCACTTGTTAAAATTGGGCCCACTTCTGGCAACTTTTTTGTAATGTTTTCGAATAAAATTTGAACAGGAAATTAAATCAGAGATAGTAAAATTGACAATGATGACACTACGTCATTGAAACGTTGTTTGCTTAATTATTGGTGATATTCCTGTTAAAATGTTATTCCGTTGGGCCTCACAGTGGAGGTGCGGTGGTGTAGTGGTTAGCGCGTTGGACTTCAGATGTGAAGGATGGTGGTTTGAGGCCCAGTCCATGCCATCAAGTTGTTTCCTTAGACAAGAAACTTTACCCAACATTGTCTCTCTCCGCCGTACCCAAGTGTATAAATGGGTACCGGTGACATACTGCTGGGGATAACCCTGCGGTGGGCTAACATCCCATCCACGGGAGAGTAGCAATATTCTAAGTTACTTCATTCTACAGAAACCGGGTTAAGTTCCGGCCGTGTGGCCCTCCCTGGCTCGTGTGCGATTTACCTTTACCTCTTTGGAAACTTGTCTTCCTCATTGTGTTTTAGGAACATTATGTTTCAAAAAAGGTGTCTTGTCTTAATTTTTGCACCGTTTTGACCCCCAAAAACGGTGCAAAATGTCCTGCGCAGCCTGTGACAAAAGGTGCTGGGTAACCTGTGGATAGGCTTCTAGTATGGGAATAGAGTACAAGAAAATCGGCTAGGGGAGCAAGCGGTTCGATGCTTGGGTGGAAGGCACTTTCTGATTCTGTTTCGGTGTGCCAAAAGGTGCCGGAGGAGTCTGTCGTCACTGGGCTTCCTAGCCGATTTTTCTTGCGGGGCCTGTTCCTCGCTAAGGAGCCTTACAGGCTATGTGCAAGGGCAATATCAGTAGCTTTGAGTTGGCTACCGATGAGTTGTCTGACTTGTTCCATTATACAGTCAAGCCCTGGATCGTGAGAAATATTTTTATCCTATTAAAGCATACTGTTCTTGCGCTTACGAAGAGCTATCATACATCAGAGATTGCAGATCACATTACCTCAACGGGTCACAATATTAAATGGGATCACTTTGATATCTGAGCAACCGTACGTTCGGATATGCATTGTAAAATAAAGGAGACTTTGTTGAATCGTGAATTACAACCTGCCTAATTGAATGAAAACATTGGCAGTAAGAAATTTTTCTTTACTAGCTAGGTTTTTTTTGTTTTGCATTTTCCTGATTAGGCACCACTCTTTCATTTTGCATTTAAACATATATATTTGTAATTTGGCCGAACGGTCACTTCTGAAGTTGTATGTTGCAGCATACGAAACGTTACGTTCATAACATCAATGTTATTTTACAAGATGCGTTGTTTTGTCATGTTCGTCACCGCAGTTTGCATTTTATTCCTACTGAACTTTAGATGGCCGAAGAATAAGAATGCATACTTTTTCATTTGTACGTTGTTCTGATAACGGTCATCGTGCACAAAATTAGAAATTTCTTAAAAATATTCGTATTGTTGGTTTGTGAGCGCGGAACTTTTAGGCTCATTACGTCATTCGTGTGTCTGTACTTTAATCGCAAAATCCCCTTGACCAATCAAAACGCCCGTTTTACTCTGTCCATTGTATAAAAGTTGATAGCTTATTAGTAGTGAGCCAATCACAGTGCTTTTTCGTTTATAAACAAAAGCAGTTCATATTATCACAAAGGATTAATATGCGCCTTTAGATGCTCCTTAATATATCTTGCGACTAGTACTGTTGTTCCGTTTGTTCTTTGTTTTTCCAAACGAACTTTTTTCTTCTCTACCATGCATTTTATTTTTGCTCTGTTTAATACCTATACACTTCAGCTAGCATATTATCTATGTTGGGACTAGATATAGCTTTTTTTTGAATTTACACTATATACAATGTAGTAAATCCTTGTTATAATCATACATTTTCTTTTCTTCGGCTTCTTTTTTTTGAATTTACACTATATACAATGTAGTAAATCCTTGTTATAATCATACATTTTCTTTTCTTCGGCTTCCCCAGAGTCTTTCGTAGTTTCCTCTTCTTTTACTTCAGTATTTTCTCTCCACATCATGGGACTCTCAGGAAATTCATTCCAGTGAGGGGTAAATCCTCGAAGAGGGGTCATCACGACTCGTGGATGATCTACACGAGCCACAAAACCCTGCGAGCGTTCATTCTTCTTGACCGAACCCACCTCTTTTGTCTTGGAATGTAGTGGTGACGACTTTTTGTTTACAGTACTTTTTTCGTTTGTACTATTCATCTGGTCCATCTTTGCGAGTTTGTAGCAAGGTTGTTTCCTTACACTTGAACTCTTCTCCGTGGTTCTCTGTGTATCGATTACCTTTGTCTTTGATTTTCTCTCTTTTTTATGGTTGACAACAATTGTAGAATGGTGTGAGAGATAAAGCTTTGGCAAAGAAAATCTGTCACCTAGCTTGTCACTTGATTGAAAGTGCTCTCGTTCTATCTCGCTTGAAGATAGACTTCCATGTTGGGGCCTTAGAGCTGGGGCTTTTTTACTATCATGACTTAACTCCTTTTCCAAGAAAGCGCGCTCTTTTAATTTCAATCTGTATTTAAGGCGTTTTAGGTGTTCCGACTCCATTTCACCGGATGTGTCTTTAATGTTTTGCTCTGACGTTTGTTCAATTGTCCGTCGACAGTCTGAACAAACGTTACAATCCTTTTTCATCGCAGGTAATCTATAGCTAGCAAAGTTCCTTTCTACAATTGAAGAGGTTTTGTAAGCCTTGTCTAAAGGAGGAAGCTGATGAAAACACCAAGGACTGGGCGGAATTTTGGAACTAATTGTTAACACTCCGGAAAGGTAACTATTGTCCAGCGGATTGCTAACACTTGGCGAAGAACTCTCAGGATATACTACCCGCCCTGGTTTAAGCAATTTCTGATTTGCAGTTTGCATTGTGTCGCCATCATTTTGGTTTGACCGCGTCCCGTGTCCGTTTTGCCTCCCTGACGAGTAATATCCAATATCATTGTGTCTTCGTTCATTGCACTCTTGTAGCAGTGTCATAAGACGAGCAATGTTTCTATCAATCCTTCTTTCTCTCTCGACATCACTGCGAAGAGGTTCAGCTACCGAGGTAGGTTTCACAAAGTCATTTTCCCATGGTTTTACATTCACAGTTTTCAACGCAACTGTTTTGCCCGTAGCACTTTTTGTGCCGTCAGTTTTCCCCGTAGGATTCTCCGATTTGATATCCGACGCTATTTGGCACGAACAGCCCAGATTACTCGAGTCTAGTTTTGCTGCTATAGCTTTACAAACCGAATCACTTGTACAGCTTTGGGATGCATTCCTCGGTGTACCTTTCCCTGTTTTTGACACGTGTTGTTTTTTCCATTCAGTTAGAGCTGCTTTCTTTGTTGAAACGGCTTTCGTTGAATTTCCACCAACTGTGCTGATCGCTGCGCGTCCCAAAGCCCTGTTAAAGGATTTTTTCGCCGACATATATAATGATGGTCGATGTATTTTTGCATTTCTTAGCGCTAACGCTATCCGCGAATTACTCTGTTTTAACTTCATCCTTTCCTCCACAAACTGCTCTGCGACCATCCAGGGCGTTGATTTGGCTTCTGTAACTGTACCAGGCATTTTAATCTGCTTTTTCAGTAGTTCTTGTCGAAATCCAAAACGTATAATACACGCGCTTTCGGGAATTCGCTACGTATTCAGCACACCCTAACACACAAACTTAGGTTTAATGTTTGGTGAAGATTTTGAGCTGGACAAGCCAATTTATCATCAGCATTTCAACGTTCCTGTTGCTATAACAAACGAAATAGTTGTTTTGTCGGGGAGTTTATTCTTAAGAACAGTAAAGTACAACAATAGGTTCGTTTGCTGCTCTCAATGAAGCTAAGTTAAAACAAAAGCGTACGTGACTAAATACTGCGCAAAGAGCTATTTAGCCAGCTCTTTTTAATAACTAAACTTAGGTTGTTATTAAAATTAAGTGGCCTCTAGAGACAACCCTTTTTCCTAAAATAAGTACTTACAACAACTGTAATATCATTTCATAACACAATGCGTCAATCATTTTAGCCTACATCTTTTGAAAACGGGCTGTGTAAAGAAATTTTTTTTTCAATAAGATCAATTTGCTTCGGTAAAAAATCACGAACATTACAATTCTGGAAACTTCTGTGGAGTAAAGGAAACGTTTTTGTTTCGCCTCGGATTGTAAAGTCATGTCCACAAACTGGAGTTTTTCGGTAAATGGAAACGTATATATAAATCCTCAGCAATTTGTAATAAGTTTCATTTTAATGCCACTTGTGTGGTTTTCTAGATTAATTTTTTGTTCTCACAATATACATGCCTCACATTAACAGCCAGTTAAGCTTTTAAGCCGGGAACCATGTTCTTAACTCTTTAATCTTGAAGTGAATGTTTTAATTACATGCAACGGTAATTGTACTGTTACCTGAACAAAGATGGCCTGGCCAGCTGCTGCATGAGGCCGTCGAAGATATCATTTTCAATTACAAAACGTGTCTGTATTACATCGCTCTAAGCACTAAAAACCTAGAAGAATACGGAATTCCAACAACAACAACTGAAGACAATCCTCAATCTAATTATCCTACTTGAAAAGAAATAAGAGGAGACAGTTTAAGGGCTGTCTGCTGCTCACAGGCGCAGTTTTTTTAAACTAGTAGTTAGCCATTAGTTAGTGTAGTTGGCGTTTTTATCTCTTTTAATAATACATGTAAGTGTTAAAATTTCTCACCTGAATGGAATTACCGTGTTGAAATAAAGTCTATTACTAGTTTTTGATATGATTTTAGCAGGCTCATTGCTGTTTTTAACTTCACGATCACTCCTGCGAAACGTTTATCATTTATTTAGAGGCTTCACAAACTTAAGAAACAACACTTAGTAATGGAAACTCCCTTACTACTGCCACTTCTTTACAAACAGTAGAAGTCTTGGCACATGTGATCTTGATAACATTGTCGGCGGTATTTCAAGTCAACTCAATTCAGCTTTCCGGTAATGCTTATGTCACGGATAATACGGGACACAGGTAGCCCAAGCGTAATATAAAAGTTTGTATGGAAAATCGAACTGAAAATTCCCATCAATAAATAGCTTCAGAAGGTAAAGCTCTATAATGAAAAAGATGGAATGTTACATGGTGTTGTTTCCTATCTTTCTGAGAAGGTTGGGCGCCACTGGAGAGGTTTTTGGTCGTCTACCCTAACACTGATAATACGCTGTTGGGGTAGGCGACCAAAAACCTCTCCAATGGCGCTTAACTTCACAGAAGGACAAAATACAACGCCAGGCAACAATTTATCTTCTTTTATATTAACCAGCTTTACTTTTTAAAGCTTGATTATTATCGATGGGAATTCTCAGTTCAATTTTCCATACAAACTCATATTACGATTTAAGTGGGCTACCTCAGTGTAAGAGATAGTTCAGTCCTTGAGCAACGTGTACATTCGGAGAACGAACCGGTCCTTCCTTTTTCGACAGTCAGTCCCTAGTTGAGTTGCTTTGATAACGTTTGACAGGCATGGATGCCAGCATCTAGAAGCAGTCTTAATCTATATCTTGCGTTTTTTAGCATTTTTAGCATTTTTTTTCTAGCTTTGGCTTAATTGATTACAATTGTTAAACTGTTAAGTCATATGTTTGTTGTGGCTCTGTGGATATATAAAGACTTTTTCTTGGATATACCCACCACGATTCCCCAAACTAGCTAAGGAACGATATTAAAATTAAAACAAACGTTAAGTCCAGTCATTGGCCACCATGCGCCTATCGTAGGCCTCATTTGCCTTCAGAGTAATTCATTTATCCTAACCTAACCTCACTTCATCTACTTTCATGACCCTTCATATACATTTATTTCCCTGCATTTGCATTCATCTTCCGTCATTTCCCTTCATCTGTCTTCATCCACTATCACCTGTCTTCATTTGTTCTCATCTGCCCTCATTTTCGTTCATCTTCCATCATCTGCCTTCATCTCCCTCCATTTCCCTTTATCTTTCCACATCTGCCCTCATCCACTTCACCTGCTCTCATCTCCCTCCAAGGACCCTCGTCTGCCTTCATCTGCTGTCATTTTTCCTTCAACTGCTTTCATCTGCCTTCATTTCCCTTCATCTACCCTCATTTTCCCTCATCTAGCTTCATCTACCTTCACCTACATTCAGCTGCCTCAATTGGCCTTCATCTCCCTTCATCTGATTTCATTTGCCTTCATCTGCCCTCATTTTCCTTCATCTGCTGTCATCTCCGTTCATTTCCCTTCATTTCTCTTCATCTGCCCTCGTTTGCCTTCATCTTCTTTCATCTCCTTCATTTCCCTTCATCTACTCCATCTATCCTCATCTTCTTTCACCTGCTCTCATCTGTCTTCATCTACCCTCATCTGCCTTCACCTGCCCTCATTTTCCTTCATCTGCTTTCATCTCCGTTCATTTCCCTTCATTTCTCTTCATCTGCCCTCATTTGCCTTCATCTGCTTTCATCTGCCATCATCTGCGTTCATCTTCCTTCATTTCCCTCCATCTACCCTCATCTACCCTCATCGGCCTTCAACTGCCCTCATTTTCCTACATCTGCTTTCATCTCCGTTCATTTCCCTTCATTTCTCTTCATCTGCCTTCATTTTCCTACATCTGCTTTCATCTCCGTTCATTTCCCTTCATTTCTCTTCATCTGCCCTCATTTGCCTTCACCTGCTCTCATCTGCCGTCATCTACCCTCATCTGCCTTCAACTGCTCTAATTTGCCTTCATTTGCATTAATGTTCCTCCATTTGCATTCATCTGCCTTCATATACTTTCATTTGCCTTCATCTGCCTTAATGTTCCTTCATCTGCAATCATCTGCCCTTATTTTCCTTCATCTGCATTCATTTGCCTTTGTTTGAATTCAGCCGCCTTCATTTCCCTTCATCTGCCCTCATTTGCCTTTACCTTCCTTCGTCTGCAATCATCTCCCTTCATTTGAATTCACCTGCTTTCATTTCCCTTCATCTTCCCTCCTTGCCTTCATATGCCTTCATCTGAATTCATCTGCCTTTATCTACCCTCATTTGCCTTTACCTGCCTTATCTGCCTTCATCTGCTTTCATCTGCCTTTATATGGCTTTATCTGCCGTAATTTGCCTTTGCATACCTTCATCTGAATTCATCTACCTTCATGTATCTTCATTTGCCTTCATTTCGCTTCATCTACATCATTTGCCTTCATCCTTTTCCATCTGCCTTCATTTGCCTTCAGATGCCTCCATTTGCATTCATCTGCCTTCATCTCCATTCACCTGCTTTCATTTCCTTCATTTCCCTGTATCTACTTTCCTTTGCCTTCATCTACCTTCATTTCCCTTCATCTGCTTTCATCTAGCTTCAATACCTTCATCTATCTTCAACTGCCTTTATTTGCCTCCATCTCCGTTCATCTGCCTTCACATGCTTTCAATTGCCTTCATCAGCTGTCTTCATTTGTCTTCATTTGCCTTCATCTGAGTTTTGAAAACGATGCTCCTTGGTTGAGGTGTCTGAACTGGTGTGCAGTGCGTGTTTTTTTGTTGTTCAGTAATTATCTGTAAAGTCAGCAATATCAAAATTGAGTATGACGAGTCCTTTTTCCTTTTTCACTCTCTTCTTTTCCTTCTCTTTTCTCTTTCGTGTGGTTTTGAGGGCTGATTGCATGAAGTCATAATGGCTTGGTTTGAGCGTGTCGGCCAGATGCTGCTAAAATTCTGCTGTATATTGCAAGAGCATGTTGCCAAATGGTGAAAAAAGGCAGTTGTAAAAGGTGTTGACAGGCCAACACGACTCCTGTACAGTTCGTACGTGGTATATTCTAGGCGTTTATAGCTTTAGCTTTAAATAGAATGTCTTTGAGAGATTTCCCTCTTCTGTACGATAAGAGAGGAGGCTCCTTGAAAATTTCTTTTAACCGTGGATGGTTTTGTTTGAGGAACCATTTCTCTCTTAGTATACGTTTGAGACCAGATAGTGCTGGGCACTTATTGCGTTACAAACGACAATATTTGAGAGGGAAGTATCAAGCTGAGATACTAAGGGCAGATGAAGGGAAATGAAGGCAGATGAAAGCAGTTGAAGGAAAATGACGGCAGGTGAAGGCAGATGAGAGTCGATGGAGGGAGATGAGAGCAGCTGGAGGACAGATGGGGGCAGATCAGTGGAAAGATGAAGGGAAATGGAAGATGAAGGCAGCTGATGGCAGATGAACGAAAATGAGGGCAAATGAGAGCAAATGAAGACAGGTGATAGTGGATGAAGAGAGATGAAGGGAAATGACGGAAGATGAATGCAAATGCAGGGAAATAAATGTATATGAAGGATCATGAAAGGAGATGAAGTGAGATTAGGCTAGATGAATTACTCTGAAGGCAAATGAGGCCTACGATAGGCGCATGGTGGCCAATGAATGGACTTTAAGTTTGTTTTAATTTTAATATCGTTCCTTAGCTAGTTTGGGGAATCGTGGTAGGTATATTCATGAGATCTCTGCCCCCCTTTACGAGAATGTTTTTTTACGTGTCCCGGGCTTGGTTGCACGAGACACATCTAGGAGTCTGGAAACAAGTTTACGTTGCCATGACTACGTACTAATCGAACTGCTTATGTTCGACGCCATTTTGCATTTCAGAGGTTTCGTCTCTTTCAATCCGATAAATTACAAGGATTTCTCATCAATCTGCTAAACCATGGCATCTAAAGGCAACGCTGAAGTAAATTACGTCCATCAAAATGCTATTTTGTGCGAAACGATAAAGAAAGAGCAGCGAAATCACAAGTTATATACAAACTACAGCATCAACCCATTCAAGAAAAGTAAGTTGAAGTTTGTCAATATCTATGGTACTTCATTTCCTTTCAACTTGCCTTTGAATTGAACATGATCCGATGCAGATTCTAACGATTTAAATGTGTGAATTTTGCAGTGTATACGCTAACTGGAAAACCAAATTCTCTACACGATTCCGCGGATGGAGAAGAAGATGGTAATGTAGAAAGTTTTGACTTAAGCTTCAGGACCTTATTTCTCATGAACTCTGTTGTGATTGTTTTATTTTTGGTCCTAAACAACTTTAATCTGTCTTACTTGGCCCTAGTAATTCCATATGATTCCCTCCCTTTATTCTTAACAGGAAAACTTGCTGTATTGTATAAGTAAAAATCTACTAGATGAAGTCAAACATAGTCTGCAACATTACCACCGTACCCATGCAAATACCAGGACAGGTGGTTGCTTACAAAAGGACTCAACTGTGGTGATTTGACTGAGAAAAAAAAAAGAAAGAAAAAATGAAAGACATGAAATTTTATATTGTTGGCATGCAATCCCTTGTATTGGGCGATTCCAGAAAATATCCGTACCATACCACGGACGGCTTCCATATTTTAACCCCCCTTGCCTTCAGAATTTCCAAAATGCGTTATCCCCCCATGCCCTCGGATTTCCATAATC
>Ga0126336_10000008_pt1 | contig 37450 bp, 20 predicted proteins | sample SidCmetagenome_FD_92530 | JGI IMG/M metagenome (GOLD analysis project Ga0126336, IMG submission 92530) | Coral microbial communities from El Islote,Puerto Morelos, Mexico - Siderastrea C C metagenome | ecosystem: Host-associated > Invertebrates > Cnidaria > Coral | place: El Islote,Puerto... | reverse complement strand
CAGCTCCATCAGCTCCTCAGCTTTCAGTAAGCGGTGAGTCATACTGAGTACTTGTACATCTTTTAAGATCTCTGTCATAGATATGTTTCTACATCTCAGTTAGAAAGAACAAAAAATGTGTCGTAGAAATACTCTTGTAAATGGTCAGTCGTGAGTTTTGTTCAGAATACCAACAACACGCAAATCCTGTTTAGTACTGTGCTTACAGTCGTACAACTAGAACTGCAGTCTTATCAATAGCACAAACAAATCAACATCGGCTTTTGAGGCAATGGCATCGACTTCAAAGGAAAGATCTATGAGCAACTGATCTCAGTGCTCAGTCAAACAGACTATTACAAGTCTCTTACCAGCAACCTATTTCTTGTAAGGGACCTCCCTTTCCTTATTCCGAGATTTTATTCATATGTGCTAAGTAGGGGAAAGGGGGGGAGGGAGGGAACGTTCTCGAGTGAAGCTAGGGTAGGCTTAGCTAGGACGGTGCCGCTATGCCCTGTTAACCCTTACCGTGTTTAAGACGAGGGACGTTGATTTTCCTGCCCTGCTTAATACCATATACCTATTGTCGCTCTGTTTAAGAAAGTGCCAAACGATAGCGTTGCAGTATTTATTCCCATGGTTTTCCCTGGGCCAGTGCCGAACCGAGCTGACAGATTGCCAGCTAGTTTTCAAAAGTAAATGAGTTTCTACCTGTTTAATACGTTGCTTACGGCATTATCGAACCAGGAGCCCGTTTCTCGAAACTCTTGACAACTTTCCGGGCCCGAAAACTATTTTAGGTGCTCAATATTCTCCAGTAGCTATACAATTGTTATTCATTTTGAAAGCTAAATTTAATCTTTATAATTTCGTGAAGCATATCACTAAGTTTACGCCAATAATTGCCATTACCTGATAAATAAATGAGCTTGAAAAAATAACTTGTAGGGCCCGGAAAGTTATCGGGAGTTTCGAGAAACGGTCCCCAGATCCTAAAAGACACCCTTCGAGCCGACAAATAGTTACATTGTATTCCGTTTTCAGGACAAAATACCTGAGAAAACCATATCCTGTTCAGTGACACGTCCCTGTTAAGGCCAACTAAGGGAGAACACCCCCCTCCCTCTCAGCAGGGAAAACAAGGTTGACACAGTACTGTTATATACCTGCCTTTGACCATTGTTCCTCTGGTTCGAAAAATCCCGAACCCACCATCATGTATGTGGCTCAGTTGAGTTGAAATTGTTGGTGGTTCTCAGCGCCTTGCTCCAAGGTTTTTCTGCCGAATTTCCGGTTTTCCTGCCTCAACAAATAGCACGAACATTTTCCAAATTCTAACTGTAACTACAGCGGGGACCTCTTTGAAAACCACCTACGAGCCATGAATGCAGATGAATATACCAATTTAATTTTTTTTCGTGGCATCCCTTTCTGTTAACGTCAAACTCGTCCTGAAGAGTCGGTCGTTATTGAGCTTTTTAATAAAAGGAATTAGAAGCCTTGTTTAATTTCTGTAAAGCTAACAAGATTTCATTTTAAGTTGGGTTTTTCAAACCTTTTAACCCCGGGCCAATAGCAGTATTAGGCTATTTAGACTAAGCATCAATTTTGAATTTACCTTAACCATTCTCGTCACATATCAAAGTAGATTCCTGTAACTTCTTTTGGTGCTACATTTTGTCCCAAGCTTCCCTCAAATTTTAATTAAAGTTAGAAAACATTTTTAAGCAAAAGAAAAAGAAACCTTGGTAAACTTTTAATCCCAAATTACTTTATGCTGTACTGAAGTTACACAAGACCGCCTTCATATAGCTTTGCCTAATAACTGTATTGGAGTGCTGTCAACTGTACTTGAACATGCAAACACTACAGTACAAGAAAACAAGAAATTATTCGGTGTGCTGACTGAGTCGTTACAGTGTTGAGATATGGACAACAACCAAGGCTGAATCAGTTAAAACCAAGAATCAAAAGTCTAGAATGGATATACACAAGTTAAATACCTACAGCTTATGTAGGTCACTGAATTTCTTGCAGTTCTTATTGGTTCATCGCACCCAGGTTATTAGCGAACAACTCTGTTTCTTGCCATGCCTACTGAAACGTTTTTGCCGAGAAGCAAGAATTTTGCAGCAATGATTACCGAAGTTGAGAATCTCAGCAAACAATTTATTTATTTTCACGTTGGTTATTTATCCCCTCTTATCAGACGCACGATCGTGGAATAATTGTCAATTATTGGTCGAATTATAATGAACGTTCACACGACAATCCAATATTTTTACTGTGGCATCTACATGCATAAGCTGATTCAGCTAACATTTCAGAACGAATGAGCAAGGTTGTTTCTATTACACCGACAATGACTAAGGGTTCAAAAGAATGAAAAATTCATCTGAAGTCTAATCTATCTAAACTGTCTTGGAGCAACTAAGGAAGTAGCGTAAGACTACATCCTTCAATGAAAGCTTCATCCACTGAGCTGACTCGCATTTACTTTAAGACTACATCATGTCACGATATTGCCTCTTAAACTACGCTCCTTTGAGTTTAAGACTTTCAATAATCGTAGTTATTTTCATTACCTTTTCACCCCACTGATCGTGCAGGCATAATGAATCAGTACCTAAAACTCTCACATGAACAGTGTGCAGCGGTGTGGGAGGTGAGATGTTCAATGTAGCTTACACTCTATTCGATTATGTTTAATCTGTATCAAAGTTAAAACCATTTTCTTCCGGTACCCCGCAACACAAACTGTCTTGCTTGCATGTTGCAATATCAAAGCCTTCTATCGTTAAATTTCTCGCTGGAGAGGATAGTTGCTATGGACTTTGTATACAAGAAGAGTCACTCTAGAACAGTGTTCTCCCTTTGTAAGGTGCTAGTCACTAAGGCGATAAACCTTTGCCAGCAAAAAATGTCTGCGGACAACCACTCATCAGGCAGATATTTCTGAGCATCGCGTCATATAATACAAGGAATCAAGTCTGTGGGTCAGTATTAATGTGTATCGCTTCTGTTCTAAAACAGTGTCCGCCTGATTGAGGGAACTTGATAATTTTGGTGTACGTTTTACGAGCTGACATGACTTTGGGATTTGCAACGCATGCAAGAAAAGAGGGCAGCAGGCCGGGGACGTTTTTACACACCTCGTTCTTATACACCTGTTTCCGGTTATAACTCAGCAAGAAGCTTAGAGTGTTGGATGCTTTTGTTTGGATTCTGTACATGTAGCTCACGATTGTCCGACGGTGGCAGGTAAGAAGTACAGATATAATAAGTTATGACTGCTACGTTATACGTCTGTGTGTATCTTTCGGAAGTTAGGTACATAGGAAATTGCAAACCTCTACTCACTGCTATTATGACTGCACTAACAGGGAATTGCCGACTGAGGCTTTCTTGGATCCCGGAATTGTACTAGAAATGGGCTGATGCTCTGTAGTCGAGCCAAATCTGCACAACATCCTCTTTTTTTAAGTCAATGAGGAGTTGTTAATTGAATTACATGAAAAGAAAGTGTCAGTGTCACAAAATGATCCTTATCTTGACTTCAATTCTAACCGATATTGAGAGCTCTTACCGAGAGCTCAGTACAACCCTTGAGAACCGAAATTTCACGTTGTAAAACATCTGACAAAACCAAATTGAAACCAAGAAAGAATACTTAAACGACCTAGAAGATTGACATGATTATCATTGGTCAGGCCTTCACTAGCTGACAAGCTAACTGATAATGTTACCGTAAGAAAACAGCAGATATCATTAGCCCAGGTGCACCGATGTAATAGCCATGTTATTCCAGATAACAATTTCACACATGCTAAGCATGTTTTCCGTAAAAGTCTGGCGTGAGTCTGGCTTCCGGGTATCTTTTTATTGGTTGTTATTGTCAGCGGTTAACGCAGATGATGTTCTTTTCTGTGGTTTTGTTTTCTGTTCTGATAGTGTATTGTAAGCGGCCTCAGGTAATTTGCTGTGTTTATGAAGCAAATCAGTACCAAGATACTGCGAAGAGAGCTACCTGCAGTTGCCTTGTGTTGTTATCACAGTAGCTAAGATATTGAGGCTCTAAAATATACCGAAAATTCACAGGCAGTAGGAAGAACTACAAGTTAGAATATTTGATGTATTTCAATAAAACTATCCTCAAGAGAATGTGTAGTTCCTCTGAAGAACAAGCTGGACCAGATAAAAACTGATAAACATTTCGCGAACTTTTCTTATTTAACAAACTTTTGAAATACTATAGTAATCTACTTGGTGAAATTTTGCTCTTACATTTAAACATTTTATTCTGTGTTCCGTTGAAGGCTGTTTAGTTTTCACAAGTGGGCCTGTGCCATTTCAATGTTGAGCTCCTAAGCAACAAATTGATAGTGTGAAGAATTTACGTCGTGAGGGAAGACTTTCAAAGAACTTCTTAGCACCGCGTGTTAAAGGTAATATTTCTTGAAAAGGAAAAAGATTATTCTCTCAGCAACAGACGGAAATATTGCCAGTGAAAACGTTGTGACTTGGCGTTAAGCATGTGTACTTAGGAGGAGGATTTCTGTGGTAAAAATTATCTGATTATACTTCTTAAGTACGCGAGCAGAGCAGAATAGAATCGAAAAGTAACATGTTGAATTGTCATTAAATACGGAAGCTCTTCATTTTCATTTTTTCCTACCTCAGTGCAACTTAGTTATTTTTAAGTCCAACTTTCAATTGGAACCTGCGTACGAACTGCGTACCGTAAACAATCAAGAATCAAATACTTATTCTATACCAAACATTTAAAAGGAGAGCATAATTGCGTTGAGTTACTTTTTATCAGCGTCTAGTTAAAGTGGAAGCTCCTCTCCGATTACATGTAAGAAGCTTAAAACCCTGTAGTTGGTTGGTACTTGCATTCTGACATCGCCAAATTTCTAAAATACTGAAATATCTTAGAAGCATCGCTATCGCTTAGCTCTTTCACTGCCAGAGTCAGTCCCTGTAAGTTACGTAAATAAACAGTAATGTTGTTCTAACTTTCGAGTCCGTGGTTGAAATCCTGAAGTATGACTATCGAGTAGTAGTCTTCTGTGATCCTGTTTATTGTGTTGTACAAGGCAGTTATAACTTCTGAGTCTGTGGGTGAATTTTCAAGTGTATATAACCATTCAGATGAAACCTAGTGAGCAGAACTTACCTTTGGTGCTGTTTATTATGCGTTTACAAGGTGGTTATAACTTCTGAGTCTGCGGATGAAATCCTAAGTGTGACAATTCAAAGGAAATCTAGTGAACAGAGCTCCCCTTTGTTCCTGTTTATTATGCTGTAGAAAGTGGTTCTCTTTTCCGCATTCAAATAAAAACCTGCTGTGGAGTACTTTCCTGTGGTGCTGTTGCGTATGCGACACAAGATTGTTCTAACTTTTAAGCATTCAAATAAAGGCTACTGGGCAACACTTTCTTCTAATGCAAGCCCCGGGAGTGCTGCTTATTACGCTATACAAGGTGGTTTTACTGAATCCTAGAATGTGACCATTCAGAAGAAAGTGATTAAGCAGTTCTTTCTCAGGGTGCTATTTGAATAAAATAGCACCGTGAATATTTATCATCAATATTTTGCAAAAGAAATTGGATTTTATAGTTTTAATTGATAAGCAAACTTGGTTTAAACATGCGGTGAACAGAAGAAAAAGCCTGTTAAATTCGGTTACATTTCAGCATTGGTACAAGCCTAACTATTCAGTCATTAAGGGTTAATTTTTTTCGTTTTTGCATTCGGGTTTATCTGTGATGAAAAACTAATTTTCGTAACTGAAATGTCACTTCATTGAATTTCATATTGTAGGAAAAGTAGTGCTTTTTGTTTTCAGAGGGTTAAAATGCCTTATTGAGTTTTGCGGCCGGCTAGAATTTTCTAAAAAGCACGAGCGGCTTGGAAATTCGGGGATAGTATCGCCGGCTAAAATTTGCTGTCACGGATTTTCAGCTAAAGGATTCGCACGGTACAAATTGTGCTAGTTTACATAAATGTCCCTTTTAAAGGCCCAAAAAAGAGTTGGGAACTCAGAAAGTGTCGTTCGATTTATTTCGCTAAAGTTTTGTCGTTGTTTTTTCCTGGTTTGCCAGTATTCGTTTAGAATACAATCTCTGCAATGCGCTGTTTGTTCTTTGACATATCGTGCTCGTGGTACCTGCTGCGGTCTCCTCCTAATTCTATTCATTATAATTTAGAACACATTGATCTATATTTATCTTATCGTCAGTATCATATCAAGCAAGCTCACGTATTTTACTGGTCCTCGCAAATTCATTGTAAGGAATGAGCTTTCAAAGAAATGGGACACTTTCTTTTTCTCGCAGTGAAGTGTGTACTTTGAGATGAAGTTCGTCCAAGCTTTTTTCGGGATGATATTAGACGAGAGCAGTTTCTGAGAACATGTTGGTCTCTCGCGGTTTTAATGCGAATTTTTTTATTATTCAGTGAATTTGTTGAAACGTGATCTTTCTAAATTTCGGCCACGATATATTTATAGTTACTTAAGCACGCATTAATAGTTTACTGTCATTTGTTTCACATAAGACTCATTTGAAAGAAGACTGATAACCCTTAAAGGCATTGTTGTATTTTCTTTGAGATAAATGTTAAGCAATTTAAGTCTGAAAATATTCTAAAAATATATTTGTGTATATATATGTTAAACTCAGATTTTAACGTAGTATATTTTCTGAGAATGGAGTAAAAGTTGTATTTGGGGTTGATATGTTTATGCTCTCTTTCGCGGAGAGAGTTTTATTGCCGCAAGGCCTTATAGCAATTGTATAATTAGCTGAATTGTCTTCAATTCTTTTCCTCTTTGTAACTGGAGCTTTTCAAAACTTTCAGGATTTTTACTCTCACCCTCGAATTCCTTGTTAGGTTTTTTCGCGGATTCTCGTCCCATGCGCTCACAGAAAAGCTCACCTCCTGAAAACAAGATTCTTCCGCGATCGGTTTTCTCTTTACCTAGGCAACAAAGTTATAAGAATATTGACTTTAATTCATTCGTGTTCAGCACAAAAGAACCTTGTATACTGTGAAATTTTATTACTCTATTGTCCCGGCAGTAGGGGGTCTTGTTATGTTTTCCCTCCTTCATGGCTGGGGGTGTATTGAGAAAAACTCCAATTTTTAGTGAGTTGATCACGTTCGGGTCGCTTGTTTATTTTCATTATCTCACTCGAAAAGCACATTGGAAGGACAACGATAACAAACCGGCCTTTTCGTGATCATTTAGAAGGCAATTCGAGCCTGGTGGTGTCGTTAATACGCTCAGATAATGGGAAACTGGTTAAAGATTTTTCCCACCATGTGTCCCGAATGTTCAAATTGTATTATCTCACTCGTAATTTTCACAAGTAAAAAAAGATTAATCATGGCAACGCGTTTAGAGGACCCTTTAAAGAAACGCTATTGATTTGTCACGAGTGAATGACCACATACTGCGGTGAGATCCGCTTTGACTTCGCATGGCTAAGCAAGTATCAATTCCAATTATTGAACTGCCCAATGGTATCTGAGACATACAATAAAAATATATAGCCTTATGAAACAACACTCCACCTCAATACAATAGGAACTTGGCTAAACAGAAAATGGGCAAATTCTGAATGGGTCCATTGTTCAGGAAAGCCTTTGCATGACAAAGGAGTACGTTTTATTTGCATTCAGTTCTGTGTGGGCTCCACTGAACGAAAACAAGGCTCGCCAAAGCATGTGAGAAAAACCCCTCAGAAAGTGCTAATTACTTCACATTACTCTGTGGATTATGGACTATGGATGACAGTTTAAGTAATTTCAAAGCCAGCAAGATCTTTAAAACTGAATCATTCCTGGCGGAAAAACATCAGTGGCTGTGAGACCACGAGGCGAAGTGTCCACAGCTGGAGTGAAAGAGGGGAGGATAGTCTTGATAACATGTCACCCGTTTCTTTTTCTTTTCTTTTTTTTTTTAACGGAAGACCACGTTCATAACCAGGATAAAGGCAAACATCCTTGTTCGTTTTGCTTCAGCTTCATTAGTTTTACACCGCTCTCTATGCCGATGATTTCTTGCATGCTCTGTTTTTATTTCTCCGAACCGGACTATTTGTTGAGTATTTCATTCTTTATTAGTATTTATTATCGCCTAACGAAGTAAGCCTTTATGCCGTCGAGAAAAAAATGTAATTAGCCTGGATAAGAGGTCGTTGGATATCTGTGTCACAAGTAATTTTCAAAGTGACTGTGGGATGAATTCTGCCGTATTTCTATTTCTGATAAAAGATAAATATTGAGAAATAAAAACTACGCAACTTAGAACTTTACTTTTCTCTAACTTCAGGGGCCATTTATAAGTTTAAATTTGCCACCAGTGCGTCTTTCCTCTCAATTGAATTCTGGTGGAGAAACTGAAAGCCTTTTAATATTGATTATTTAATGATGTTAAGAAAGCAAACAGGCGCATTAGAAGCGGGAAAACGAAATTCAAACCGCAGAATTAAGAATTCAGAAATTTAAACCGCAGACTAAAAAAACTACTCTTTTCACCCTGTCGTTAAAAGCACAGATTCGCGGACTGTCTTGATCACCGTTTGTCCCCCTCAACGTATTCAGGAGCTAAACTTGTGATTACCTTTTTTTTACTCTGAATAATTAGGGATGGATGGAGGACAAATGTAGAATTTTAAAGGACATTGTAAGGAAAAACTTGGACTTGTATGTAACCTTTGATCATTCACGTGAACAGTTTGTCTCGAGATAAAACTTCGGCTTGTTTTAGATAAGAACGTAACTGATTGAGAAACAAAAGTTGGATCTTACTAGTAATGAAGAAAACTTTTTGCTGCTGAAAACTTCAATTCATGTGAACGCGAGGAGAAGCTGAAGACAATGAAAGAAACTAATTTTTGTAAACACCCTCGCACTATTCCCGCTTATTTACGATGCAGTTGCTGTAACAACGCGTAAACGTTCTTCGTAAGAATTTGTCTGAAAGTTTCGTGGAATAACTTGTCGACACAAAACATAAGAAGTATTTTATTTCTGATTTTAGCACGTTCACTAGTTCTTGATCGTTCTTGATCAAAGATGGCTTAGACAAATTGTCGCGCGAAATTAGTCCTTTGTCGCCGCGAGGTTTAGGGTAGTAGCTCGGAATACACCTGTGCTACTCATAAAAACTATTTTCCTTGCCTACGGCTTATTTTACACTGCGGAAAAAGAGAACATTTGCTAAGTTATTTCTAGTTTAAAAATTTCATCGAAGGGTGAAGCAGTCGTTTTAACGGAATTTCCATCGTCATTTTGGGTAATGGATGAATTGCAAACGACTGACAAAGAGTGAAAGTCTGGGATTCCAAACTATACTCCAGCATCAAACATTCTCCGTTTTGACCGACGTTTTAGCGCCTTTCCAATCAATGCAGAAATATATTAATATATATTCGGACCAATTAATTTTTTAGTTTAAATCTCATTAAGAAAGCGTGGTTTTTTTCTCTAGTGCGTTTTAGTCCAAAACTTAATATTTCATTCTACTTGCGGCGATTAAATTCTGCATTAATTTCGTACACCTTTAATTTAAAACTCACAAGAAATAGTATTTTTGCAGTGTTCTTTTTCAGTCCGGCGGCGACCTCTTTCACGGACAAACACTGTCTATCACTTGCCAATATCGGGTCTGAATAATTAATTCCGCTTACGACAATGAAATTAAGCGTTCATTTTCTACACCTTTTTACAAGTTAACCAAAACAAATAGAAGAGCGAAAGGGAAAGAGTTTCAAATTGTCCGAAGGATTTCCTTCAACAAAACAAAGTATTGGTCCCCATTCTCAGGATGGATGGGGAATGAAAAAACTTGAAAACCTGAAACTGTTTTATGTATCTTTCATAAGTACGAGCTTTTTTTTCTTGAGCACATGAAACCGTGCTTCGCACGAGTGAAGGAAGGATTTGCACCGAAGAGAAGATCAGCCTTTTTAGTGTATTGTGTTTGTTGTCAATAGTAATTCAGTTCAGACTAACTAAAGCTTTCTTTGGAATCACAGAGACATGGGTAAAAAGAGCAGGATGAACGCAAACGAGTTATTTTTTAGTTACCGCTCTGATCAAGAACACTAAATTGACATTAACATCCTGAAACGATTAACTAAGATGTTTTTAAACCTTAAAATATCCTGCACAGCGGATCGGGCCAAGCATGATAAATAATAAATTTGTCTCACGAGGAATGATACTTCTTGCAAGCGAATACAAAAAGGTGAGATTAGGTCTTGCCTACTGGGGGTGACTTACGAAATAAACACATGCGTTCACAAAGGCTTGAACAAAGGCATCTCAATTTATTTTTTCACCAAACAAAAACTGCGATGGGATACATTTTTATTCTTTGAGTTCTTCCCCAGTTACGGCTCTCAGCGTGGTGAAACATAAACTGACGAAAAAGTGTTACAAAATCGCTTTCAACTCGTCCAACACACACCATTGTAAGCAACAGGCGAAGAATAACTGACAATGTCAAGAGCTATTGCTCTGAATGCTCAAATGTAATAAAATATTTGTGTACCGACATATTTGCTGAGTGCTGCGCTATTTACCGAAGAACGAATGGAAATAAAAAAAAGGAGTTTCAAATAGTCAAATTGCAATTAAGAAGCCAAATTGAAAAGATGAAACTTGCAGCGCGTTCCTTTGTAATTTTGAATGGGACGTGCCTCTATTGCTCACTTTTCAGAAGCGTCCGCTTTAGTTGCTTTTTAATTATCAACTCCACAGGCCATAGTAACAAATACCGCTTTTTAAGCCTAATAACACGAAACACGTCATGCATTTTGTGGGAAAATCAATAATTGGTTGAAGATTTTTCTAGCAAGTTGGTAATTTTTGTGTGGGTTTCCTCCAAATACGTGGACAACTCTTTTATTTGCCAAACTCTCCCAACCTGCGTTTATCGTGAACTTTTAACCTTACGTTTTCCTTTTTTAGGGAGGCATTAATCAAGGGTGTGTAAACATTGTGAATCAGGCTAAAAAACTGTCAAAGATTTACATGACAATGCTATAGATATTGGTTTATGAAGTTGACCAAATAACCAACCAATCAGATGTAAACAAGCTTTGAGGTGAAGGACCATTTCTTTGCATATTTAATGAGTGCACCTGCCGAACAATTAATCGAGCCTTAATTTACAAACGTCTAACAAACCGATACTGCGTCGGTCAGTCAGTAAATAGAGCCTACAAACTGCATAAATAGCGTGCGACTTCTGCACCAAAGTTAAAGGAAACCGGACACATTGTCGATAGTACGTAGACTAGAGCTGGGACACCTCGCTTTCGCTTTGGCAAATTTGCTTTACATCTTCAGCGTTTTCATTTAATGTTTAAGTGATAAATGCTTGGTTCGGGAATGGCCGGAAAAACAAAATTTAACGATCGACACCTGGCTAACTTCTCGTGCGATGCTCATGCTGGCATCCGAAAGGAAGATCAAGTCACAGCTGGTAGCTCTCTTCTAAACTTTATGAACTTGGCGTCCGGAAATGTAAAGACCGCGCTGGAAAAGCCAGCCAACTTCAAAAGAAACATTAACCACCGGAGATATCTCCAAAAACAGCTGCGGAATTATGGAAAGCGAAAACCGAGCGAGCTTATCATGAAGAAACCTAAAGACGTTCTTAAACATAAAACTAACACCCTTGCCGGTGACAGACACGGCGTGTCAAGGAATTCCTCAAGGCAAGAGGGAACTTCTAAGAAACTGGAGAAAAATTCTGAAACTGTCAACTGCGATAAACCTTCGCTCCGCGAAAGAGACCTTCCCCCGTCATTTTGGCAGGAGCCGGTGACTGAAGATAGTACGGAGACTTACATGTTTCCGTTGTATCCTCACCCCGCCAGGACCGGCGAGTCGGAAGATCCTTACAACCCCACTTTCGAGACTTACTTCGAAGGCTGGAACGAGTGCGTTGCGCGAGAAATTCCAGCAGCAGAGTTGTCACCGAGCGCCGAGTCTGTTGGAGCTCCCTCGGTGTCCTCTGAGGAAGCCGTTTTTGATGATTTCTTGACCGGAGAGGAACTTACCCAAAGTATTGACATTAAAGACTTGTACGTACCTGAACTTTACATCACAGACAGAAGTCCTCGTGAGGGTGAAAGCCTTTATCTGGCGCCTATATCACCAACACAGTATGTGCTGACTCCTACAACGTGCTCTGACCAAGCTTATTTTAATTTTTCATTTGATCACGATCCATCTGGCCTACCGCCTTTCGCAATGGCTTTTCTCAGTCCGGGATCCTTAGCACAGTACTAAATTTCTTTTAGATCACGAATACTGCTAAAATCACTCGTAAAAATACTTAGATACTTGTCTATTCTTGTTTTGTCTAGGCTAAAAAAGAGAGAGCAAATATGTTGAGAACTATTCTTTCATTCACTTACTGTAACCTGATCGTGTTGGAAAGTATTCCTTTTTACGATTATGTAGAATGAATATACATGTTACTCCAAACGCAATAATCTCTGTGTCTTGCACACAGAATTAGAAATTTCTATAATGTTGAACGAGAGTGAAAATTAAATGTGGACTGAAATTATAACATGTCAAGTAATTATTTCTTATGGAAATTTTGTTACTCGCGTTCACTTTTCTTGTAGCATTTACGACAATAAATAACTGCTTAAAACAGACTATTGATGTCCAAATTTATTGCCAGACTTTGCTTCTGCTTGTTTTACAGTGGCATGGAACTGTGCGTATCAATGAATCCCACTTATCAGTCAAAGTCAATAATTCGCCGTCTGTTTTGTACCTTGATGCGGAAGTCTTGTTAGAATTTATCAAAGATTTTGCGTTGTAGGAAAGTATTAAGAAATGGTCACTTTTCCAGAATTTCCTACGTCTTAGGGGAAGGAAATAGAAACTGCATATATTTTTATGCCCTCGTGTCTAATAGTTTAAGCATGTCATGACCGATATGACTAATTGAATGTGATTTTGATCGAATATTTTTATCTCCGAAAAGGGTTTGTATTATTTTCTTGCTTTGCATCTGGAAGAACTGTTTTGGCAATACCCCAAGCGTTAAACAACGATTATCTACCCGTACAGTCAATTTCCCACTTTAACAGGCTGAAATAACGCACGCGTTTTGTTTCATTTATCTTATCGTGATCAGTCAAACCCTTAAAAAACATGTACTATTCATGAATGCTAAAAGCGGTTATATGCCTTCTTGCGGGCATTGTTTTATATTTCAACCCTTGAAAAGATCAACCATTCTGACAGTGAAAAAAGGTTGAAAGCATTAATGGAATGATTTCATCTTGTCAATACTGAGACAAATATCAATGGCTTGTAGGACCTTGTAGCCCTTCAATAGTCCGAGGATGGCAAGGGAAGGAAAATCAAAATTCATCGTAGGTGTTATTAAGTTACTTATGTCACTTTTGAGGTTATCCTTTACATAAACGTTCTCAGAAATTTGCATGAGTCACACCATTTTGCGTGCTAAAACTGTTAAAGGGTTTTAATCTTCAAACGATCGGAGACTAAGTGTTCGTTTAAAATACAGTGGGATGAATTGCTAATTGTTAAGTACAAAGCACTGCCACCTCCTCGGAATGGACACGCTGAAAGCACGTCTGAGATAACTAAAAGGCAAAGTATTTTTCTCATATTTGCGCATGCGTGTCTTTTTATCGCATTGTGTGATGAGTTGGTTTTCCAAAACATCTCTTTTACGAATGAATGCGAAACTAGCAGCCTAGTCTTACGCTGGGTGCAATTTGAATTGCTGGATGAAATCAAATTTACTTCAATAAAACAAAGACAGCATACACCAGCTTGGTGAAACAGGAACATGTCACGGGGGCGGAATATTAAATGAACCACGCAACATAATGAAATCCGCGTGCATTTTTTTCCTTTTGCGTGAAGGACACAAGAAAATTTTGATCTTACCACGCGGCGGCCTAAACGTGTCACACTGATAGCATTCAAGTTAAGAGAGGAACAACGTTATTTTAAAAAATCTCTTCTGGTGGGAGGGGTGGCAAGACGCTTTCGATAAAACTGGTGGATCTTTCAAATTGTTAGCCTGCGTGCAGACGTCTCCTATTTCCTTGCACACAGGCTATCAAATTGTCTCTTCCTAGGGAAAGCTCTGGATTAACATGCAAGATAAGCCATTACGTTCCAAGCTCACACTCAAAATATTGATTTTTCTATTATCTGTTGTAAAGTTAGCCTCTGGAAATTTGATGGAGTATCGAAGCAATATCTTCTGATTGATGCTTTATTCTCACTACTTGCCTGTTTCACAGTGTATTAATATGTTAAGGAGAAACCACAAGCTCATCATGGTTTGGTTCTTCCTCCCAACCGCATTGTTATGGCGTGGCGGTTTTACCTTTGATAGCGGCAGTTTCCTTTCACGTGATCCGTTCCCACTGTCCTCGGACTTCACTCATTACACGTGGGACGAGCCATAATGCAAATGAGATCAGTTTCTTTGAAAATGACACAATTGCAGTGATTTAGAGGCCCTTTAAATTAAATACTGCTACAACGTGCTTTTAGAAAGGTGTCGTTTTTCAGTCAAAATCTCTTGTTGCCTCAGCACCGACGGACTTGAAGTAATTTATTTTCCCAAAAGCTCTCACGCTCGAAAGTAGAAGAAAAAAAATAAAGAATGCATTTTGAAAATACCGAAAAACAAATGGCATAACAAGAGAGTCCTGCTAAAAGGCTTTCATTTGAATGGTATTCTCAATGATTTCCAATACCAAACTCAAAAGTTAGAATCGCATCACAATCATCGAGGTTTGGCTCCGAGACTGGGAAAGACGTCCACGCCAGTGGAAAGTACAATTTACAAAATTAAAAATTAATCGTCTTATATCAATTTCGTTGGATGCTTAAGTGTTTAGGCAAACTCATAGTTTACTAAAAGGTACGAATAACAAATATTGTCACTTAGAACAAATCTTTTTATCTTTGTCTTCCTTTTCAAAGCGCCCAGCGAAATTCATATTCTCTACTTACGCAAAAATGAGACCAAGACTGATGCCATTAAAACAAGTTTAATCAAAGCAGCATTGCATGATATTTTCTGTTGCTTTTGTAGCATAGAGTCCATCCTACAATCTGCAATAGAATAGGTTTTTTTGATAAGATAAACCGATAACGACACTTTCATCCCTTGTTCTTTTGTAATTAAAGTAAGCACAGCAGCCCCACGTGACAAAATTTCTTTTCTTGTGGTTTCCTTCACGGTTTTCTAGTGAAACGTTGCACGAAAGGCTATAATTATTAATTTTGTATTGTACTAAAAAATCATTAGCACTGTTTTCGGTTTAAATTGCGTTATGAAAATGAAATCAAATGAACCTCAGTTCATGTCGTTTTTCAGCTGGAAAAGGAAACTACGTTTAACGCACAGAATCACCCTGGTATTGAGTACTCCAAAAATATGGCAAGGCCATTATGTTGTTAGAACCACTGTTGAGTTAAAATGCAAAAGGATTAAAAGATTAAGTCCGGTTTTATGTAGCCTATAAAAGAATACAGAGATGAGATTTATCCCAGTGAAGTCAATCTCTCCCCAATCAGAATAACGCGTTATCTGTGGTTAGAAATTTAAGAAAGAAACTCTATTCAAGATCGCATAATTTTTATAGCCACGGCGTCGCGTTTGGAAATATTTTAGTAGCTTTTACCACAAAAAAGAAAAAGAACCTTGAAAAGTTGGTTAATCCTTGGGCCGTGGTTGTAAGAGCAACAAAAGAAAACGTGCTTGAGAGGGCATACAGACAAGATGAATAATGCACAAAAGTACCTGTTAAAGTAACATTGAAATGTGCTCCTCAATACAAGCTTGGCTCAATGTGTCGTCTGGAGCAAAAAATCAAAACCTGGAACTATAATTTAGGCTCGCTAACAGACGGGGGACACTGCAAAAAAGCTGAGACCACGTTTTCTTCCCACCAGATAAAAGAGTGAACAGAGTATTTGTTACCGGAACAATGTTGTATTTGAGTTGCTATTTGGGTTTATTTTGACCCTTTACACTGAGCCTTTAGGTGTGTTCAATCATCTTTTTTTATTTCTATTTTCTACGATAACGAGTAAAGAAACACGTGTTTTTTGTTAGACTGTTTTATCCATTCCCCTTTCTTTACTTCTAGAGTTTTCTGTTGTTCATTCCGTTTAAAGAATAATAGCTCAACAAATAGTGATTCAGTGTGTTTCATGTTTTTTAAAAAGTTATCTTTCATTCTATAATTCTTTTTACAAGACAGTCAATATTGTGAATATGCTTGAAACCGGTTTATAACGTTCTTAGTACGAAAACTACACTTATGAGTCCACTGGAGTTAGTCTCTTTTGGCATTGTGAACCCGGTCACGTTTTTCTTGTGTTCATTAACCTCTTGTCTTCACTTCAAGTCAAACCTATGCTCTTGTAATATTGTGCTATCTTTTGAGTCCTGGATGATTATTAAAAAGGGACCATTCGTAAAAGCTACTGAACAGTGCTTTCCTGTGGTGCTGTTCATTATGCTTTAGAAATTGATTCTTGGCGTTTGAGTCTGAGGATGAACTGATCCTACAGTGTAACCATTCATAAAAGCTACTAAGCACTGAGCAGTGCTTTCCTGTGGTGCTGTTTATTACGCTGTGCAAGGTGATTGTTGACGTTTGAGTCTGTGAATGAAATCCTAAGGTGTAACCACTCAAGTGAAAGATGCCACTGACCAGTACTTGCATGTGGTTCTGTTTGGTATGCTGTACAAGGTGGTTCTAACTTTCGAGTCTGTGGATGAAACCTTAGAGTAACTGTTTGACCAATTCAAATAAAAGCTGTTTAGCAGTACTTACTTGTGGCTCTCTATTACGCTGTACAAGTTGGATACCTAGAAAGTTTGACCATTCAAAACCAAGCTATTCTAGCTTTTAAGTCTGTGGATAATACCCTACAGTGCGACCTTTCAAATGAAAGCTATTCAGAAGTACTTACCTGTGGTTCTGTTTATTTACAAATGGGTGGCTACGTTTGAGACTGTGGGTGAAACGCTAGTAAGTGACCATTCAAATGAAAGCTACTTGGCAGCAAGGCGGTTTGTGTGATACTCTTTCTATTTGGACATGGTACAGGAGTCAATATCGTGCATCATCAGTTTAAGTTCTTGAACTTTGAGAAGGAAGGAGAAAAGACAGGATCCCAGAGAATTTGGAGAGAGACACCAAGAGCAAAACGGTAACCAGTAACTAATCATGACAGTTTTTGCTTAACCAAAGTTGCTAAATGTTCTGGTGTTGATGACCGTATGGCGTCTCATGTTAAACGTTGAACAAAATAGAGAGAAACTTGATTGAAATAGAGAAAGATCTGACAGACTGTAGAGACGTTACAAGAACGGTGATAGCTAGAGATTGACGTCATTCCTCATTATTTTTATGGTCATGTAGTGACCGATAAGTGATTTTTTTTTATTCTTGTACCAAGCTAAGCTCCTGGTTTAGCGAATTTGCGGCTTTGTCATCAGTTTGTTTAGAAACTGAACACACATCTTTGAAGTGAGTGAATTTTTTGTCACTTTTGTCACGTTTTCGCCGCGTTTTTTTCTCAGGATCTGAACATATATTTTTGAGGGGCACAGAGGCTGTATGGTGAAATGAAAGTTACTCATTAATTAAGTTTCAAGTTCATGTTGGCCCGAGATAGTTCGCCGTGACGGTGTGCAAAAGCTCTTTTATTCCCCTTCCATATTAATTTTTGTTCAAGGTTTTTTTGCCTCTCACACTTGCGGGTATCAAACATAAGAGTCGTGTAAGTTGATTCTAAATTTTGAGACTGCGGATGAAATCCTCAAGTGTGACCACTCGGATCAAAGTTATTGAGTACACCGGGGACGGTGGTGTTGTTTGTTTTAAATAGTTTTTAAGACCTGAACATATTGCGTTTACTTTATCCAGATTCAGTTTCTAACTACAGGGAAGATTGAAAGGTCACAGTGAAGAACGAATCTCTGGCTGCATTGAATTTTCACTGAAAACCTGGTAGCTGCTTGCCTCACATGGCTGGCGTTACATCCTGAATTATTCATGTTCAATAAAACACAACGCACGATCGGTGAGAGCAGAAAATTGCACGTTGATCTAGACAAACCCATACTATTATTTTACCTCGATAGAGAAATCCTCCTGGATTGCTACTGCGTGTTGTGTAATTGCTTAGTGGACATTTACTGTGGTTCGTTGCGAATGCGTGAATCTGATTGGTTCAATTCGCTTATAAACAACTTTCACCGACACTATGTTCGTGGAAAGTAAATGTTGACTTATTCAAATATGACCTAAATGTTTTGTTTTCCATGTTGTTGCAGTGGCGGATCTTAAAAGAGGGACCCAGGTAACCCACCTGCCCTCCAACCGTTAGGCCGAAAATGTGAGGCCCGGAGATCCACACTGTTTTAAATTCTGAGACATTTTACTTCGCACACCCCCACCCACCCCTCCCCCCCACTCCTTTCCTCCTTGTTTTTCTCTTGGTTCCCACCTTTCGCGAAGCTCTGGATCAGCCACTGAATGTTCTATGCAGACAATTACAGTATACCTCTGCTATTATTATAATTATTATCGAATAATATTATCTCGAATTCTTCGCTATCTTGAGCTCAAACGATTTTCCCTTGGGACGGATGTTGCTCACTCATTTACTATTGGTTATTGGTTATCTCGAACTCCCGTTATCTCAAACAATTTCTGGTTTCCCTTGCGGTTTCGAGATAGCGAAATCTACTGTGGACCACTCGTCCGCCGTTTTCTGAGAGCAATAGTCGGCTTCTTGTCGTTGCCTGTTAATAAAGGATCTTCCCGTTTGGTTCCCGGAACGTTCAGAATTTTACAATAGTTAACTGCTAAAAATAGACTACACAGATGTATTATTCAGATACGTCACCTGATGGGCCTGTTAGCCAAGTATAATATGTTACAATTAGATACAATAAGGATGCATGGTTTTGTTATTCTTCAAAACTCAGTTGTGAACAAAAGCCTAATTAGTTTAATGTTCTTCGCGACCTAACGACCAATCGCCCATTCTACAGGTTCTCTGCTGCTTAGATATGAATTAAAATTGTACACATGCACTGTAGCGTTTTCAAGACAAAACAAATGAAACTCTTGAAGCCTTATACGAGCACTGCATTTGTTTAAACACTCAGACTTAGAGATACAGATCAATTGACGTTGCTTGTGTGTTCTGAGTATGCGCCTCTTTGTGACCACACAACACGTCTCCAAGCCTGCTTTCGCTCCTCCTCTAACCATAAATAGCAGCTATTCATTATATCTGAAAATTTCAAAGCCTAATATCCCCGTAAATTCTTTTGCTGCAAAAAAATCCACCAAATTCACTCGTCGATAGTTGCAGCACGTTGCAGCAGGTAGTGTAACTTTTTATATCACAAGTAAAGTAAAGACCAGGCCTTCTTCCATGACATGCAGTGTGGCACACAGTTCTAAGTATTTTCAGGATTTCAGTCATTGTTAATCAGAAGTTTCTTAACTATTCCAAAAGCAAACACCGCAATAGGGGCATAGCTGAGCTCTATAGCATTTATCAGCGGGTAATTTTTCTTTGCGGGCAAAATTTTCGCAATATCTGATTCGTCATGTGGGATAACCAAATTAAACCACGTAGCGTTACGCTGTAATGTCTCGATAACCTCGACATTGTCCATGATGTTGATAAATATAAGAAAACGAGCAAAATTTAAAAGTACAGAGTAAGTCTCACGCTTTAATGAATTTTATGGAAGCTGAAAATTCCACTCGAAAACCATAATGTAGACCACGACACATCAACACCTGCTCTGAATAAGACGCCCTTGAAAACGAATAATTCTATTGTTCTCGAGCTACTTAGAGTTAATTTAAAATTATGACTAAAAAAAGCAACTACACCTCCTTCAGACATTAAGTCTGAAAAAGTACAATGGATTTTGTCTCACCCTTGTGAATTTTATTGAGGTTACTTACCTTACTACATTTAATCCCCTAAACATTAACACCCTCTCTGAATGAAACCATCTCGACTGTCAAACTATTAATGTAATCCTCCTATTTTTTGGCTACTTGGCATTAATTGAAAGACTCTGATCAATAGCCAGCTACAGTCCCTTTAGCCATGAAGTCTGAAAAGGTGCAATGTACTTTGTCAAAAGTTCACTATACTCAATTTAAACCATGAAACAACTTAACGCCTGCTCGGAAAAAAGTTTTTCTCGGCAAACTAGAAATTCTATTGCTTTTAGGAGTTACTTAGCGTAAAAGCTTAAATCGTGGCCTTTGATACCGTCTGTTGAACGACATGACAATATCGTGGACCACCGAACCACCATGATCCATGCCATCATAGGCTCCGGTAATTTACTGAGTTGCGCCAAGTAGGTGGTTTATAGACGCGTTCTTTGTTTGTTTTACCTTCACTTATAACTTGAAGTAAACAATAAAGTTTAACGTTTACTTCTACTTCAATCGAGCGACATAGTGATTTGTTTTTTGAGGGGGGGGGGGGATAATGTAACTTGTAATTATTACTCCTACGACACCACTTAGTTAGTGATTGCTGCGTGGGTAAACATGTGAATGGCATTTAAAAACGTTCTTTCATTGAAGTGCCATTTCCTTTCGCGTTATTACCGCGTGTCTTGACCGATAAACCCGATAAACATGTGCTCATGAAACGAGTTCACTTTCCATTTCGTTACCATAAAAAAAACCAACAGCAACCCCAAAAAAAAAACAAAAAAAAAAACAAGCAAACACTAATGCTGATTTGCTTGTGAGAGAATTCAAATTAATTTGGAACGCCGGCGGAGAAAACTACCCAAGCTTGCGGTGTCTATATCGCGATACTCCTGAATCTTTGAGTTATCAGTGAGGTTCCTTAATGAAAAAAGATTTGTACTAATGCATGTAATGCAAAATATTGACACACAACAGAGGAGTTAAAGGGGCAGTGTCACGGGGATTTTCCGTGCGTTTCGTCAAAACTTCGCTGAAATTGCCATTAAATGCCTTCACTCTCACACAAAATACTCCTGGAACATCAAGAGGAACATATTAAGTGAACTCTTGCAAGGAGAGCAAACCGTAATACGTTTTCAATGATTTTTGCAAGATATAAGCACAGAATTTGAAAACGTTCGTCGGACGTTTTCAAGTTGTAATCCACTTCCATCTTGGCCATCTGTGGCCAAAGACACTTAGTAATAGCTTCACTGAATTAGTATGGTGTCTGAACAAGTAAATGACCAATATTTTTAGGCTTTCATATATGTTAATGTGACTATTGGCTTTTCAGTAGGGTCAAACGCAAGCAAAATCCTCGTGATACTGCCGCTTTAAAGGTGTCGCGGCTATGTTTGACTAACTGTCTTTAAATTTTTGCCCTGTGTTTATTTCTTTTCGTAAATCGGTCACTCCAATATGCATTAATGCATATTAATTTTTTATTGAAGAAACAAAAACTGTCCTTTGTATGAATTCAATGAGATGGAGACATAATATGTCTAATTGAACGCAACTTCTTTCTTTTCTTAAAATATTTCACTGTCTTAAAGGTCTTTCTTTGTTATTGCAAAAAAATATACACAATTGTTGGCCTGCGAACGCAGACGTATTTCCAGCCGTCGTTTCTCTCCGCCGAAAATAATTTTTGGCGGAGAGAAACGACAGCCGGAAATACGTCTGCGTTCGCAGGCTACACAATTATAGAACAACGCTAAATTTTAGCGTGCTCCCAGTGGTCGAAATCAAAATTTAGTGTTGCACAATAAAAACAATAGAGTCCTTCTGTCTCAGGCCCTATGCGTGATAGGTTCCCTCGGAAATTTGATCTTCAAACTTCAAATAAGCCCTGGAACAGCGTTCTCGCGCCAATATTTGTTGTGAACAACAAATTTCCTCGGGCAACCTATCACACGATAGTGCTTTCGACAGATTAAAATTAGTAAGAAAGTACAAGACTGAGTAAAATAAAAATAAATTTAAAAACTTGAAGAATCAATGGGAAGACATTGTCATTTAAGTGGAATGAACGTATCTAGCTACGTAATTGAAAAATAGTGCTAAAATAAAAGAAATAGTAGTTTACTGGCGATGCGACTTCACGGCAGGTTAAAAGATTAAAAGATATATATTATAATTTCACTGCCTTATTAAAGGGTACGGATCCCTATGGTCAAACATTGGCGACATACATATCCGTGAACACTATGTTTTGATTTACGAGACCGACTGTCATCAATATTTAGATTATTATTATTTTTATATTTCTGTAGTAGTAACCTTTGTTTGTCGTTTGACGTTTTTTGCATACTGTACGAATTTATAGTGAGGTAAAAAGGTAAAGGGGCACATGAGCCAAGGAGGCCCACACGACCAGAGCTTAACCCGGTACCCATTTTATACACCTGGATTGAGAGAGACAGTATGGGGTCAAATTTCTTGTCTAGGGAAACAACATGATGGCCGGGACTGGACCTCCAACCACCGACCTTGATCAGTCCAGCGAGCTAGCACTCTAACTGACTAGAACGCCACGCCCCCACGAATTTACGAATTTATAGTCATACTTGTTCATCATTGACTCGGCATTTGTTCCTGATACCATAACTATAGCATTAACTGATAAAGATTGGTAGTATCGATCCATCAAAGTATAAGTGCTGGAAATTACTGGAAACTATTGCGAGTCACCTTAAAACTGAAGCCAAAGAAGCAGTCTCGCGCTCACGATGAAATCTTATTGAAGCTAAAATTCCACCAACCTATAATGACGACCACGACGCATTAACACCTGCTCAAAATAAGACACTCTGACCACATATTCTTTTGTTTTCCGGATACTTGGCGTCAGTTTAGACACCGATTAAGAAACAACTACTGTATTAGCCATAAAGTCTGAAAAATGCACAGTGGATGTTGTCTCAATCTTGTTCTGAAGTTATCTATCTTACTCCCGCATCATTAGTACGTGCTCAAACTAAAACACCCTCTACAAACTATAAGTTATTTCGATTTTCGGCTACATGACATTGATATACACTTTCATCAAAACGCAACAACAGTCCCTTAAGCCATTAAGTCTGAAGAAGGTACAACGAGGATTCTATTGAAGTAAACTACTCAATTAAGTCAATTAAAGCCATGACACACGCTCGTTATAAGCTTCTGTCGACAGTAGAAAGTCTATTATTTGTAAGAGTTACTTAAGCGTAAATGCAAAACTGTTGACTTTTGATACAGTCTGTTGAGCCATGTGAGAAAATTGCAGACAACCGCACCTTGCCAACACAAGCTCCAATTTTTTATAGGGTGTCGCCAAGTAGGTGTTTTGTAGACATGTTAATTGTTCGTTTCACCTTAAGGGGTAACTTTCAGTTCACAATAAAGGACAAACGACAATACAGTGTCAAAATGGTCTGGTTTTGTTCTCCGTAACGTGATGCAATTATCACCATTAATTATCACGCGTACTGAACAGTACAGTGATTGCATGGGCACGTCTGGGAACTGAATTCTACAATTGCCGCAGAGCAGTAGTTTCTTGCCGTCACACTGGCATCGTCTTGTGTGGGACCTTGTGTTGCCATATGTTTTATAGGCACGGAATCGGCCTTGCATTGCTCCGAGAGACTGGCTATTTATAAAGGGGATGAAGATAACTGACCTTTTTTATTTTGCAATTGGTTTTCAGAAGACAACGTGCAACCGACGCAAAAGGTTCTCGTGTACCCTTTCACGAGGAACTTAACATCAGAAAAGTTCTTTGTCAGTTTTTAGGTATTGTAGTCTATTGTCTATTGTCTAGTGTCTTGTTCCTGTTGTTTTGCACCGGTACACGAGGACAGAACGTTTATAAGACAATGAATTAGAGAGTAGAGATCTGATATCGACTTTCTGTTTTTTTTTTCAGCACTGTGAAGGAATCTTTTAAAAGGATCCATTGGACGCCCTTGGTAGTATACACACTCTGGGTGCCCTTGTTCTCCAACCCCCCGAGTTAAATAGGCTATGGGAGAAGCAAACTCGGAGGTGCAAAGGAGAAGGAGCTAAAAAACACGTGAACAGACAGGGTCTTCGCTGCGAGGAGAGGAGGAGGGGTTGCCAAGCAAAAATCTGGTGGCGAACATGCTAACACACTGGTCTTTCTCGTAAGAAAAAAGAGTTTGCGGGAATGTTCAAAGAATATAAAATCTTGGAACTGAGACGTTTGTACGTGATGTTCCCATTTAGAATGGTACGCTTAAGAGGTTCATTTAATTGTCCTACGTAAAGCGTAGAGTCGAACTTCCCTTTTCACTTCTTTTGAAAGGAGTAGGGACATTCGCTTCAAATTTCCTTGGAGTTCATTATTAAGTGTATCCGAATATAATAGTCTCTACTTTTAGTCAAAAGCCTTTTATGTTGCTTTCTTTGTTGAGAAGAAAAGAGCACGATGGCAGATATAAATATAAGTCCGGTGCAAGCATAATCTTATTGTTGTCAATTCAGACCACATCAGATAAAAATTCTAACAAAACAGAAAAGGAAACTGTTTTCCCAAGTGTGTTTGATTAACGGGTGACCTCATTCTTTCCTTTTTTTTAACATTGTTCACCAGATGGAATTTAGCAAAAAGGAGCCTGCAGGAGTAAGATAACCGCTCCGGAAACAGTACACGACAACACGTGGGAAGAAGTTGACAAAAGGCTTTAACATGGTTCTATTTTGAAACAAAACTCTCTCTTTAATGAATTAAGTTTCGGAAACAATATGTTCGGTTTTAAAACATTGTCATTCATTACAAGAAGCTTAAAAAAGCTTCTCTGTTTTTGTCCTGTAGGAGCCTTAAACTATCGTGAAAAAACACAATTAAAAACTTGTAAGCACCTTCTTTTTCTAAACATACGTCTACAGACCATGAAACAGTATTGTCTCACTTTGCATCACAACCATCAGCTTAGACAATCGCATACTTGAGTAGAGACGTTAAGCCGTTGAAGTCAGAGGAACTGAGAAAAATCAAGAGTTTCATGTCATTGGAAATTGAAACTTGTGATTAATAATTAATAGATGAATACCAAAATTGACCGCTATCAACTTGAACCTCAACCATCACGTCCGTATGTCCTTTCCCCTTGTGTCTTCCTCTCTGAAATCACGTTCCCATCAAAATTTTACGTACCTCGTCTTTCCAGTTGTTTACGTAAACAACCCAAGGCACTGTTCGAGAAGGCCACAGCCGGTTCCCGGTGTCGTGGTCTGTGCCGCTTGCATACAACACCCGTAACGTAAGTACGGTTGAGTTTTAATGCAAGCGGTGCGCTATAGATCTTAAGCAAGCGGCGCGCTACAGGATTTTACGGGTCCAGTTTGCATAAGTACTAGCGACTTTTTCTAAATTCCCCCGAGTGTTTGCATCAAGTTAGGTAAGCGCAATTCAGTGGTTTTCTATTTCTCAAAACAAAGTTAAGCCGAACGATGTCACATGAAGTCATACCCTGTTAACAAGACCTCATCTAAAACAGCTACACAAGCAAACGATGCGTGCATTATATGAACCACATCTTATAAACGATTTTACCTCACTCCCCAGCTGCCTCGTTCATCGGCCTTCGGTCAAGTGCCCACGCTGTTACAGGTATTTTAAAACAACTACCGAATATAAGCAAGCACGTGCAGAATACAAAGTTTGATGTAGGAGGCACTCTTATCTCCTACACTTCGACCTACAACCCTTTCCCCTATCATAAAAACTGCGGCTTGCCTCTGGTTCAAAGCAGTGAACCCTGTACAAGAAAAAGTAAAATTCGATCCTTGCTAATAAGCTAAAAATTCATCCCCAAATAAACGAGCAACAGAAATGAACGCCGTCACAGAAAGGCTTCAAACGTGAATTGCCTCTTTGTCTTCCAAGCAACTTCATTAGCCGGCTCTCTCTTCTTCAGGCTCTTTCTTCCCTCTCTTCCCTGGGGGCAAAAGAGAGACCCTGGGAACGAGGTTGTGTTACAAGCATTTTTTTTGTAAAGTAAAGTTTACTGAGGACCTTGTCAGCCGATGATCTGTTGAGAACAATGGGCTCCTACTACTACATCAGGAGCCCATGAATACTTTAATAAAATGAACACAAGCAAGAAAAACAACCCAAAATATATTTTGCTAATCAGACAGTATTACTCTCGAAACTTTATGGTGCGTGAGAAGAAGAAGTCTCTAGAAGGGATTGTCCCCACTTCGGGCTTAACTTTTCCTTCACTCTTGCAGCATGAGTAGGCTAAAGGTCCTAAAGGCTAAAAAGAGCAAAGATATTGCCTTTTGCTAATTATTGTTTGAAACTTGTCTACTGACTGAACACCACTTTTGCCTCTTCGAGTCCTGTCCAGACGTGTAAGTTTTCGATCCTTTTTCTTTGAGATGTTTCAAACGGTTAAGCTTTCTGTTCACACGTACAAGGTGCAGTAACTGGAATTAAAAAATAAAACACCTTTGCAAGAGTGGAAATTTGTGAAATCGTAGATTAATCGTTTGCAGATAGAAAAAAGCGGAGAAAAGATATTTTATCAGTACATTTCGGGTTTCCATCCATACGTAAACAATAAAAAACAACCGTAATTAAGGTTTTTAAAAAGGACGACATCATAGCATTGGAGGAAGTCACTATAAGGTAACTTTTTCGTTCGCCACCATCGTTTATGCGTGGAAAGCGGAAACAAATTAAAACGCCGCATACTTGGAATTGTGGGCGGAAATCTTTCAGAAAACGTTTTCGAAAATCCCTTTGGGGACGGCCACCTCAGCTATAATTATTTGTATCATTTGTAGCGTTTGCAAGTTTATGGTTCGACTTCCGATTGGCCTGTAGCGTAACACTATTACAGCCTCAGTGATTGAACGTATGGATACTATAGTCTTACTGGTCTACGAAAGTCTTTACAAATCCGCTGCCACGGTCAATTTAATGCCGCCAAGAGCTTCTTGCTCTCGTCTGTTCCTACGTGAATGTTTCACGTGAAAGCCCCTAGAAACCAAACAATCGTATCACCAGCTCGGTAAGCTGCCTCTTCTGTGCAGCAGTTGACGAACGGAGCTAAGAAACCCGTTGTTACTTGATGAGCCTTGACTCTTTTGCCGCGACTTTTTAGTGAATCTGACCTGGAAAACCATGTTGAAGAACACAATTTGAACGTTCCTGTTGGTCAGAGCGGAAGTCTCATAATGCGAGCAGGAGAACTCGCTAGCAGTCTCTCTCGCTTCCTCTTTGCTGACCCTTCTTCCTCGCCGTAAATCTCGCTTATTTCCGACTAGTATCACAGGAACCTGACATTCGCCATCCGGCTTCCGCACCTCTTTGATGAGCTTGACCATTTGTCTTGCCACCTCAAAGCTGTAATGATCGTTGATTGAGTAAACTACAATGAAACCCTCTCCGTTCATGATGTAAGAGGCTTCTGCCTGCATAAAAAAAAAGAAAAGAAAAGCCGAAATAAAGGGTAAATTTCACAACTTTGGATCGCCTTATACCTGACAGAAAAAAAAAAAAGAAAAAAAGTAGCCCAGGCAAATGGTGGAAATAATTATCACTTGCGACGAAAAGGTTGTTTTGGTTTAAAAAAAAGAAAACATACAAAAAAATTTTACTGAAGAGGGGACAGCTTTGTATGACGTAGAAACCTTGTCCTTGCTTTCTTGCTTATACTTTTGCCAAAACCTTCTGCGAAAATGACGTTATGAAAATCGTTTGTTCCCTTCTTTCGCTTTTGTAGCGAGCGCTTATTAATGGAAATACACTTTGCTGTTCGCAAATTTGTAAAGAGACATAATAATAATTCCTTTATTGAACTAGCTTGTTCGGTCCGTATTTTGAAGATACTGGTCTCGTTCTCTTTGTTGGAAGTCCATGGACTGAGCCTTCGGCTCGGTCCACAAACTTTCCAAAAAAGGAACTCGACCAATACCTTCCCAATACGGACCTCACGCTAGTTCAATAACATACATGTTCTGTGCGCGATGCAATGCAAATGAATTGACTACAAAATAACCCGCAGCCCGCCATTTTGAGTCGCGCGTGAACTCCCCGCGTTCTACGTAGCAAGTGCCGTAACAAGCGACTTGGAGCAAGTCTAGAAACCGATGGAAAGGAGTCAAAATTGACAACGAGTGAAAGTCTTAGTTAATTCAACTGCATTTGCAGCGGATCGAAAACAGGTTTTCAGCCATTTCTATTTGTCACATCCCGTTATCCCACAACAGTCAAAATCTTCATTCCCATCCCCTTTGGAGTAGTGCACAAAGTGATTAGGGTCGCGTGATTGGCTGTTTATGATTCCGCTTCTTCTAGATCACCTTTTATTTTCCCGCATCGAGCTCCCCTGACTACCAGAGCTTTCCTTGCGCCTTTTCGTAAAGCGGCCTTAGGCCGAAGGTCGATCAGCGAGAGGTAAACTTGTACAATATAAGAAACAGTAAGACATTAAAAGCTAGTCTCGCGTGGCCGCCCACGCGATTAATTCCTCTTGCACCCAGGACATTATCAAACCAACAAGTATACTTTTTTCCCGCTCCTTGCAATCCCGTTTCTTGGTTCCCAGCCCCCAAGTTTTTAGCATTCTTCATTCCTCCTTGAGTTTGTTGGATGCCTTTCCTCGCTCAGAATGTGTTTTTTTTAGCCTAAATCAGTTCTCTGTTTAAGGAAAACAACCCTTGCATACGTCAAAACAGCCTTCCCGTGGAATGGAGCGCTTTTAATATTTCTTATATAATTATCAGGTATCAACTAAAGCGAATTATCTGATGAATTTCAGATATAATAGTAAGTTTTAATCCCGTTTTGTACCCAAGTAGCCGCCAAACAATAGAGCGAAGGCTAGCCTTGATTCTAGCTGGTAAAAATATATATTAATATGGACAATTCAAACGCAGTGAAGAATAACGCAAAATGTATGAAAATAAAAGAGAGTTCGGTGCATCAGTTTTGATGATAACCTTGTACCTAAACGTTTGTACCGTAGCATAGGTCTTGGCCATTTTAATTATCTCCAGTACATATCTGATTTGCAGCTGCATTTACTTCTTTTTGATATCGTCTGTAAACCGAACCTCTTAGTCGGCAAAATGCGCTGTTTATTTTTCTTGTTCGCACTCAAAGAAAAAAACATTTACGAACAATCATTTATGGATCAAAGACGAAGCGGCTAGATGCTTACATTGCCGGCCGTGTCCAAGATATCCAGTGATACGGTGCTATCTCCAATGGGTACGACTTTTTCGTATATCATCTCTGAGGAAAGAAAGATAGGTTAGGTGGGATTCAACTGAAACTTTAAAATCGTCCAGGTATAGCGGTGATGTGAGCTTTGAAAGCCACGAGATTTATAGATTTATAATATTTCGGCAAGTTGTCCTTTTGAAGATCATTTGACAATACTCAAGGCGTTATCGACCAAAGAAGCCAGCCTTATGAGGAAACTCAAGACCATAATTGACCATAATTGCATGCGAAAGCCGCATGTACAAAAGTGGACGGAAATCTGTGTACAAGGCCGAAGGGTTTTCAGACTTTTTCACAACAATGCGGTTTATTTGATGTTGATGGAAGTTATGATTAAGTCCTCATTTTGTCTATGCCGGTGGTTTTTCTCAAAGAAGGGAAAGCAGATCACAGATTGTGCTTGTATAAATAAAGAAAACGCAAACGACAAAAATATTAAAATGCAAAACGTTATCATTAATTCACTTCAAAGTTAATTAAACTAACTTACGTTTGTATGAAAAAATATATATATGTTAGTGTGAAGCTAGTGTGTTGAAGAAGTATGGTTCTAATCTTTTCGTCTGTAGATGAAAAAAAAAGCGTGATCGTTAAAACAAAAGCGACTGAGTAGTACTTTGTCATGTTGTTACTCGTCGTGCTGTATAAGGCAGTTCTCAATTTTCAGTATGTGGACGACACCTTAATGAAAACTAGTGCGCAGTACTTTTATATCTAATGCTGCTAGTTTCTTCTGTTTTTTCTTTATCTTGCGCTTGTGTCACTCTTGAAAAACCTGAATTAAAAAAGTAGCCGTAAACAAAGTGCAAAAGTGCAGGTTACTCGAGCTACATAGAAGTAGCAGGCCAATTTGTTTTGAGTTATCGTCTGTGGAAAACGAGGGAGTGCAGAGGGAGTGAACCATACACATGAAAGGTGGTCAAGAATAAACAGTAAGGTGACTACAGGTCCTCTGAGTTAATTCGCGCTCGGGCTTCACGTTCGCAACACGTACTACTGGACACGTGCTTCGACGCAGAACAAAAATTGGTCTTCTACTAAGAGGATTTACAATTTAATTTACAATTTGCAGGCGTGTCTGCAAGTAACTTCTGCTTTGTGCGAAGCAATTTGCAAATGAGCTGCTAAAGAAATTATCGCTCGATCAATATTTTGTACATAAACCTGGCGGTATTTTTCACCAACTCATCCCGAGTTTCCGGTTTGCGTCAACGGAGAAGTCGCAAGTGTAAGTTTATTTTAACCTGAGATGAACTATTTTAGATTAGCTGTCTTGCTTACCTAGTGTGGGATCGTATTCGTTTAAAAAACGGCCAGTCACGAAGCGAACCACCATAGCTGCAAAGCAAAGCGAAGAGAAATATGCCAATCAAACTAATCGTTGATCAAACATCGGGCGATATGAAAGTTTAAGTAAAGCCGACAATATAAATTCTGATAACAAATCCAGAATGACACATACTGATTGTGCCCTAACACTGTACAGGGGAAACCGAAAATATACCAACTTTCCTATATGAGGAACTCAAGTGGGATCCCTTGATAGACTAGGAAATAAGCCAATAAACTGACATTGCTTCTTAATTCCTGTTTTCTCATTGTTCTGTCTTTAAACTAACAGTAAATGTTCACCGTCTTTGTAAAAACGAACCGGGCTCACTTCAGACGTTCGCGAGCTATCAGTCAAGGTCGTTCAAAAACTGCTAATTCGTAATACCCTTGGGCGGTCAGTATTTTCTGTAATCTGCTGTTAATCTTCTCATCAAGGCATCCCATCTCAAAATAACTAGAACTGGATTCTCTCTCTACAGTTGGGCAAATGTACATACACGGGGACAAAGAAAGCAATTGATAATCTAACCACTACCTGATCATACTGTTAGCTCAGAGAATTTGTCCAAAATCCGTTTAAGTTTATTTTTAAGTCTCAAGATGAAACATTTTTATAAGCAAGTGTGGAGTTTGAAGCACCGTTAACGGTTAACAGTGTGATATCTGTCGATTTAAAGGTTTGTGGCTCCTTATGAAATATCTGAAACGGCTCGCTTCATGTGAGCGTGGCTCTAAATTTTGAGTCCGCAGAGGAAACCCAAAGTGTGACCATTCAGTTGAATGCTTGTAGCATGTACTTGTCTGTGATACTGTTTATTTTTAACAGTTTTGGAGTCATTTAAAAAAATAAAACTCTACCAGTTTTGAAATCGGAATTTTTGGGATTTAAGGATTAAGTCAGGCTATTTACCTGTCTTGCCGACACCCCCTGCTCCTAGCATCACAATGGAGTGTTTCTCGCCCCCGTTGGAAGCAGTCTCGGAGTCTTTGCTCCCAGACTTCAACTTATTTGCCAGAAGACTCGGTCGTTTCTTTGATGATTGAAAGTCCAGTTTGGTCGGGCTGAGCTCATCATTTGCGCAACCTAAACTATTGCTTCTTTTAGCGAACGGTTTTTTATCAGCGGAGTACGGCAATACGCCTAAACTGCCTCGGCGTGCAAATTGATGAGAGCGTTGCTGTGGTGGCGTGAAACTTCGTGGTTGACGCATTGACGTTGTTCCACAGAACCGCAGAGGCGCCGTGTTTTCTCGTCGTAAAGACATGTGGTATTCACGCTCCCCTCATATTTCCACTGTGCGATCAAACTAGAGAAAGCTGACGTTGTCCTCTGCTTGAAAATCCTGATCGACCTGCTGCGCAAAAATAGATGAGGTTAGAGGTTTTTCATGAAAGTGTCAGCTGATATATAGACCATATTGTTCAAGTTGACAGGCGTTTTATTGTCATGCTGCCTAAAAACAACAAAGGACACTTTGGGCGCATTCCATTTTCCGACACAATATGGAAAATGCAAATGTCAAAACAGCTTTATCCCTTGCGGGGCTTTAAGCCGTTTGAAGACTGACTGGTCAGTCTGTCAAGATTTGTTCAAGAGCGTCTTAGCAAAGGTTATGAGTTTATGAGGTTATAGCTCGCATTCCAAAAAGGATCCAATCGTAGGGATAAAACCTTAAGCTTTCGCTTTTGTTGCCTTGCAAATACGCTTGGTTTCCGCTTTCGGTTTAATTAATTTACTTTAGTTCTTTGGCGGGACAATAGACCTAACGGATGTGTGGTAATGGATCGTGAAACACACGCTAACGGAGTTACTCTAGCCAAACTACAAGTGTATTTAAGTACAAAGGAAGCGCTACGAGTCGATCACTCTCTCGAGCAGACAGAAAAAAATCAAGTACTGGTATTAATGTCTTACCGCTCAAAGAGGTCTTTTAAAAAGTAATTATTATCTAATTGTTCATTATGCAATCACCAGCATCGATTACATGCAACAGAAAACCGCCTTAACGGCAAAAAAGTGTCCATTTAACTTTGATTACAGAGGTTTGATTATTTCTCTTTTGTACGCTTCTTCTGTCTAATTAGTACAAATTGTGTGTACCTTTATCTTTGGTTCCTTCACCGGCCAATTGTGTGATTTCCGGTTCGTGTACCACAGAAATGAAGTTTTAATTGCTCGTATAAAGTGTTGACATGATAAGCTAATTGTGTGGTGTGTTTAATAGCCTGAGATGTCCTGAGATCCCGGCGAAATTTGTTTTGAGCGGGCATTTCAGGTTAAGTTTTAACCGTCTAAGCCCCAATATCAACATACATGCTCTCCTCATTATTCTCAAGATACTTATTGTGGCACTAGTTGAGACAATTTTAACATATTTTCCTCACAGTTGTCAGTATATTCCTTCTGGTACTAGTTGGGAGAATTTCGTTTAAAATCAAGACAGTTAATCTTTGGTGTTCATTTCACCACCTGGATGTTTGATCAAATTGCTGTATTGTTGGGAGAAATAAATTGCTGGTGACTATGGGGCTTAAAGGGTTAACCCTTTCACAACTAGGAACGCCCAAGTTCAAAAATTGAAAACATCCTGATGATGACATACTTGTCGAAAACGTTTGGTTCCTTTTAATTGTTCATACTCCCGTTTTTATCTTTTTTAGCCTTGTATATACATCAGTTGAAATTTCGTTTTGAAAAGTAGAAAAAACAAACATCACCTTTGAAAAGTACTCCTCAATAGATTTCATCTGAATGGTCAAGCTTTCGGGTTTCGTACACAGATTCAAAAGGTAGAACCACCTTATACAGCATAGTCAACAACACCACAGAAAAGTACTGCTCAGTAGCTTTCATTTGAATGATCACGCTTTAGGATTTAATTCACATACTCAAAAGTTAGAACCACCTTGTACAGCATAATAAACAGTACCACAGGAAAGTACTGCCAAATAGCATTCATTTGAATGGTCACACTTTAGGATTTCGTCCACAGATTCAAAGTTAGAAGCCATCTTATACGGCATAATATAAAGTGAAGTGCTGCTCAAAGATTATCACTCAGAATTGATGCAACCATTTGTTCTGCTAACTCGAGGAAGTTAACAGGCCTACTCTTAAAAACAAACAAACAAAATACGCGTTTACGCTGGTACGGCTGAGAAATAAAAAAAAATTACAGGATTTACGTGATAACCAATGCGTGAAAACGGAAAAAGCTGCGCCTGTAATGACTCCTGTTGTTTAATTTACTTTCCAGACAATAAAATTGCGGCGAAAAACATTTCTTATAATCCGCTTTCCGGCCGGCTTGTGAAAACCTCTATAGTGCTTGCCTTTAACTTAAATTCGCTTTAACCACTGCGTAGATCTATAGTAGTACTAAACTGCTAGCAGTTCCTTTCTGGATAGTCGAGAGGGCGCGCGAAGTACCCGAGTGAAAAAGCTGAAAACTGGAGCGAACGAGCGGAGAGTTCCTCCTCGCTCCAGTTTTTTGCTCGGCTATTTCGCGCGCCCTCTCGACTATCCAGAAAGGGACTGCTAGCAGTCTATAGTAGTACGTAAGCATGATAGCATCATTGTTTGTTTGTCACGCGATATAACCACTTTGACATGGATTAAATCTTGCTGTGGATTTCTTTAAAGGAAAAGTTTCTTTGAGATTGCTACGATTGTTTTCAAAAAAAGTTGCACGACCGTAGGTGTCTGGACAAAGAAAGATAACCAGATGACCCTTAGTACCAGAGGCTTCAGCCCCCCCGCCCCGGGGGGGAAGCGTCTCTCATATAAGCTATGTCAGCAGTATACATGGTTTTCGAGTCATTTTGGTCTGTAATAGGGTGTGATTTTCCTACTGTTCTCTACTAGGGTAGAGATTTGTGCCCTTTTAAGGCCAACATCTGAAAAGGCATGGGTGTTTGAAAAACCACGAGGGTTTAACCTTATTCCCAGCCGTTGACGAGGGTTGCGATGTCTGGGCCCAAACCGCTACTAAAAATTCTGTGAAGAACAACCCCCTTTCTCCTTGCTTAGCTTTATGTCTTCTGCGCAAGCGCGTTACAGGCTAGTGAATGAGGGGCGAAGCAGAAGAAGTCTTTGGTATCCAGGAGTAGACCTAGACAGAACAATCTTCATAAATACTAGCCTGCGTGTAGACATCTGCACGTAGGCTACATAAATACCTGCCAAACACTGATTTCGAATAAGAACTAAGATGGGGTCTCATATGTGGACCCAAGGCAACTGTTCACCTTTCAATACGTCATTAAGGCAGATTTCACTTGCGTTTCTTTAGAGTAGTTCTCCGTTGAATGTCACTTTGTCGTAGGACCAAAACCCAGGTGAGATGCCAACAACACAATAAACCAAGCAGGAATCAAAGCAACGACATCAAAATGGTGGCAAGAGCGGGAAAGCGCGCGGAAAACGTGTGCAAGCTTTTTCTTGAGGTCTGATTGGTTTAGAAAGTGGGGTGAGCTTTATTGATCTCTTTATTAACCAATCACAGAGCACAGTAAGGCAAAAACAAAACGAGAATTAATTTCGACGCTCAACTGGCTTATCACGACCCAAAATGAAGGCATGTCTGTTAAACTAATCTTGTATCTCTTTATCGTCTCACACTGATGATGAATGTAATAATAAAACAGCTTTACTGACCTTGTGCACGGTATTTTTGTCATCAACAGCTGTCGCATTTTTAAAATGCCGCAATTTTTAATTTCCTTAATATGACAGCTCGTCAGTGAAAAAGGCTTATTCATTTAGACGCAAATAGCTGTTCAGGAGATTTTTCCCCTATCAAATAAAAACATACTAGGAAGGACTTTGTCACGCATCACAAAATTTTAATGCCTGCACAAAAATGATTAAAACGAACCCTCAGTCCTTTTAGGAATATCCTCCTATCTCCAAGTAAGTGAATTCAGGCTGTCGCGAGAAGGAGTTGCAGTAGAGGGATCGGCTAGCGGTGTGTAACAATGAATATTACTTAAACAGCCTCTTTCTTGAATTAATGTCGAACAATTTTAACAGTTGCGGCTCTTCGTAGCATCATAAAAGGTTGGGCGGGGACGCATTGGCTGGTTGGCCGTTGGTTGCTTTTGCCGGTCCCTGACGAACAAGGCCGGGAAAGCAGTTCATAGATTATAAAATTAAAAATCTTTTCTTGGCTGACCTTGAGACATATTCAGCTCTGAATCTTTGTTTTTAATTTTTGCCAGCTGGCAGGCAATTTTTCTGCAATGTACTTCCGTTCGGAGTACTAGCCAAATTTAGCATCGGAAAGTGTTATCAACTTCTCAGCCTTTGGCTCCGGCTGATAACACTTTCCTTGACCTCAGTTATTCTGATATCACGCGAGAACTCATCCAGTTATTGTTAAGGGGTATGTCATCGTATACTATGAATCTCCCCCACATAGAGAATAAGTTGTAAATCGAAGTCCTCAATATTTGCTATTAATGACATTAGAAGGTGAGAGAACAGTTTCAGTACACAGCTGATAGTCCTTTAACCAACAAGCGTAGATTTCAACGCTCATCGTTTCAATCCAATAGCAATTAAAATTCCTTCGATACAATGGTGATACGGCGCTACCTGATAAAATCAAATATTGACTTATTCAAGCTTTCAGTTTTGCTACTGTACATACATTCACCGGGTCATGTACAGGTCATCATTTTAATGTTTGATGAGTTTTTTTTACTTACAGCTACAAAAAAGAGAGCAAACTCGCACTGGTTTTACGACTTCAAGCCATTCATACAATGCGCTATTGTTGTCGAAGACCTCTTTCCCCCCTCATATAAAGGTCTAGAAAGGATGATTCGATTATTGCATTTCACAGTTTAACAACCCTACTGACAGATTGTGTCAGTGATGTACTCTACTTATGAAACATCGCAAGAGGAGACACTTTCAGAGAGCAGCAGTTGGATAGCTAGATGGATAAAACATGCACTGTCATGGACAACTGAACACGCCTACTAGCGGATGAAATAAGTGATATACTCCAGCTTTGTAAGACTTTAAAGAGGAGAAATATTCGACGAGAAAGCAATAGTAAGATGCATTTGTATATAGTTCGATACCGGGCAAAACCACGCAAGAGGGTGATTCAATTAGATATGGATCAAGACCTAGTTATTCCCTCCAGTAATAGTTCTCTATAATCGTTAAGAAGAGAAACGGTCAGAAAGCAGTTCAGAAATACACACAAAACAAATGATGCAGTAGCAGGTAAACCAGTGAGAATAGCTCACAACTCTCCATTAAAAATAGAGGTGTTTACCTGATTCGTAGGTGAGCTTCCAAGACTCCTAAAGAGAAGTTTAAGCAGCCACATGTACAGTCGAATGAACCTGACAACACGGGCAACTGATTAATATTACACAGTACCGTTTACGATCTATTCAGCGGTCAAATTGGCAGGTTTGCCTTGAGGCGCCTTACAGACTGAAGGCTTAAAGCTACGCATTTCCGCATTTAATACCTTGTGTACATAACTTGAATTGTCCTGTGATACAGTTGCCATTAACGAGGCTGTATTATGTTTTCTTTGGACAATCCACGATCCATATGATTGCCCACAAGAAAATTTTCTGCAAATATTTACTCGGCTGTTGCAATTACCGATGCGTTTTGTCTTCTGCGATATTAATCCAAAATTCTCCTTTCTTGAAAAAGCTATTAACTGTCGATAAAATGAATAAGTAATAACCTTTCGCAGTTATTTCCCGACTATTTTAATACATGAATATTTCATTTTAAGGTACTTGTATAATTTCACTGCATTTCGAATTCTGCAATTCCATT
>Ga0126336_10000007_pt1 | contig 37950 bp, 14 predicted proteins | sample SidCmetagenome_FD_92530 | JGI IMG/M metagenome (GOLD analysis project Ga0126336, IMG submission 92530) | Coral microbial communities from El Islote,Puerto Morelos, Mexico - Siderastrea C C metagenome | ecosystem: Host-associated > Invertebrates > Cnidaria > Coral | place: El Islote,Puerto... | reverse complement strand
TTAGCGTTTTTATCATAGAGCCGTAGTTTTTCTCGTTCTGAAAATGGTAGTCGATGGGAATTTGTTGAATAATAAAACAATTATCCTGCTCAATCTTGCGGAATATCCCCTGATTTAGCCTACTCGGGCTACGGCCTCGTCGGCTAAGTATCAGGTGATATTCCGCGCGATTTCGCAGGATAATTGTTAAATATTGTACAGTTGGTTATTGTACAGTACCGTGTGCGCTCATCCTGTTACACCAGTAGTTTTCTTTCAAGTTAGTGAAAAAGGTTGAAGAAGGTTAAGTTGGATAATAAATCTCTTGTTAGATGTTTCAGTGTAAAGTATCGCCGTATACTTTTACTCGTTGTAAATATATGGCGATACTTAACACCCAAACATCTAATAAGATATATAATTATGTTTATGATAACAATGGTAGTAACGACATCAATTACGACAAGCAAGTTGGAAAGAATGTTGAAAGAATGTTGGCCTAATGAAGCCTATAGGCCCAGAGATGACTTGTTTAAACTGGGGGAGAGGGGATACTCCCTTATATGGCTTATATGGGGATGTGCGACTGGACAGGGTATAGTTATTGGCCTCTTTGTCCTAAACAGGGTATATAATTTTTTGGGTCTGTCCTAAACAGGGAGGTAAAATGGAGGGTGTTGTCCTACACCGGGTAGGTCTTTCAGGGCTTTCTTTGTCCTAACCAGGGTCAGGGCTTCAAATCCTCAGCGGGACCCCTATACCCAAACATGGGTCAAGTGCCCCCCCCCCCAAGGGCTCAAACATGTTACGGTGGAACTCTGCTTTCTTCTTATTACAGCGGTTTTCAAATGAGTGTCATAAAACCAAAACTGATGTAATTACTCAAACCAGTCACAACAGGAACAAAACACAAAATGAACCAATCAGAAATTGAAGAAAATATAAGTAATTAGTGCCAAGTGAGGCAAAATGCGTGCGAGTAAGTCACAATTGGTTTTGGTTCAACTTTTCATTGGGTGAGAAAGTGGCACACACTTCTTTGTCGAATCCGAGAGCAAAGTCAAGCAAAACCAAAGCAAACACAACATTACTTTCGACACTCGAATGAAAACTGCTCTAATATGACTGTACCTTGTTTTCGGCTTGAACGTACAGGTATGGTCATCCGATTATCCTTTAATATTACTTTCATTTCATTGTCAAACAAAAGCTAAAGCAGTCATTTCCTTATCTGAATATCCTGTTGATCTGACTACGTGAATGGCCTGTTCAATTTTCTCTGTGTGTAGTTTCTGTGATTATCGTAAGATACATGTTATTTACACCAACCTTTGTCTTTGTCAAAGAGACTTGAGCCAGAGTTTCTTGTTTTCCATGACAAAGCTCTCTTGAGGGACTTTCTCACAGTCCGTGCACCTAAAAAACAACAAAACACTCCGTTATTACCCACAAATTACTTAAATACTACTAACATTACTTTAATTGAGTCATGTCATTCTTGTCCCCAAGGCTGCGATCCTTTTGGCCAGCAGCGCTGATTGAGAGCTCTGGCAGGGGCCAGGATTACGCGCAAGCGCAATAGCTGCCCATTTTTATTACCAATGGTAACCATTATTGTTTCGAATTTCTGAGGCTGCGCAGAAAGCCGGAAGTCGTGATTGGCGGACTTCCTGCTTTCGGACCCTGCCAGAGCTCTCGATCCATGGTGCTGGCCAAAAGGATCACATATCCGGGGATGAGAATGGAGTCATGTCAGACACCCCAAAGCCTTTCACCTCATGCTCAGCCCCACCCCACCCCCCTCTCCCTCCCCTTTTGCTTTGATAGTAAACTGAGCCTTATTGCCTACAGTGGTCAATATCACCTGTAACATCAAGGTCCATAGAACATAATCAGCCACAACAGGTGTTATGGCTTACAACCCTTATTGATAACCCTGACAAGCTCTTTTTATGTGTTCTTTGTTTGAATCCTTAAATGAAGCAATCTGTCACTTATAATTAAATACTTGTTATTCCCTTAATGTGGAATTAGATCTCATTAGTTATTGTAAACTAGTAAAAACTCTCCTAAGAATCAAAATACTCAAGTTATAAATCAATAACAAAAAGGAAAAAAACCTCTATGTTAACAAATAAATCAGTGACTCCTCTCACAGCTAAAAATATAAACAAGGTATTAAAATTCTTTAGATTTATGATGATAAAGACAATACTTAATCCACTTAATGTTCTGTCTCATAAATCTCTGTTATTCACTTGATATGACAAATAGAGCTTGTTATTTGATTTTTAAGCCTTCCTCTATGTGCTTAAATGTGCAATCTCTTCTTTCTATGTCAACGATGGCATAAGGTCATGCTATTTTTGGAAAAATCATTTTTTTAATTGTCTTTATTTGCTGCCTTGTAACCTAAAACGTTTAATTGATATTTATTTCATGATTTTTAAGCTTTCATTTGATTTTGTGACCAGCAAATGCATGGGACTTATTCACTTCAAACTATATTTAGCAATAAACATGTTCATTTAAATATTTCTCAAAATAGTTAGGTTGACATTGATGTAATTCCAATACAGATTTTATCTTTGTTAATATCATCAAATTATTTTTTGTGCACTTTGTATCTCTTCTTAAAAAAAGAACATTTAACTGTCAGGTATTTTTACGAAGTTTGAATAAACTTTGTAGAAAATAGCTTTTGAAGTATGTAGAATGAAATGGGTAGTTTTCAGTACAACTAGTATTTCATTTGTGACCTTTGGACACCTGTCGTATCTGTTTAATAAACGATATATAGATCTTAGTGTTTTACAGTGGAGAGAGAAATCACAGGTTTGCAGGTGAAAATTAGTGAAATGTCCACTGGAAATGTGCAATCGTTTGAATCAGGTTTTGTATTATGAGCTTCCTTTTTAAACAAGGGCATGGATAGGTTCATATGAACCAAGGCCTCATTAGTTTACAAATTGGCGATGTCTTAGTGCAAAGATGATTTATGTTACCACTGATTTGATTTGATTTGATTTGATTTGATTTGCCAAGATGCCATTCGGCCAGAGAATCGTGATCAATATTGGCTTGAATACCAAAAAAACCCTCCATACATTTCATTAAAATTGACGGATGGCACTTAACTGACAATGGTTTGTGATGAAAATTAGCAAATGCTATGTTGACAAGTATCTTTTACTGCAAACACAATGAAATTTGCTGTTTAACAAGACAGGAATTCAAAACAAGAAAAATTTGCATGTGATTCCAAATGATCTACTTTACTATATATATCTGAAAGATCAACACTCCATGGAAGTACATGAAAGTCAAATCTTAAGCCATTTAGTGGGGTCCTAACTTTTGAATCTGTGAATGAATTCTTGAAGTGTGTCCATTTAACGAAAAAGATATTAAGAAGTGTGTTTCTAAGATACTTCTTGATGAGCTGGGCAATTTTGTCATAAACGTTTAGTCTAACTGGTGACAACTCAAATGAAATGCACCGAGCAGTTCTTTCTTGTGGTACTGCCTATTGTACTATACTGTACACTGGGTGATTCCAAGTTTTGAGTCTGTGGATAAAATTCTAAAGCTCATTTAGAACCGTTCGTTTTCAAATATTTTGCAACATGAAAATTAAGTAAAGTAAATTTGAATAAAGGATTGACGATCGATTTAAGCTATTGAGATTAGGTAAGCTTTGTATTATTTATTACAGACTTGAAGGGAAATAAACATTTATCCAACTTTAATCGATTTGACTGAAAAAACAAATATTGCAGACCCAAGATCGTTTAATACCATATGAAATTAACATAAAATAAACAACCCCCATTCGGACGACGAGTTAAATAATTAATGTTTCAACTGCGTATAGAACACAGTTATTTCTTATTCCAAAAGAAGCGAAACTGAATTATACTTAAGTACGATGCACGAATTACGTCCGACATTGAAAATTTGTACGGGACGATGTTTTTCATCCGGTATTCGCTTGCACAACAGGAAAAAATAAACCAATATTATAACGATATAAATTATAAACAGCTTACGTATTTCATTCATTTATGCAAATAACGCACGACCCATAAATTTGTACATTTGATCCAAAAAATTGCTCTTGTAAAACGTAGCAAGGGTAAATTAAGCGACATTCTGTTTTGTTTCATTGCATCGCCTTTGCGCATGTTATTAAAAAGGTGCAAAATAAACTAAATGCATTTATGGTGACATTTTCCACCTTATCTCACGCCGACAAAATTATAAAACGAACGTGTCGAATTGATATTCGCAAAGTGTTAATAAGTGCTACAGGAATTAAATTTGCGCGACTTTCGCGCGCCGAAAGTTAAAAGCTTTGCTCTCACTTGAAAACAATTTCAATAGGCTTGTACTCCAGCGACAGGCAAACCTCTTGACCGGAAAGGTCGTTAACAAGTTTCTAATTGCCTTGATTGTTTTTAATGCGAGTGTCTACTCTTTCTGTTTGGATCGAGAGCCGCATTCGAACCGTTTTTAAGTGAATTGGATTGACTGTTATTAGAAGAACCTTAAACAAAATAACGGCTATATTGTTATACCGGCATTGTTGTACTTTACCTTTGGGTATTGTCACGTGACTTTTGAAACCCAGTTGCTTTAACCTGGTTTGTGCAACTCTTTGAAGAGCGATGCATTCTGGCACGGACAGCGCAGAGAGAGGGACGCTAGTGAGCTGCACTGTGCGTCCTTCCACAGAGCTCCAGCTAAAATTATCCTGCAATGCAAAGATAAAGTACAAAGCTCGTTAGAGCGGCCAATTTAGAAAAGCCTAATGCTTATCGCGCCTAATTGGAAATGCTAACCGCTCAGAGTTTACAGAAGCGGGGATAAGGGCAGTTTCGCGTGCGTCGAACCTTAAATGAATCCTTTTAAAGGGTAAAAAATGCGATACATGCACATTGACTTGTTACCGATGAACTGACTAAAGTTTTTATGTTGCAGTATAGTTTACGGCTTATCGTGGGAAATGATGTCGAGAGTCGCAGTGCAGGCTTACAAACATAAGCTTTATTAAACCCTCTATCCCCCAAAAGCCGGTCAAAGTACAAATTGAATCGATTTTGTAACACCGAGAGACGAGCGGCTCTAGAGGAAAGTACTGCTATATAGCTTTAATTTCGGTGGTCACACTTTAGGATTTCATCCATAGAATCAAAACTGTTAGAGCCGTATGTCATGACTCATCGTTTGACTCTAGGACTGAACTGAGGGTTAATTTAATCTCGATTCTTTCATCACTACAAGCAAGCGCGCGAATGTTCTATGCTAACCAGGTTTGCGGCTAAATAAACGCTGAGTTGAAGCGATGAAAGGCGCTCGCTTGAAGCACCAAGCACTGTGATGACACTTAATATACTTCAGCGGGGACGGCATGAGTGGAATGAAAGGTGAACGAGTAGTACAGTCGTAAAATGCCGATACTAAGATCAACCCTGTCTGTAACTAGCCTGCGTGCAGACGTCTCCTACTTCCTTCCACCCAGGCTAGTCTGTAACCTCTCCACTACAATTTTCACGATCTGTAAATCAATCCGCAGCTTCCATTTGATCTTGCACGGTGGCGCACTTACAGCAGATGGAAATAAATTTCCACTCATCGCCAAGTGAATTATTTTATACGCGGCGATGAGCAGTCGGCAGAGAGCGCGCTGAATTTTATTCCCTCACCTGAGGAGTCCACAGTGCATTGCCAGCATTAGGGATGACCTTCAGCCGGTTTCTCCAGGCCTTGTTGAAGAACTTCTCCTTATGCGAGCCTGACAGGCCTGTCGGCGATAGCTTCTCCTGCATCCCTGGATCGGAATCGGGAGTAAGTTCATGCATATTAGAGGAACCCTTAGTTGCATTCGTTGACGATCTACCCGTAGCTAACTCACTTCGCCCCTCTAATTCGCCATTCGCACCCCCCTTAAAAACAGATCCTATGTTTGTAATGGCTCCAGACGCTAGCTTTTGCAGTCCTTTCTTTTTGCCTACGGATACCGAGGACCCCTCGTTCTCGGTCCTCGGAGACATTTCGCCAGATCCTTCGACAGGCTCTCTCTGGGTGCTCATAGAATCCGGCGATCCGGCGCTCGCATCGTCCACGTTCGCGCCTTGCTCGAGCTTCGGTGCATAAGCTGGACTGGCATTTATGTTCCGGTATTTACGTTCTCTAGTGTACGATGGCTCGTTCATGGCTGTCGGAGATTGGGTTACAGTCCTGCAATATGGCGAAACCCGCTCCACTGATTCTATGTCCGTCGCGATCTCACAAGCGTAAAGAACCATGAATGTCCTGACAGTGAAATCTTAAACTGCTTCAAGTAGCATGACATTCAGTCCGCGAACTCGAGCTCTCTTGAACGCGTCGGACGTCGAGAAGAGTTTCATAATTTGCCTCCTGTTCACGTTTTCTAATGGAATTGAGTTTTGTGTGTAGCTGTGAGCGAGTTGCTAATCATTCATTGATTGACGCGGGGGCAGATCTTATTAATTGAAATCAATAATGACCCGCTCCCGATTGGCTGACAAACAAAGGGAGGTGACGTCACGCGCGTAATGCCACTTCTATTGTACTTTGCCGCGCCAACAAACAGCGCTTTTAACTATTAATGACAAGCAAAGAAGCCTCATCGATGGGATTCTAAGTAAGAAACATTGATTTACAGAGCTCGTTGAATACACAGAAGGCATAACGCCAAGTAAACATGCCAAATAAACACAACCCTGTCTTTGTACGTGTACACGCAATGATGGTTCGGCAGATAACTTTTCATCGTCCGGCGCCCTTTTCCAATGTCGTTGTGGTCGTTGTTTTGATTTAAAGTCATTTCGTAGTTTATCTAGATGTATCTGTTCCGTGGCCAACTAATTCCCAATTAACACTACCTGTAGGGGATCTCAGTTATGAAATTATTTGAATTGCGAGAGTTTTAGACAACTACTCAGTGCTCTGCGTATTTGATTGTTATCATAGCCCGAGGGGATAGAATCGTGTACTCGCGCGATGCGGGTTGACGTAACCGTACGACTGAAACGCAACGAACTGAGACTAAAACATCCGCTCGCGACTTGATGTACTGAAATCTGTTGTTATGGTACGATATACGGGGGCGAAAGTTCATACGGCCTTGTGCTCGGCGTTTAATTCGAATTTCGATGCTTCTTGGCGACGGTTTAATTGCTGCATTCTTATCAAGTCTGAGTGGAGAACAAAAGTTACTCGGGATGTATAGACTAATTATCGACGCGAGAAGACACGAGAGTACCAAAACTTGTCAAAAGAACAGACGTGTTTGATTGATGCACCTGTAGTAGTTGCTCAACCGTTCGTCGCGAATTTAATTCACATACGCAACTAAGTGTTAAGATATTCCAGTGATAAGTCCGAGACGATTCTTTATCGCCCTCTAAAGTAGTGTTTCAGAGCAGTTTGTGTTCACAATTTGATACCCTAAAAACTCAAAAATCTGAAGCCTTTTTTGTACCGCTGCTTCAAAATATTTAAATTCTCTTGCATTCAGCTAACATTGTTTAAAGTTTTAGCTAAAACAAACAACGTTTGGCGCGATTGCGCAACATTTGTTTTTGCTACAATTCCATTCATGAAATCACTCAAACTCCTAACAAAGTATCTTTATCAACTTTGACCAACTGAATTTCGCTTTGCTTTAGTGTGAAACAAGGAAAACTGGTGTAGATATTTAAAACACTTGAATGTCATGTGTGGATACGCCGTATGATTACAGACTACACTGTTTACATTTTGCAATAGGGAATTAAAACTGTAATACCGGTAACTTTCGCTCACTTTTAACCATATACTCCTCCAAATCTAAGATCGCAACTTCCTAAAAACAAAACTAAACTTCATTTTGTTAATTTTATTAATTTAATACATTCTTCTGACGCAAATTTACCCGCACTTATCTTTGTTTTCTTTTAGTCTGTGTTATTTCCTTTTCCTCGCTGGAATGTCACGTCTTACACGCAAATTAGCGCATGTTCGAAACTTTGATTTCTACTAAAGCAAAGTTTGTTTAAGTTTGTTTGTTTTATGATGTTACAACATACTTCATTCAGCATAAGCTACCTGACCATGAGAGTTAATTTTTAGTGCTATGTATAGAGGGGATTTTGCAAGTTGTGAATTTGAGACCATCTGAATGAAAAGAGCGTAGATAAAATCTAAATTCCATGTTTGGTGTAGTTACAGTACATTAGCAAACTCATCAATGTCGCAGGCTACAATCTTGATTCAAACCGGCGCGCGCTTTGGCGGTATATCTGCTCGCTCAGACGCCATAGGTTAATTTGATTTTCTAGTGGTGTGAACCTTGCCTAGTGTCAAGTTTCAGCCGTGAGATATTTCTTCGTGTGTAAGTTGTCTTCACGTCAGTATGGTAACACTATCTTTTTCCTCGAGTGTGTTGAAAAAGTTGGCTCGAAATCAATTTTTCTTGAAACACGCGAGCAGTGATTGTCGCTCAGAGCAAGTTGACTCCTCATCCCAAACTTCCATTGGTAAAAAGATCGAAACCAAGTTTGTGAAAGTAACTCAGTTCTTGGAATATGAACTTTCCAGATGAAGCGGATTAAAGTAATATGCCTCTATTCGAAGATCTACTGTCAATATGCGAGAACGATTTCAGTTATTCTCCTCAGTAGCTGGAAGACACTGGTCACACGGCTTGAAAACTATTTCGATTTCGCGTTTAGTTTCTTTTCCCATTGCTAAGTGCGGAGGCCGCCCTCCCTCGCTGTGGACCGACACCTGTGAGGGCCAAAGCCACCTTATGTTCGATTAGCCACGCGCGTCTACAGACACAAATACTGAAAGCGCCTTCAAACTGCTAGAAGAGAACAGCCACTTACCTTCATAATACTGGCTGTAGGATCTGGGATGGCCCCTTCGGTTCTGGCTTGAAACAAACGGATTGAAAGAGTCGACTTCAGGCATCATTTCACGCCGCACCTTAGGCGAGGAAAAGATATCGATAGGGTAGTCACAAGTCTGAAGCGATTTAATATGCCTGCTGTATAACTCATCCACAGTGCCCTGTAGCTAGTGATTGACAGGTACCTATCACTCATTAGATCATTTTGCCTCGCAGCTGCGGTTTAATTAACCCTATCCTGAGCCCTCCTGGAGCACAACTTTTAGTCATGTAATGTCTGTAATGAATGCGGCTTCACTGCAGTCTTTGTTCTAACTTTTCCCTCTCTAGACGAAATCTAATGCGTGAGCCGATTTAGGGAAAGTTTTGGCTAGAGACGCTTGTTTTTCGTTTTGTCCCGGGAGGAAATTTCGGAAAATTTGTCTTTTAAGTGTGGCGCCATCACAAGTGGAATCGAAGTGAAGGCAGTAAAAGTCGTTCGTGCAGAAATAATAATAATAACACTTGGAAACGTTCGGGCAGAGTGAAAAACGAGAGAACAGACTTAAGAAGGCCATGCTATAGATAGCTAGCGAGCAATGTCAATTACCTATTAAAACTAACCTTGTGCAAATCAAATGAGCGTTTGAGACGAGTCAATCGTACGGTCTACTGTCATAAAATTTGCTCAACTAAATATGTATGAAAGAACTTTCCATACCATTGTGGATTCAAACGTTAGAGGGCGTTCAATGACGCAGAAGTACGCTCCAGAGTCCTTATTCGCTCCCGTGTTTGACTAGTTACGTCCGTTCTGCCTACCGATTGTTGTTATTTGTCAAGTTAATCCTCTTGAAATGTCTAATCCTTTATCCTCTGACCTTCAAATCCTTGTTTTTCGTGGTCTGTTTGTTAGTCTGGCGCTCGACCAGCCACGTTTTCGTTGGGTTGTTTTCGTGTCTTCAGACCGGAGTTCATAAGCCGTGGTTCGGATGTGGAGGCAATTTATAGACAGTTTCCAATGAAATGCTCGTTGTCAGTTCTTTCAACGGATTTTCTTGATCTTTTTAAGCTCTTTCCGGTGTCATTGTTTCTGTTGAATGGCGAAGCCCAAATATCCAAACACTTAAGACTTATTTGATATATTGTACACTTTGGATTTGTTTGCAAACATTTTTCACGTTCATATCATCACGTTTCGGTTTCAAACAATCCCCTCGTACCACTCTAAAAAACCAAATGTTCCTTAAAATAGTCAGTGCTTTGTACCTCCAGTTCCTCTATTAAACTAAACCGCAAAGTACTTTTCACAAATAAATGGAAATTTTTGAAACTATTTTTAGAAGACTTTGTGTGTTCTAATGTTTTGCCAAATAATAATTAACCGTGAAAATCACGCTATACTTTGGGGACTTGTAGCTATGATCGTCTTCTCCTTGACGACCTTGGCCGTTCTGGCTGAGAAGTTTATTTGTAAACTATGAGCTATAGTGGCTTTTGGAATTTGTTTTATCAACCAAGTGTAGTGAATAACTTCATTTTAACACCGTGAACCAATGAGCGTTCAATATCACGAGTTGCCCCCTTAAGCCTCAAAGTGTCCTCGCGACATTCCGGCAATCTGCTTTGTTCCACGAATAACTTAATGGTGTTTTAAAGGCATAAATACTTGGTGAAATATAAAAGCTCGTGTCTTTTCCTGCCACCATTAATCATAAAAATTGCGGTAATGACAAGGCGTATTGAGTTGTCCTCCTTAATAGCCAGATGAGGGCAATAAACTAATAGGGTTTGACCTCAATGTCGATTTTTATTATAATACGTGAGGTGAATTTTAATTGTTGCTTTCTTGTTTTGGAGGTAACTAAATTGCTTCCTTTAGAGTGATCAGTCTATCTTTTCCCTCAGATTGTCAATAGAAAGCCATTCACCGGAGGGTCACGATAGCTAAGTAAATAGTCATCATGATCAAATTAAAATTCTCCCAACTAGGACTTAAGAAGATGCAAAGAAACCGCTAAAGAGAATTTGTATATTGATACTGCAGTGTCAACATCAAGATGATACAGCCGCACACAACAACGAGCTTACATCTTAATTTGTCGAACATAAATCCAAGAAAAATACTGTATGTGCTAACAGACATCTGCACTAACAAAAACGTAGGAAGGCCAGTTCCGGCATGACGGCCTTTGCGTATTTTTTGCGTGGTGAATTGTTATAAATCAGTCTGATGAAGCATTTCCTTTAGTTTCCTCCATCTAATATGAATTCACGTAACATGGTTCGATTTCAGTGTTTTTGTCTGTGGATGACAGAAATCCTTAAGTGCGACCATTCAAATGAAAGCTCATGATTGAGGAGCTTTTGAGTTTGTGGGTAAAATTTCTAGAGGATGACCATTGAAAAGAAAGCCTTTGAGTAATGGCAAAGATGGTTCTAACTTGTGAGACTGTAGATAAGTTTGCATTTTCCCTCAGGTGGCAATTTTTGACAATTTATATTGGGGCGTTTCAGCAGGTACTGTTAATCAGACATCAAAAACTTTGCCGACCAAATTTTTATCAAGGATAACGTCAGGTTAGAGTATTTAGCGCGTATTTTCAAAAGACTCAAGTAGTTAACTATCAGGCTGTCGACCCAGAATTAAACCAAGAAACTGGTGCAGGTTTCATGCGCAATTTGTTCTCCGTATCGCAGTTTCCACATTGTAATTTTTGACCGCAGTGAAGTGCATTTGTCATGCGTAACATTATCTGTCAGTAGTTATTATTTGCACTTTCACGCGGCGGCACACGCGAGCTAACGACTTCCGAATGCGGTTTTCTTCGAATCACAAGAACGCATCGACGCTCAAGTGGGTGGCTATTATTGCTTCTTTGAAAACAGACGTGCGAAGCAGTCGATCATGACGTTCCCGGCTTTTTTGCTCCAACGTAAACCTCTGAGAAAAGGAAGGCTTTTGGGAGGAAGGGGGTTGGAGAGGGGGTTGTGACCCGCCCAAAAATACCCCTGGGATAGGGAGAAAGAAAAATTCTAATCGGACGCTATTGATTTTACCCAAACCTAGAAATTTGAACGCTAATTAGCAAGGAATTTTAACCAGTTGGAAATAGCAAAAATGTTGCAATCTCACTTGCCTGGAACGTTACGTTCACCTCTTTCCGGTATTTTCAGAAAAAATTAGTATGTAACATCGAGAAGTATTCCACAATTGCTGAAAATTTCTTACGAAAAATTTAAAGACGTTATTGAACGTCAAATTATTTATCGCATTTGTTGTCACCGAAATTCATAAATGTCATACCGTAAGTTCAGCCGGAAATTCAAGGTCGCACCGGACGTTTTCCGTTTTCGAGATTCTGGAACTCCTGCGAAATAGCTAATGGCCGGTTTCACCAGTGAAAAACCGGACGAGATGATCAGGTTGGAAATGTTAGTAATTTTGGACTTGCCTGAACGGGACGTTTTAGGTCTCCGAAAGTTTAAGAAAAATCTTGAAATAACTAGAGATGTTCTTCAATTGAGCATCTGATAGCTGATCCTCTCAGAGTTAAAACATTGTCTAGTTAGAACATAGGGGTTTAAAACGGATACTAAAAAATTGCCTTGTGAACAGTACATTTCTTATCACTGTATCAGATTAATTCAAGACCGTAAGGGCGGTCGGACATTTAGATCGAGCCAAACATTTTACTCTTAATTCACATTGTTCTTGTTCAGTGTACTTCTCAAACAGTGCCACATTCCAGTTGAGCTTTTCTTTTTAATTTCCACTTGGAAAAAATTATAGAAACACTGAACCAGTTCCAAGAACATGCTCCGTCAGTAGCTTTCATTTGAGTGAGTAATAGCATTTAAGGATGTGACATTTAAGGATTCCATCCGAAGGCTGAAACACCCTCTAATGCGTAACAAACAGGACCGCAGAAAGAAAGTTCAATATTGTGCATTAGAATGGTCACACGTAAGGATGCATGCAGTGTAATAAACAGCACCAGGGGAGAGTACTGCCTGAATAGCTTTCACTTGAATGGCCACACTTTAGGGTTAACACCAGAGACGTAAAATTTAGTACCGCCTCGTGCAGGATGTTTTGGTATTTTTGTGCGGAACAAGACGTAGTTAAATTACTTTAGCGGTTTTATGTTTGACTGCCCTGGAATTAAGCTGCAGGGTTTGCAAAGTAAATGTGGTTAGGAAAGTCGCTTTTTTTAAAGCCCTCTACGATATTATTTATAACCGTATACACTTTGCATATGAAAAATAAGGTGTGTACTTGTTATTTGTGACCGGCGAGGCGACCTTGTTGGCACTTCGCCGATTGTGGAGTCAATGGAAACAGAACCTTGGCTCTCACATAAAATACCTGCATGTACGATACGTAAAGCACACGAAAGAGTTTGAACCCTTTCACGCGCTGATAGAGGCAAACCTGGGAAAAATACGGTTGTGTCTTGTGAGTTGATGGATGAAACCCATAGGTGTGGCCATTGAAAACTACTTAAACTTTTAAGTTTATTACATAGCTGTTTGTCCGAGTTATCGAAGTGTTCGTAGAATGGACAGGGTGACTACCTTTCTGTGGTGCTATTTGATTTTCATATTTGAAAACTTGCCAGTTGCCTATTTTGCTTTTGGTGGGTTTCACGTGTAATAAGAACCATCCCAGAATCGTTTGAACCAGACTAAATGTCACGTCTTCAGTTCAGTGGAGAATGCTTTATGATTTGCAACGTTAAGATCCAGTTTCAGTAAACGTCACGTTGTCCACGTAACATGGCCATCCCTCGAAGTTGTTTTTCAAAGTATGACAAAGAGCACCATCGGAGCGTGAACTGCTTGGTGTTATTGACGTCGTCGCGTGGATTGCGGAAACTCTCAAGCACTATCAAGTATGTAAAGTGCAATTAAAAACCGCATAACTCTAACGTCATCATAAGAACATGTTACAACCTGTCCGCTTAACCGTGTGAGTGGCAGGGGGAGAGGGTACCCTTCGATTTCTTGGTTTGGTTGTCTCGCTTGCGTCTCCTACCCCTGACTCTATTGGACATCAACATAATCTTCTTCCCTTCTTCAAACCTGATCTCTAAGCTCTGTGCGTTCCATATACCAACAGGTAACACTGTTAATGTGTTAAGAACCCGGGCCATCTTAATGGAACATTCCAGTTCTTTGAGTATAAATAAAGTATGTATGTAACATCAGCAAACTTGGTTAAACTGCAAATCAACTGTAATGCGAGTCTTTTCTGCTTTCCAGAACGACAACAGTCTGGATTCTGATCCGTTTAGGCGTTATGTTCAATTCCCAAACAGTCCAAATAATTAGCGCGGAATCGAACGATTTAGTTCGATTGGTTTGATTATGGAGTACTAACAGGTTCTGAAATCGATTTTGTTCGAATGCCAAACACAGTTCAACATAATCAAACGATTGAATTCGATTTTGTTTGATAGCCATAACCTATTTTCATACGACATTTTTACAAAAGAGTCAGTTTCAATATTAATAAGACTACAAGTGTTATCAGCTGAAATTTCTTTAAAACTTACACAAAACTCAAGACAACTTTGATTGGAAAGAATTTTCACTTACCGATGATATGTAACCCCATACCCGGGCGAGCATACCGAAACGGCTGAAATGCACACACAAAAACGCCCACAAAGTATTATAAAATGGTTTCAGAAATTGTTTATTATTTAACAGAAATGGTTTCTCTCTTTTTGTTTCTTTTTTCCTTTCAGTGGTCAAGTGAGCATTGTATATATTAGGACTTTGTGAATAATTATCGCAAAGGGTAATAAATTAACAATGAAAGGACAGCTGCATAATTTACATCTTAAGCTGAAATTTAGCTTATATTCTCCTGAAATGTATCTCATTAAGACAAAAATACTAAAATGCCGATAAAAGTGGAAACCGAAATTCAACTCAGTAAAACAAATGCAATAATACTAAACAGGAATTCAAATGGAGTATCAAATAGCCGAGAAAGCTAATGTATTGAGGCCTAGAAATAACTCTCATCTTGGGTTTAAATTTTGGCTTATTTTGCCGCGATGTGATAAATAAAACCTTGCTTTCCTGAAACTTTTTTTTTTCGTACAATTACCTACCAAATGTTATCAAACGCTATAAAGTTGAAATTTTTATTTTAAGCTGTTCTTGTGACAACGACTTGTGTGATTCGGCGTGAATACACGAGTGAATTACGTATGTAGACTTTTTTTAAATACTCTGTACATCTTTTTAAAAAATTATATTCTCTCAGAGAACAAGTCCAGTTGTCACAATGATCCTGGTGGGTTCAGGTTAACACCAGGAACGGATATCCACTTTGTCATAAAACATTCTTCTCGCTTTACAATCGAGTTCCTCTTGCGACGTTCCAGGCATTCAACTTTTGCCCATTTTACTGTTAACTCTTGATAATCATTCTCCATGAGGAGTTACGTTTAATTGCCAGAAGCAACTGTGTTTGTCTTGGCTTTCCGATTTCAGAAATACACAAACTTGCTCAGAAAACGCCTGCACTGTTCTCCAACAAATCGGGGCAAACAAGTTGTTTTATCAACCAATCAGAAACAGAGGCCAAACCAGTCAAATCAGTTGTGAGTTGGCTTATTGGCATTTTCCCGCTCTTGACACCAGCGACACATTTCCCGCGTTTGGCAGTGGTTGGCTGTTTTCCCCTATTTGGCACTCGTTGCTTGTTTTCCTGCATTTGGCACTGGCTGCATACGTTCCCGTGTGGTACCGGTTTCTTGTTTTCCCGCGTGTGGCACTGGTGTGTGTTTTCCCGCTTTCGGTCCTTTGCCTGTTTTCCCGCGTTAGGCACTCGATTCAAGTTTGGCTCTGACCAATTCATAGTGTTACTTTGCGTCTGCTGTTGTTGGCCAGATTACATCTCTTTCACTGTTTTATTAGAGAGAAGCTCTAGCACAGTTACAACCTCTGTGCCATGTTAAGACGTACACAGGGTTTCTCATACATTTGTCTCCAGGCCGTCTGACCCGCACTGAAATGTGTCCCGTACCTTGGCCACGGATGAAGCCAGAAATGGTCCTATTGCTTTGCTGTAGTATTCTGGTGTTCTGCCCCTAAACAAGAGCAAAACGAACACATTATATTCCACTCATATCTGACGATGAAACTACGAACAAAGTCAAATACTTGTACTCTCGCGCTCCCATAGTGCGTTTTAAAGTATAACACTTGCGAACCCTCCCCGCCCTCCCAGAATAACGTGGTTTTAACGTTTAAAACCGAGGATAAAACCGAATTTATACTGTTTTAATGAAAACCACAGTGAGCAGCAATTTCCCTTCACTCTTTTATCCCGTAGTAATGCTAACTCGCGAAGTTTTTATTACAATTTCAAGCTACTGAATAGCTTTTTCCTATGGCGTTGTTCGTTTTTTCCGTGTTTCACAACTAGACTTTTGAAGTTGTTTCCCTGTACGGAGTTCGTAAATACGACAAAAATTTTTAGTACCAAGAGTAATACTTGTGTTACGAGTATATAAAGAATAAATGAAATGAACGTCGCAGTTAGAAACACAGGTTGTAGTCAACAAAACTTGAAGATAGCTGGAAAGTTGCATTGAAGCAAATACATGTGGAGTTTGTATTATACAAATGCATTGACATAGCGTCGATCATTTGTTCACATCATCCCCTATGTATCTGTCGTCATTTATTACAAATGTCGTTTTCCCTCAACCGGAAATTTTCGTGTTGATGGTAAACGCTCTGCCATCCTGAAATGGTACGCCCATCAGCCGGAAAGACCGAAAGAGGCGGGAAAGATGTATCAGTGAAAAAGATAGCGGGAAGCGAGTGTGTGGGCTGTTTGATAAGTTTGTCAAGGACCGATCAGATCGTGCGATCAGCGAGATGAGACTAAGCGGTGTGTTTCCGTCTCAATTAAAGCAAGTATTAAAACGATCCGATCTTGAAGAGCAGCACGCTCCAGCAGTCATCAAAAGGCCGTATTAACTTATCTCTGAGAATCGGAATAATAAAGAGGCCGACTCCTTTGTAAAAAAAATCAAAAGACCGCCGTTGTGCCAGAATCACACTTTGGAATTGTGTTCGACGATCCGCGGTGATAATGAAGACATTGCTTGGATTTTTTTGTTCAGAGAAAATGGAGCATTAACCCGGATGAACAAAAAAGTTGTTGGATTATAAATAGTTGACGAACGTTTTTTTTGACAGCCATAATGTGTGAACTGAGACTGGTGAACAAGTCATAGACGAAACCTGCAGAAGACATTTCATTTGAATGGTCAAACTGTGGGATTTTATCGGCAGACTAAAATCCCATAACAGTTATAGCAGAAAATTGTTTTGAATCAAATTCTTGGCCTCAGTCTGGTTACTGTTGCCAGCCATCTTCTCAAAACTCTTGCTTTGTGGCGGAAATATTTGAACGGGGCCGCAGCACTCGACTCATTCATTTTGGAAATAAGGTTTATTCGCTGATAAGGATAAGGAAAAAGATTATTCGCTGATAACTGACCTGTGTATGTGTACCAGTGTGAAAGGAAGGAAGAAACTCAATAACTGAGGTTGAAAAATTTAACCCTTTAAGCCCCATTATCCTTGTTCTCCTTACTGTTATACATTTCTTTTAGTTCTACCTGGGAGGATGTGATTAAAACTGAAGAGATTTTATCTTATGACCTGTTTGTTTGAACAAATGGTGATATTGTAGGGAGAGATTCATTTCTTGTCACTTAATAGAGCCTCATTACACTACCAAGGCTTGGCTGTAGAAGTGAAAGTCCAATATTTGTATTCCACAGTTGAAAACAGCACTCACTGAAATGAGTATGCCTGCGCTTTCTATGTCTTTTAAGTATTGTGCAGTTGCTAAAACTCTTATTGCCGACAGTCCTCACCTTTGATCCACACGGCTGATGTGCGTGAGCCGCGATCTGCCGTTCTCTAAGGGCTCCACAAGGTACCTCGACGCGAGCACAATAGCATGCACTCCATTGGAAGGAGGGGCCCCTGGGTGATTGATAGATGTGGACACCAGACAACAGACACCACCTCGATCGAGGTCCGTCCATGATCTAACAATATGAAATAAACCAAATTGATATGTTACCAAGAGGTAGATATGTTCTAAAGGAAATTGTTGTGTTAAAAAGTTTTTGTTTGTTGTTGTTGGTTGTTTGTTTATCTGCAGGCAAGTAGGGGCAGATGGTTTGTTATCGCAACTGGACCACCAAATACTTTTTTGATTCGACAAGTCCTTTGAGAAGCGTGAGGCAAAACCGAGTTCTTATCGCACCTCAGTCCGCTCGAGTGTTTTTAAATCTCCCAAGAGCTTATATTACAAAACAACGCACGATGAGCAATTTTAATGCCTTCTCTCTGACGGTCTAAAGAAACAAAACCCGCGTTTAGTGCCTCATTTCAGTGAACATGTAAACACTCGGTGAGCGTCTGCCCTGTTGGTTTCCCGGCCGGTGCTTTCGTACACCAACGTGGCGGCCATAAAAGAGGTCGTTAGGACGTTGCAGTGTCTGTAACGTACGATTGCAACAAAACCCTATTCACCTTAACACCACGTGACGTCGTTTGGGCTGAAGGATCATCGACTTTGTGGTGTAAAAGAACACGTCTGTGTGATCGTCGATTTTCTCGATCATGTCCCATGATTCCAAGTCTTCATCCCAAAGATGCCTGAAAAAGACGCCATCAATGCATAGGTTAGAGAGTGCAGACCAAGAGAAGAACTCTTACTGGGCCGCAAATTCACAAACATACGGATCGCGAGGATCCTTCGACAAGAAGCAAACAAACCAACAAGGAAACTACGAGAAAAACGTGGAGTCATAATTTTAATTTGATTAGAAAAATGCGATTGCAGTCTGCCTTCAAATTCCTTATGGATTCCAGTAATTTGTCAAGTATTTTTCTTCAAAATAAATCCACCTGCCCATTATCAGTCTACTTAAGCTAATTCTTGTTGAACTACACTTGTGACTACATTAAAAACTGTAGATGAGATAGATTTACCTTTCGTACAGAATTCTTCTGATGACATCTTCAGGGCTGGCGTTTACCTCCACAGCACATCTCCACAATCTAAGAGGATAGCCATCTTTGACCTTCTTGTACGATATCTCTACCGAGCTATCGTACCACGGTTGTGACACCCAGCCCTTGAATTTGTCTTTCGCTTCCTACAAATAAAATAAATGAATAAGTGAACTTGAAGTAATCCCAAGCCGGGTTTACTTGGAAACAACGAGTTTAGTACTCTGATTTTTCCATTCCATTCTTGATTGTCTTGTTTTCATTTTAACAAAGTCCCTCCGAGGATTGGCGAGGAAGCTCATTAACGCTGCCATTACGAACGAACGATTCACTGTCCATCGAACCAATCAAAATGAACATTGGGCACAGCGCGCGGCATCCGAAGCGGTTTTGGCGGGAAAATACTTGAAAAAGGCTTGGCTACATATTTTGTGAATCCTCGAATATCAACGCAGGTATGTTTCAACACAAACATATTAAAGCTGGTACATGTATTTGCTTCTCGTACCTTGAGCAGCCCAGCTATACATGACTCGATGTAAGATTGATAGCCACTATCAGGGCTTGATTTGGATTTCCCAAGCTGTTCTAGGGACACGGGTTCACCTTGCTCGATGTATGAAAAGCGACTATTCTTTACGGTGTCTTCGGGAATCTAGAAAGAGAAAAGACTCGAAGGTTGGTATCTTAAACGTTTTATGGTTCTATTTAGCCATCAGTTTTATTTTAAATAATATAAATTGGTGGTTCATTATGCTTACAAAAGGCTTGGATCGTTGAACTCGAGGAATTCAATCTGGTTTCAACTTACCGAAAAGAGTTTGTCAACTTCGGTTATCATCTGAGCGAGACACTCGTGAGCAGCCTGAAAGAAACGGCACATGAGGTTAGTGGTAAGTTCAAGTCAGGCCTAGTGAGCCTAATGTGTATTCATACCTTATCTACTCAAAATTTGCCTCCAATTCTCGTTTGTACGCAATCCTTGGAAGCCTTAGCTTTGGCGACTACACAATGATTTTGTACATACATTCTTCTAATCATGGATAAGAGAGTTTGGAAAGTAGAGCTTGGGAGTAAAATAATCCAGTCAGTAAACTTGAACAACGGCTATCAAAATCCTCAAAAAAAGATAGAATAGACAGCTGCTTTTCAAACATTTTATGGTAGAGTGACCATATGCTCCAACAAAAATAAATACAATGCCAGTGAATTCACTTTTAGCATCAGATTTGACGCCTGTGCAAAAAAAGATTAACTCAAAAATGAAAGCGTGATGTTAGAATAAAGGCAGGTATGGTTCCTGCACATACCAAGTTATCAGTGAGTTCCTTGGAAGCCTTGTTCATGGGCGTTCTCTTTTGCCGTTTAGGGGAAGATGGATCTTCCTTGGAGCCACACAAATGGAACAGTGAAGGAGCAAAGCACACTCCAAGATTCTTCTCATTCATCTAATGAATTAAAAATATTTTTACAGCATAGTAATGATAGTAGGTTTAGATTACAACACGTTCCCCTTGGTCAGAAGTCCTTTTTATCAGTTCCCATAACTGACTGGCGTAAGCTTCCTATGGCATTATGTTTTAGCATTGCAGTAAGGCAGTATCTTCAAGTTTATGATGTCTTACATGAACGGTGTACAATGTAATGATGTTGTATTGTTACCTGATTTGTTTCAGAGTTGGCAGCCACCTCATTTAAGAACAATAGAAGTGTCTGGAGTGCCTCTCTATTTGGATCAGGCATTAGGAGAATTGCCGCTTGCATGGCCTCCATTCTGGAGTTGGAGGGGATACCTACAGATGCAGAGAGAGTCAACGGGTGAGCGTGAAGCGTACATTATAAATGAGAACGATTCTGGTACACACATAGTAACTCTACTTTTTTGCATATAGCTAGACGAGGGCAGATGTAGGGAAATTGCCTCTTTTTTTTACCATGATTTAACCCAGCTGTTTTCAAGGGACAATGTTATCAACTCTTTTATTAAAACATTTCAATTTACTGTCCATCTTCCTGCCTGTCTTCTCTCTGCCCAAAAGGTTAATGAAAACCCTGCATCACTGTTCTCCAACAAAAGTGGAGCAGAGAGCGTGAAAGAAAACAAATAAATCACCCAAAATGTTCTTTGCTACAGTAAATTTCTCAAAGTCAGTATTGTACCAAATTTATGGAGACCAGTAAGAAGTATTTTTATGTTTACAACAAGGGTTGCAGGCACAGGGACATGCAGCAACTGTGCCGTAGGAGTGAAGGGTCAGGTAGTAGTCTTAATAGTAATAATAACACAAGGTTAATGAAGGTTATCAACCTATTGCACATTGTGAGTTCTCAAAAGTTGTGCCTACATGTACTTACTTGAGAAAATAGAAATGAATGTTTCTGCTAGTTTTGAAGTTAATATGGGTTCTGGAAGCTCTCTGAAGTATTGCTTAAGCATGTCGGCCATGTCATAGGGTGACAAACCCTCAAAGTCAGTGTTATCTGCAATCATGAGTAAGGAACAAATTAAGATCCATTTGCAGAGCAGATTGTTTTACATACGTGCACTTTTTAAATGAAAAATGAAAGGACTCTCACTAGTTTTGAACACAACCGGAGGAGAGGAAGAAGGAAGTGCTATTGCTATTGAGGTTTACAGTAAATCAACAACTGGACCTTTTCAATGAAGAAGAGCCATATGGAGGTTGACGTTTTATAAGCATTGGTGTCTGGATGTCTAGTATCCTACTGTCCAAGCTTTACACCCCTTAGAATTTTCCTTATAGGTACCTAAACATTACCAACACCAAAGGCTGTTAATTAGAAGGGGAAGATTTGCCTCATTCTAGTTCAAGGTACCTGGATCTCCTTCAATCATTTCCTTGAGGTGATTTATTCTCTGTTTGCCACCCGACTTTCGAAAAATGCCAACAGCATCTACAGCTGTAATTAAAAATAATAATACTTATAAGAACGTTTTTCTTACATGACCACTGTACCAAAGTCTTACGCCTTGTTGCACAAAAAAGTACAGTCATAAGGAAGAAGATTACACAAATGGAAAATACGTCAAATAAACCACACACTGCAGTGAAAACATTCTAATGTGTTTTGGTCACCTGTTCTCTGAAGGTAGTTGATTGCAAAGAGGATTGATCTTGGAAGGGGTTGACCTGTCCTCTGAAGGACAACCGCAAGGGGAACTCCAAATACATTCCTGTCTGAAAATCGTAAAACATGAAAATTTACGTTGTGCAAAAAACCCATTTTAATAACCACCACATTTTTAATCTGCCTTTTGTGAGCAGTAATAGTTATTATCCTGGTTAGGTACCTCTATAGTCTGGTGACTTGAGCTTCTTCAAGAAATGGGGAAAAGACCTGCAAAACAAAGAATGGCAAATGTAAGCATTCTTCACGAAAACCCTACTTTGGATGGTGTTACAAGACCCCCAGTGAACTACAGCTGGCACAGTTTTTGAACAACTCGATTTCACAGCCATTCTACTCTGCCATAGCCTTGGTACATGTGAAATGAATTATAATGTTTGTGCAATTGTGTAAGCAATTAAGCAATTGCTGATTTAGGCTAAAAAAGACCCTCTGCTCTTGCATGTTATTTTGTAACAGTGATCAACGAACTTACCAGTTCCACATGCCTCTATGTGAATGTGTGTGTCTTTCCATTAGCGCTGTGAGTTTCAAAAGTGAATATTTTCTGAGAACTGCCAGTTGCCCTGCTGTGAGGTCACAGATTTTAGGAGACCTGTGTTTGGAAGAAAATTGTTTGGCTCATTAAAGTTATCAGTACCAGAACTACAGCGAAGTGGGCGTGGTGACCAGGTGGTTAGAATGTCACACTTTTAATAGCAAACTCAGTGATTTAAGCCTTGTTTCTAGTGCCATATGGCCTGATCTTTGTTTATATCAGCAGTCTTCGATCTCTACATTATCATAAATTGTTGAAAATTCAAGTGATCTCTTGGAAAACAAAAAATATATGATGAGCTGAAAGGGCTGTCACTTTCAGTGAGTGTTGTAAATATGAGAGTAAAAGAAGATAGTCCTTTTTAAACAATGCCAAATTTACAGATGCTTGTATTGCTGTGCAGCAAAAGTTGCCACCCACCCATACCAAGGTCTGTTTTATGTTGTAGCTTCTTAATGCATCATTAGAATGCATCATTTGGGTTTTCATCCTTTTTCTTTCAAACTTTTCATGTTATCAAATTTTTCTCGTTCGTTCTAGTTTCGATGTCTGTCCGATGAAATTCAATTTACAAGATGTAAACTGTGGGGTCAGCAAAGATCACCATATGGCTTTCCTAGGCAATGAACAAACTTTGCTTCTCTCTCTCTACGTTGTTCATGGGTTTTGCTTTAAGTGCAAGATGAAAATGATGTTTATGCCAAACCCTGCCATCCAGAGGAGATGGAACCAGGTTTAACCTTTTGTGTGAGTCAATCTACCCCATTTCCAAAAGCCCAAGCCAAAAGCAAGAGACTGGACTATTGCATTCAAAGTCTTCCTAACTCCTCTACATCTGGAGTGTTAATTGCACCAGGCTGTGTATTAACAAAGTGGTTTATTCAACCACCATAACCATGTGAACTTAGCCTCGAGCGAGTGAGTGAGCCATCTTATTAGACCATGGGTTTCTTATTAGACCATGGGTTAATTTTCTAAACTAAACACTTACGTAATGCGTACGTCAGGTTTAGATGATTTCTCAAAGCTGTGCCACCGTACTTTAGGCCTTGTTGGTGTTGATGCCTGTGCTATATCAACATTGCATTGTTTTTCTGAATTTCTTATTGACCGTAGCATTGACAAATCTCCTGGTAAATCATCAATTTCATCATCACGTTCAAAGTCTGATAATCCCTCATTTGATGACCCACTACAAGACTCCAGTCCTAAATCACTGCTTGTAAGATTTCGCTTTTGAGTCCTTCCAGAGCTCCTGAGTTGATCATTCTTGTTAAGGTCTTTGCCAACATTTGATATCGAAGGTGTACTAACACTCAACGCAGGTGACAAATTGTCATACACACTTGTTCGTCCTTGTGCAATGCATAAATCCAAGTGTGTAAATTGTGCCAATGGATCAGCCACAAGCCTGTCCTTCTTGTGGAAAGATCTTTGCCTTGTGTTTGTTATATTGTTCAGAGATGTATTGATCCCATTATGTGAACTGCTTAAACCAGTTGGAGTCTTTCCCTTTGAGAGTGATGGCGAGCCATTCCTACGGCTTGGCCAGCGTCGATTCTTATTTTGAAGTTTCCATCTTGAACTTAAAGCAATCAAGTCTTCCTCATCTGAATCATAACCATCACTCTGTTGAGAGGTAAGAAGATTAGAAGAGCTGTGGTACATTCTCTGCTACTTTGTATCCCCTTATCAACTAACAGTCTTTTAGAGATAAGAGACAGGTTGACCCGGATTAAACTTCCTTAATCATCATTAACAACAACTTGTGAATAATCCTTGTCTTGGCTTATTGTTCTATTTTTCTGTCTGCAGTTGAGGAAATAAGTTGCTTCTTGATGTGCAGAATCCTGTCTCTTCTAAAACCACTTATCAAAAGATGTTTTAAAAAGAACTTTGCATCTTTGCGCTAAGCCTTGGCAGTGTGGCTAGGCTAGGCACCACCTTGGTGCCTTGTAAGAAATGCCCTGTTGACTAAGTCAGCTGTTTTCATTATAAGTTGCTCTATTCTTCATGCTTCTTTATGTATTTGTTGTAGAGATATTATTCTTTTTGTTAAAGGTTTTGGCATGCTAACCATAGACATTTTAAGATGGACTGGCCAAACAAATCAAAGCTTCAAGTTCCAACACTTGGCCCTGCAAATCAGTTTTTTTTTGGCAATTTGACACTTCAGTTATGCCCTACTCATGAGTACTTTGTTGAAGAGTTGCCAATAACAAGGGTTCATTCTTCAGCTGATTAAATGTAAAACAAAAAGCTGCAAGGAAGTTACTTACTGTTAAAGCAGATTTAACCCTTTATAAGCTTTTTAACCCTCTAAGCCCCCAAAGTCATACAGGTCATGAGAATAAAGGAAATGATCACATGTAAGATGAAATGTCTTGATGTTTAAGCAAATTCTCCCAACAAGTACCAGAAGAAATATAAAACAGTTAGGAGAATATACATGCTGATATCGAGGCTTTAAGGATTAAGAAATTCCTCTTACATTACCTTGATGTGAAGATTCATTTTTGCACATCGATTGAGCGTTTGAAGACGTCTACAGAAATGAAAAGAAGATTTCAATCACAAACAACAGTGTCCAGTAAACCAAATGAAAACTTTAAAACTGGTTTTCAAACCCCTTACCTGTACAAGGACTGAATTGAATCCTGGTCCAGGAAGTCATGTTCCTTGATGACAGATGCTGTGTCAATAGGAAACTTGCCATCTAGATGACATATGAAAAGATAAACTGTCAGTATTTGTGTTAAAAAAAAATCTTTACTTGGAAGGTCTAATGCTGTGGCGGTCTGGAGGTGAAGTGATTTATACATGTGTTGGTCTGAAGGTTGATGGCTCCAACTTGGTCTCTACTACTGCATTACTATAGTTTTGTTAGACAAGAAACTTTGCTTCATGATCCCTCCCTACCCAGGTGTGTAAATAGGTGCCACAAACCATTAGGAAACCTGCTAAAATGCTGGTAGTAACGTTGTAATGGAATAGAATTTCATCCTATTCCTAGTACTAGTATGTCCCGCTGCTACATGCAAGGCAACAGATGAAAGGCACCACCAGGACCAGCAGATTGGGCTGCCTGTTGCCTAAGAGCAAGTTTGCCCTGATAAACGGCACCATTACAACACAATTGAAGTCCACGCTTCTGACACTCTTAAAGAGTGTTGTGGCTGCTCCAGCTAAACACATTCAAATGTTTGTTTGTTCCCCTCTTTTTTATAGAGCCTACTTTTTTCTGAGAGAGCAATGCATTACCTTCATAGGCCTGTGAATATTGTGGAAATCCTGCAGCTTTCAACCAGTAGCATGCCTCAAGGGCTTCTAATTCTGAGAATAAATTGAATACAATATTAGCAATGGGTAAGAGCCTTACAAAAAGGTTATGCACATGGCTGCAAAATAAGACTGCGTTTTTAATTGTCAGGTTGTTTTCTCTCCCTTTGCTGAATATATTATTTATTACAATTTGATTTTCTTTCCCCAATGGTAGGCTTTTAACAGTTCATAGTGCACTTTCAGGGTGCGCTTTCAGACGGACGTAATATGTTGTCATGTTAACGCATATTCCCACTCTAAATATAAATTGCTATGTCTCTAAAATGCAATTTGTCGTTGTGCAACATCAGGAACTAATTGAGGCAGAGCAGTGCAAAATTTGTTTAGACTGTCAAAACAAATGGACAAACGAAAGGAACTGTGAGACCGGAAAAGGTGGTTTTGTGCACAAAGCAGAACAGTATAAATAAACTTCACGGGGCATCTTGCTTCAAAAAATGTTTTCAACTGTCGTAAAGTAATTTTTCAGACTATCATAAAGTAATTGTCGGCAGGACCGGAAAAAGGGGTCGTTAAAATAACGCGGCACAAATGAAAACCTTTGTTGAAAACTACCACAGACATGTTTATGTATTAAAAACTACAAAAAGTACAAACGTGATTGCCTGGTTAAAAATCTCACCAGGCGCTTTCCGGTTTACATGTATAGTGATAACCATTGCGCCTTTTACACTTGCAGGAATTGTGTAAAATGTCTGAAGTCAAGACAGGTCTTACACATTGTTGCCAGCTTTATGTCTTTTTGCTGGGTTACGCCGTAATACTCAGCCCAAGAAAGCGTATCATTCATGTGGTCACTCCAGCCATAACATGTCAGCGTTTTTTCTATGGACATCCATCATTCGATTCTCAGTGTAATCTTTATCTAATTCTGTCACTTTCTGACGCGACTATACCAATATTAGATCAAAGAGGCTTAAACAATAAAAATAGAAAGGATTCTGGTCTTGCTTACATCAACAGTCTTTTCAAGAGAGAAGTGTTCCTAAATGTTCTTATTGTGAGTTTAACCCAAACAAAAACCCGCAGTAGAAAATAAAACAGCTAGATTTCAGTTTTTTATCAAAACATTTATGATAGTGGAAGGATAATCCCAGGGCGATTTCGCGAACAAAGATTTCAATTAATTACTGAATTTTTCGAGTTCACTAGTAATTGCCTCCCGCACAGTTCTCTTTACTCAGTCGTGGACTTGCTTTATTCATACATGGAATAAACCAGCTAGACCTTTGACATGACAAACAAACGCGACCTCTTGCCTTCGATTAATGAGAAAATATGTAAAAGTAAAATGTGTAAATGGACATCTTATTTTTGAAAACTAGATGTCCTCAAAAACAATTGCTACTTATTCAGCACCCGAACAGAACAATACCACTCTGCAATTAGCGCCACTCAAAGTGAAGAAGAGAGAGCAAGACCTCTTTTATCCTCCAACGATCGACTGAAACTCGTGTTTATTCAGGAACGGCAAGAGTAACAACAAGCCGAACAGTGATCATATTTACAGAAACGAGTTGATTTATGACTCGTTTTTGAGACTTACTTGTAATTTCACGCATGGCTGGCGCGCGAAATGGGCCGCATTCTGTTCGAACGATCTTCGCCGCAAACTTGCAGCAAAACGGAGACAAGCGCAAAAACGGCCTGGCCGTGTCAAACAGCAAAAGTTCGACTGAATTTACCGGGATTTGCTTAACGGAACGTTGGATCCCTAAAACAGATCAATCCGTCGTCACGTGAGAGTGGCTGCTCAGATTTTATTCAAATCAAGTATTTGTTTTGCTTGCACCGCCACAAAGTCTGAACGTATGAATGGCTGTGGTTTCTCGTTTATATTTCTCTGTGTATGACTTTATCCGGTTCCGATTTGCAAACCAATGGCCTTTAAAAAACGGCCGGTTTTTGTTTTAGCGCGCATTATAAAGACCTTTCCGCTGGAATGACCATGCGAGTACAGCGTTTAGAGCCCCACTCACTTGAAATGTTATTACCTCGGATGAAAAATCGGTGTCACACAATTTTCGAGCGGAATGGAATGCTACCCATGCTATCAGAATTGATGAACTCTGATGGTCGACCGGTTTTTTGCCTAAGTTGCGGGCAATCGTCCACCAATGTCGCAATAAATAAATAAATATTTTTTTCACTGACTCGATAGACCTGTATTATCATCACACTTCGAGTAGCACAAGTAAAATATCTGATTTGTGATTCAGATGAGCGCATCGCAGAATTCCGGACACAGTTGACTTCAAATCGTTCTCGCTCCAAAGTGTTTTTGATTTGTGTGTTAAGGAAATGGAGAATTAATAACCCAAAATTCACAAGCTGGGTAAACGTATAAAAACCAAAACAAACATTAAATAGAATGCCACAGATTTAAACATCGACAGCACAGAAAATGCGAGCAATGTGAGTTTGAATTCCTTAACATCTCGGGTCAAATGATTTTAGGCTGTACCTTTGATAGCTCCCTTCTTGTTCTTGCGAGCCAGGAAACGCCGAAGGATCTTTCGTCTGTTCTCGCCCGTCGGATTAACGCCGTCAGAAAGCGCCATGGCCATGAGATAAATTAGTGACCACAGCACAGAAAGTGGACGCAAGCACAGTATAATTGAGTGCAATGAACAGAAGTGCTCATTTCTGCCTCAAGCTACGAAATTTCCCGTAACAGCTTGATGTCTACGAGATGTCAAATCAAGGAGACTAGGCCCTAGGAAATTATCCCAACACCGCTTTGATTGACGTATTGTTTCATGTCAACGCCTTGACAAATAACCACCTATTGTGCACGGACAAACACAATTGGACTAATCGTGAGGGGTGGGGAATCAAATTATACACTCTAATTCACCACTGTTAAAGCTCGGGCGTAGAAATCGAATGTCAAAGCATTATCGATCTCAAACAGTTCTGGACGAAAACTTACAAACTGGGCGTTTTGAGATCGAGCTTGCGGGAAATACTTTCCGGTAATGACGTCACCGACGGGTGTATTATTTATTATTTTAGGCGTGTGGATGTGATATCCTGTGTTATTTCATAGGCACAGTTGAGTATGAGTGGGAGTCAACCGTTGCGGTTTTCGAATTGGAAATCGTAAATTCTTAAATGTTCTACTTAATTTTAGAGTTTTTCTATTATCGTGCCCCATTGTAAAGCACTTGGAATTCTATTGGTGAGCCTAAATTTGTTGATCCGTCCACTACAGGAGCCAGTGACTCTTCTGAGTGGAATGTTTTTGAAAATTTAGTTGTGTGACTAGCTGGTTCTGCTGGCCCCCTATTTCCGAGGTTGGCGCAGATGGCTCGGATATCTTTGAAAAATGCAGGAAAGCAGTGATTAAAGTGAAAGAGGAAAGCCAATCTAGAGTTGCACAAACTTTGAAAACGTGAAAATAACGCCAAATTCCTTTTCTGTTTCTGAATACCCCGTAAATTGAAAATCTTTCTACGCCTCCAAGGAAATACCACTGCGTAGGAAACCCTAAACATAGTAATTGCCCATTAAAACATTTAAACAACAAGAAAGACAAACTGATAATGACCTCACAAAAAGTATCCGAACTTCGAAAGAACACAGACCCTGCAGGTGAACTTTGAAAACGGTAAAAATAATATCTCTTGCCTTTTACAAATATACGAAACCACGCAAGAGTTAGAAACTATTATCTAAAACATTAGTAAAGAAAACATTGTTTTTTAAAAAATAAAGGAGTGCGTGATTAGTTACTCATTTGAATGAACTGCCATTGTCTCGTAACTAGTATAAGATCAGGGCAGTGACGAAATCCACGGAATTGACAAATACCGTTTGCAAGCATTGATGCGAAGTCCGCGACAACGTCCATAGTGGCATCCAACAACCCACACACTGCATTTTCAGCAATATCGCTGTTTTCCTTCCAGATGATTTTACTCATGCTTCCTCGTTGAGTCACTCGAGTGAAAAGAAAGTAACACGCCTCGATGTGCATGTCGTTTATGTACACAATTCTGCACAGCGTGGGCCTGGCCCCCGATTACGCTGGATGACGTATTTCAGCTGGTATCAGATGACTGCAACCGGAACTAAGCATAGCTAAATCGGGACATTAATTTTTCGCAGAACTCCACGTGACTGCAGTCCAAAGTTGAGAGCAAAACTCTTTATCTTGATTTGAAAACATCCGCATCGTGAAACAATTCACGCTTTGTCAAAAGTTGGGCCATTCTTTTTTTCCTTTCATTTGCGATGGCTTGGACCGGATTAATAAGTTCACTAAAGGTGAAGTGATTTCAAATCGGTCCATCTGCAAGACAAGTACTTGGAAATCCGATAGCAAAAACCTCTAATTGTTGTTTTCCTGTCAGTAAATCCTACCTGTCGCCGCTACAAATGTGTTTTTTTGTGCAACACAGAGCTCAAATGTCAAAAAAGTTTTGCTTAACACACGAAGCAATATTTGTTGACGATTATAGATCATTTTTGAAAAAGCCCTATTATGAAGTGGTTATTTCCTTTTAATTCGACGTCAAAGGTGCGATAATCAAAATTTAAACATTGTTAAAGTTTCAGAGTAAAATGCTTTCAACACAGGAAATAAAAAATCAAAGGACTTGACAACGGAGACACCACACCTGCCGCAGGGTTAGCAAGGGTTAACTCCAAATTAATTAACCCTTTAACTCAAAAGTTTAAACTGAAAAGACAAAACAAAAAATTCTGCAAAACCTTGACCGAGGACCGCACAGTTTTACAAGGGGAAATTTTTCAGAGGAACAATTTGTTCCATGCACTGATTCAACTTTTTTCAAGAGCCACATGTCATAAAAACGGGAAAAGGGACATCGGAAAGGGCACGATGTTTATTGGGAACACATTTGATTGTGTGAACGCCCAGCAACACGCAACACTTTCTAGGTGTTGTCATAATTTGATCTTCCAACAAAAGATTTTGTGATTTTAAATCTCAAAACAAGCAGAGAAGCAAAGAAGGCAGTGGCCTTTTAGATACAGATGTAACCAACACATCCGCTGCCCCATGCAGTGGGAACCAACAAAGGACAAGTCATATGTCTTTGATACCAAACAGGATTTGACTGGCATTCCTGCCCATATAATGTTTTTGGACATCAATCCATGAAAGCACTCAATCAATGTTGGTGATAAAAAGCTGAGATTATGAAAGAAAGAGTTTGGAGAAAAGTTAAGTATAGATCAAAACAATGTAACTTTTTGTAGACAACAAATCCGCCGAAGGACGAAAGGGTTAGTCATGTGTATATATCAGTAGCTTATAACTGCTTGATTTACGTATTGCTAATATCTAAAGAACTTTGCCTAAACGCTTCCTGGCTGGTAAGGGTTAACGTTTTCCTAGAAAGGAAACTGTTCGTGTTTTTACAGTTACAGTTTATTCAGTTGTTGTTCTTGTGGGTGTTGGTAGCCTGTAGAGCTACAGTTTCACCATGTATGCTGAGCCACTGCCCACACATGAGTCCCTGTTAGGGATTTAGGGGGATAAGGGATAACTCCCAAAAGAAAAATAGGGATAGCTAAGGCATAACTAACAAAATAATTACAGACTAAATAGTTGAACCAGTTAAACGTTTAACTTTAACTTTTTAAGTTTCAGTTTCAGGGATAATGAAACTGATCTTTCCTGACGTTGTGTGGGTGTAAGTTTTAGCATTTTTAGTGACGATATCCTAATAAAATGTTCATTTACCATCGCCCGACTAATCCGATTTTTTTTCTTGAAAAAAAAAAGGGAAAAAATTTCCTAATTCATTGCCGCTTATTTGCTGCCTAGGTCATGTATTTGGGATGGCCTAATTTGTGTATCATCAGATCCTTTATCTATAAAACTACATATCGCGACTGGCGCGACTGTAGAGAGAATTTTATCGGCTTATACTCTGACGTTGATGTCAATTGGTGAACAACAAATACCAAACGCAAATTTCAAAGAGAAGAAACTTAAGTCGTTGAAAAAGCATGGTAATTTAAGGGACGAGACGGGTTAACTGTCCTCAGAGTTATAGGGATAAAGGGTAACCAATCGCTCACCTAACAGGACCTCACACACAAAAATTAACGGATGTTGTAATGTTTAACTGTTATTTAATTTGCTTATCAGACGACTGTGAAATTGCTGATATGTACGTGCCAACGCATGAACAAAGTTCAACTGTACATGTTGCCCTTTTAAAAGCACCTTAACTGAGCGAAGCAAATGCTCTGCTTTTCTCTTAGTGAGACCTATGGCGTAAATTTGCACCCTGAAACTTTTCACAATCACTTCCCTTGGTCTGACTTTGACGTTAAACCAGAAAGGAAGATATCCAAGGAACTTGCTCTCGAGAGCAGACGCGTCTGGGACGATAACCAAAACTGAGATACATATTTCTTAATCTTCGTAGCTAAAAGGCACTGTCGTAATTCTGGCTGCTGTAGTAAGGACTAGCCTCAAATCAACAGTTATTGTGAAATTGCAGCAGTCAGCTTTACATTCTACCCAGCGTTTCTGTCGAGAAGAAGCGTGCCGCGATTGCCCAATTATGTTATTTTCAAGCACACAATGACGTTGTTGCGAGTGTCTTAGATTTTGTCGGTGATAACGAGTTTCTAGAATAAAGAAAAGAGCACTATCGTTACTTGGAGTGAGTCAGGTCTGAACAGTTTCTTTGTGCCTTCATGTGACGTAACTGGTTCGTTCACCGATTGCCTAAGTCGAACAAGGACATAGTCTAGTCATACCATATTAGTATGAAAAATTTTCATAATTCGCCTTGGGCTCGATTTAAAATATCCTAATGCTTCGAGTCCAAATACAATAACAAAACGCAAACCGGCAAGAGTACGTTAGGTTACATTAGTGTTTTGGTTATCGTACACTTTCTCAAAGTCCGTTTCGGGGATTTTGGTTGTTCATGGCTCGAAGGCCTTTGCTTTCGTTGTTGTTTTACATTCTTTAAAGAAGTCAACGTTTGGCCAATCTATGGTTGTCTTTTACATTTCCTCAGTGTGGAACTGCGGGTTAATTTTCGCGAACCATAAACGACACACGAAAACTGGTGAAAATAAAATGACGCGAAAATGAAAGGCATTCACTGAGGTACTCTCTTGATCTTGTTCAGAGATGCAGAAAGAAACTGAAATAAGTTTGTGGCTTCAAGCATTTCATGTTCTAACAAACTACACTGTTTTTGCGCCGTTCATAATTGCACATCTGAATTGCACGTTTGCATCAGACAAGATAGCATCGGGGTTAAGAAGCTTTAAAACATTGTTCATCATTTGAAAATTTTCGAAAATAATCCAGCTGCCAAAGCAAACTGTGTTTTGACAGTTCGTGTGTTCTGACTGCATATGTTGATAATTAATCACCGGGTATATTTATTTCCTGTGTATCTTATCGTTTCGCATTTCTTGTGTAGTACAAATTCCTTCAGACTAAAACAACGTACTACCGAATATATCAACCTCGTTTTGCAGTTTTTCATTGCATTACATTTTACCGAAGTGCATCATTTACAATTTAATGGGACATGAAGTGTGCTTAATTAAATTTTATAACTTTTGAGTACAAATCGTGGTCGATTACATCAAGAACCCAACTGTTTGTGCGCGCAGGGCAAGATGAAGAATCGTGCGTTTGATAACACATCCGGGAAGCTGAAATGCATCTTCGAAGAATTAGTCGGTGCTAAAACGTGACCGCGATGAACCCTGGACGTGTCTCTGCACCTGTTTTATAGTCATACAATTTTCACGCATTTGTTGACAGAATCCGCATCAAAACTACCTGTTTTAACTACGTTGGCGTTTGTACCGAATCTGCACGAAAACCGGTGCCAAGCGCGGGAAAAGATGGAACTGATCCCTGCGCGGGAAAACGTTTCAATGATGGCTGGCAAAGTGTACTCGATATCAGTGGGTAAAATGCAAACATTGCACGAGATTTTTTGGCACCTAGTGCAGACCTTGAGAATAAATTGCAGAGGGTAAAAAGCAAAAAGGATCAAGTAACAACTCTTAACTCGAAAATCGCAAGACAAGCACCACTGAAGTGGGAGTTGGAAATTGGAAATTCTGTTTTAACTTTTCTGTTCCTTCATCAAAAATTTCACCTGTTGCTATTACTATTGCTTCTCGTTTCAAAAGACTTCAGTTTTTAACGTCTTTCGAAACGCTCATTTTGGCGGGAAAAAGAATAACTTACAGGGAAGGACATTTACGTAAATTGCCCGCCTTGTGGCTAAAGAAAGCACCTCAGGAAAGAAAAGTTTCAAATTATTTCCAGACCTTTCACAAATCTATTCTACCGGGCTGAGTCAAGACGTCAAGTCGAGTTAAGTCTCTAATTACACTTCCTATTTTGAACCTTTCACCTTCAGGAGTACAAAGTCGAAATTGAAAACAATTTGCCTGTACGAAAATTTGAAAAACAAATACCACTGAGATTGGGAGTTCTAATTTTGAAAAAGGATTCATCCGACCTGTGTTTCTTTTTGAAAATACTGCTCAAAACGTGTTATCTGAGTGGTCACGCACAAAGGTCCATCCACGGAAACTTTCATCACTTTGGGAGTAGAAGGTTTTCATCACCAGTGAGTCAATGGCTAACGACATCTGCAACTTTGACATGAAGGCCATGATCGAAACTCAAGGAAGTGGACTAATTTACATCTTGAAGTGTGAATAAATTTAATTCCCCAAGGTGACTTGTCCAAACTACCAGTAATCGTATATTAGAGCAACGCGCTCGAAAGTTATTTTATTGCAAATCCAGTAGTTCTTACTCAACAAATCGGTCATATTTGTTGCAAACTTGTTCCATTATTTCAGTGTCCCTCCGGCATTTCTCGCCTTTTTTCCTTTACACATCTGATGAGCACTTGAAGAAATCCAATTAACCCAGCGGATTTGCCTAAATAACTTGCTAATGACCCCCACTAATGGACCTTCTAGTAGGCGAAGGCAAAGGCAAGAAGACAAAATCAGCGATTAAGACTCCAGGAAGTAGACAAGGTAACTGAGCGGATTGCGAGCAGTTTACCGAACTGTTTTGCCTGTAAATAACTTACTGATAGAAGTTCTAATGGGCCAAGGCAAAGGTTAACGGAAAAAACGTTTCGATGAGAGGAATACATATCACTGATCCGGTTAAAATGAGACTAATCTCAATGAGCGCCTTAAATCTCCGAGCCGTTGAAATGCTTGACGTAAATGAGTGCAATCCCATAGGCACAAAGTGTCACGCACACGTAAATTCCATTCAAGAAAATAATTTGTCGTCGCTTTTTTGTGTGTTAAAAGTGAGTATGGGTTTTGTAGAACGTGCCAAAACCTTCGAAAACGACAGGAATTGTTGTAAGTGAAAAGTGTAAATGGATAATTTAGTTGATGCAGCTATTTTAGTAAGAACATCTCCGTGTTGAGAAAAAGTATCGAAGAGTTTCACTTTAGCTCCTTCGTGTGCTCAAGTAGAAATCCTAAATAATTTCCTTTTTGAAAATGTTCAAAATTTAAGGGGAAAACAAGAAAGTGCAAATCACTAGCTTTTCTTCGACTGGCTTTACTTGCAGATTTCTTGGATAGAATCGAAAACAGCATTGTAAGAAGACCTGAAGAATGTCTTTCGTTTGAACAGTCACACTTAATGATCTGAAAGAAACAACTTTTGCGTGCTGCCCAAGAGGATAACAGAAGGTTTAACATGATAACAATCCGGAATTGGCTTTCTCCTTCCTTGCTAAATTGACAAGTTTGTTTGTTTAAAACGAACAGAGCTAGCTAACAACGTGAGCTTCAAGAAATGTTTATTAATGCTAAACAAAACATTTTCGATAAATTGCCATAGCATTGGCTTTCTGTAAACTAATAACCATTATTTATTTAAAGCAATTAACATCAAAACCGAACTATAAACAACCGGATCTGTGCTATCAGTTCAAAGCTAACGTCTTCTTTATCTCTTTTAACTTATCTTCTTCGTTTCCTTTGAACTGTTCTATTCAGGTTTTGCCAGAAGCAAACAGAGGAAGCGCCAAACACAAAGGATACCACACGAGTAGTTCGTCTGGTAACCATTCACAAGCACAAATTCTCTTTCATTTGCAACCCAGAAACTTAGATCTCGCGGACACGTTTGAGATAAATTTTTATAATTTATTGACAAAAATATCTCTCATTAGTTGCGTTTTCAATTCTACCTAATGTTGTGAAACCTTAACAACTTCAAAAAGCGCGTCGTCCCGTCTTAAAGCATGATTTTTTTTGTCAATGATGTCATGATTGTTGGTACATGTAACGAGACTAAATTTGGTTTGTTCAGTGTGCACGCGCCTACTACATGAACATTGTACCAAGCGGCGTCTTCAGAAGCGCTGTCGTCCTGCCTTTTAAAACATGAATTTTTTTGTCAATTTTTCTCATGATCATTTGGTACATTTAACGAGACTAAATTTGTTTCGTTCAGTGAGCACGCGCCTACTTTATTGTACTAAGTGGTGTCTTAGTAGCGCATACTTAGATTGAAAGCGAGGCTCACTCCTAATTTTGAATTAGAAGTCGTATTATAAATAGTACACCTAGTGCTCAGGTGTATAGCGCGTACAAGCCTGCGTGAGCTAAAGATATAACGTCAAGGGTTTCTTAAGATCGGTATGTACGCAATGAAATAAACAGGTTGAATATTGTGGCGGTTTTGTGTAACTCTAGAAAAATGCAGTAAATGTTTTAGGATATGGTGATTTTTAGGAGATAAAGATTTTGTTTGAGCGCACCGATTTTTAACGAGCTCTAGGCGTTTCTTTCCGGTGCCCATTATACGATTTTGATTTCATTTTTCGGCAAATTTCAGCAAAAAGGAAAATAAATTCCGTTCAGACGGAAGGTAATTGATTTTTTTTGCAATCAGCTTGCCCCCTCGGTAATACAAGAAAGTTAACCAAAACAAACATGCAACATAAGGCGAGCTTAAATATCCTTAATGATAAAAAAGTATGCTAACAAAAGAAAATATGTTAAGAATATGCTTTGTCTGTGTTATTGCAAGAGATTATCCTTATAATGCCTTAATTACAACTTTCTCGAAATAGCCGAAGAAATGAAGCAAATTACATATATGTACCAAGCCATCAAGTTAGTGGGCATACGTGATAAAAGCCATATTGCCCGAGGCCTCGTCAAAACACTTAGGAACTTCATAGTCGTGATTTAAATTAAGCAGAAATTTCACGTGCCCTAAAAGAAAGTATCTACACTGAAGTCGAAATATGCATTATGTAAATATAACACTGGCTGCAACGAATTTCTAAAATATTGGATTCAAACTGAAGTAAAGTTTTAGCTGTACCTCCATTTCCGTGAAAACAACCCAAAATAAGTGGCTTTAGAAACTGGCAGTTACGACTGGGCATTTTCCACAAGACAATGTCGCTTCTAAGACTGAATTGATCGAAGATTAATGGAGAAGCATGACTCGGAGGACATTTGCGACAAAATGGCTGTGGTCTGTTGACAGTGTCGCTTCTTGTTATCTGTCAGTAAGTGGGGATTTCAAATGTTTTAGCATTAGCACGCGATCCGATGAATACTAAGGAGGGCTGTGATTGGATGTCGAACTAACCAACAGTAGATAAGATAAGAAAGGCTGCCACAGTCGTAATCCTCTGTGATGGCAAATATTATTGAATACCTAACTCTGTTATTTAGGGGTACTATTTTATCGCGAAGTGCAAGGACCTTTTTATCTTGAGCACAGTAACCTTTATTATCGGTCAAGCAGTGGCAGTTTCCTCTGATAAAACAAACAAAACAAACAGGTTAACCATTTTCGCTTCCAAGGTCAAAACTTTAACAAAATCCCAAATTTCATGAATAAAATATTTATGACAAGAAAAAAAAGAAGATCAGCACCGCACTGAAGGAAGTACTGCTCGCTAGCATTCCTTTAATGGTACCATTAAAAGCAGTTTAACTAGACAGC